>ENA-OQDA01000321-OQDA01000321.1-human-gut-metagenome-genome-assembly--contig:-NODE-321-length-20418-cov-2.932581_pt1 | contig 20418 bp, 19 predicted proteins | sample MGYA00242771_ERZ504603 | MGnify/ENA primary metagenome ERZ504603 (study PRJEB26092, sample SAMD00036328) | human gut metagenome | host: Homo sapiens | study: EMG produced TPA metagenomics assembly of...
ACCGCCACGGTCAACGCCCAGATTGCCAGGGCTGAACGCGAGGCCGAACTGCGTAAACAGGAAGTACTGGTACAGCAGCAGGCACTGGAAGCTGAGATCAACAAAAAAGCAGATGCGGACCGGTATGCCATTGAACAGGCTGCCGCTGCCGGCCTGACCAAACGCCAGCGCGAGGCCGAAGCCAAGAAGTACGAGCAGGAGCAGGAGGCCCTGGCCAAAAAAGCCCAGGCTGACGCGGAACAGTACGAGCGTGAAAAAGACGCAGAGGCGCAGAAGGCCATTGCTGAGGCACAGAAGTATTCCATGGTCCAGGAGGCAGAAGGTATCCGTGCCAAGGGCGAGGCTGAGGCTGCCGCTATCCGTGCCAAGGCACTGGCTGAGGCAGAAGGTATGGAGAAAAAAGCCGAGGCTTACCAGAAGTATAATAAGGCGGCCATGGCTGAGATGATGATTCAGGTGCTTCCTGACATCGCCGGAAAAATTGCAGAGCCTCTGTCACAGATTGACAAGATTACGATTATCGGAGGCGGCAATGATTCGGATAACGGCGTAGGGGCCATTGCCGGCAACGTGCCTGTAGTCATGGCAAAGCTCTTTGAATCCATGAAGGAAACCACAGGCGTGGACCTGGCAGAAATCATGAAGGCGGATACATATGACGCCAAGGTCAACCGGAACGTGAACCTGACCGGCGCCCCTGATATTATCCTTGGAAGCGGGCAGAAGGCCCTTAATCCTAATCCGGATTCGGATAATATCCAGCCATAAATTCTTTGTGCCCCATGGAGGATATTTTAAATTAGTATAGCAGAAACACCTCATAGAACAACCTGTGATATGGATACAGGGGATTTCTATGAGGTGTTTCTTTTTACTTCTATTCTTCTTTGTCCTTCTTACCTTCCCGGGCCTCCTTAGCGCCCCAAACCACGCCTTCCATGTCAAATGTGCCTGCGGATATGTCAATTTCATGGTCTGCTTCCGCTCCCGCAGACGCTCTCACATTCCCTTTCTGCACATCTGCTGCCGTCTTTCCCGGCGCACCTGCTGCTCCCGGCATTTCCGGCATTTCCGGCATTTCCGGTATTTCCGGTATTTCCGGCATATTCGGCATATTCGGCATACATGACATATCCGGTTCTCCCGCTGCTCCCGGCACAGCCGCAGTTTCCCGTTCTTCCCGTACAGGCTCCCTCTCAGGATCCCTCCCAGGCTCCTGTCCGGCTCCGCCTGTTTCCTCTATCTTCCAGCGGATGGATACGCGGAACAAATCATCCTCCACTTCCAGCTTCATGGTACCGCCCTGGACCTCCACAAAGCTTCTGGCAATGGCAAGCCCCAGTCCTGAACCCTCTGTGTTGCGTGATGTATCCCCGCGGACAAACCGTTCTGTCAGCTCCTCAGGAGATACCTCCAGTTCCCTGGCTGAAATGTTGCGCATGGTTATCAGTACATGGCCGTCATCTTCCCTGACCACCTGGATATAGGCCCGCGTGCCCGGCATTCCGTACTTTGTTATATTCACCAGCAGGTTTTCAAATACACGGTAGGTTTTCTGGCTGTCCAGATAAAGAAGGATTTTCTCCTCAGGCAGATTGTAACGGAACTCAATGCCGCTTGCCGCAATCTTATCTGACAGTTCAAACCGCACCTGCTTTAAAAGGCTCACGATATCCACGTCCTCCTGGTGAAGGCTGACCGTACCGCTGCTGGCCTTGCTGACCTCAAACAGGTCCTCTATAAGCACCTTCAGACGCATGGATTTCTGGTCCAGCACCCGGACATAGGACTTTCTCTCCTCCGCTGTCACATTCTCCTGCTTTAACAGATTTACGTAAGTGATGATAGCCGTAAGAGGTGTCTTTAAGTCATGGGATACATTGGTAATCAATTCCGACTTGGTCCTCTCGCTTTTCACCTCCTGGGCCACTGCTTTCTTAAAGCCCTCCTGAATCCGGCTCAGCTGTTCCTTAAACGGGTTGAAGATTCCCAGATCCTCCTGAATCTCCACATCCAGGTTTCCCTCTGCTATCTCATTGATACTCTTTAACAGCGTATTATATTTTTGCTGCATCTGCCCCCAATATTTCTGCAATAGGAAAAACAGAACCAGGGAGTAAATTACCAGTGCTCCGATTCCCCAGAACCAGAGACAGGAGATAATGGTCAGTATGACAAAATTAGCAATAATGGCCTTGCCTATAATCTTGGTGGAACGGCGCTCCCAGTCCGTCTCGTTAAAGACATTGAGGGCATTTAATGTCCAGCGCTTGATGAAGCGCAGGAAACGTCCCAGCCATGTGCGCTCTTTGAAATAACGCCAGGGTCCCCAGGGAAAAGATGGCCCTGTAACAGGTAATTCCCCAGTAAAACATTCCGTAGCTCACCATCCAGAACGCCAGATTAATGACCACTGCCATCACATCCGCGGACCAGGGAAGAAACTCCGCTCTCATAAGTTCGCTCTTTAAGCTGCCGTCCATGGTAGAAGCAATCAGAGCCATGGGTATGGTTCCCTCACCAATAATACCCAGCCAGGCCACTCCGATACAGCTCAGGGGTTCAAATGAAAGCCTGCACAGCGCGCTCTTTCCAATCTCAAACCGTTTCACAGCCGGCAAAGCCAGGGCCAGCACGGTCAAAAGTCCCAGTACAGATGCGCCTATGGCAAAATAGCCGTTGCTGAAACGGTAATCCCGGATGGTAAGCTGCTGATCCGCGCTGTTATACCTGGCATCCGTATAGCCGAACATCTGGGACGGACTGCACCGAAACACCACGGTCATGTCCTTGGGTCCCTGGAATTCCACGCCGCTGTAGCGGTAGTTCTCGTCCAGTCTTACCTCCAGGGGATCGTAGAATTCAAACCTGGTCAATGACTCCTTGATGCGCGTAATATCATCATCCCTGTTTCCCTTTATGTCCAGAACCTTCAGTATGCCGTTTGAATTAAAGTTTATGGTGAACTGAATCTGGTCATCCTTCAGGGGTTCCTGGAAAAATGTCTTTGGATCCGTCACATTGCTGCGTCCATAGGTTCCATCCTGCTCACAGACCCATAGGACAGGCTGGAATAATACTGCCTGTAGAGGCTTTCCCATTCGCTTCCCGCGCTGTCAATGGTCTGCTGCATGGACTGGTAATAATAAATGTCATAGGGATCCCACTGTCGTAGACCATGATCTGTTCCCCATCTTCTCCATCCTCTGTCTGTACCGCAGCTTCGTCTTCCGGCTGCTGCTTGGCCGGACTCTTTTCCTCCAGCCCGGCAGGAATGTCTGGGCATAGGTCAGACGCCGTCCCGTATCCTCCTGCATTTTTCCTGATTGCCATGAACTTTTCATAACATGCAAAATTCGATAATCCCTGGGTTTGCCAGGTTTCCAAAATTACTGCTCTCCTCGACCTGGCGGACGGACCTCCTGTTGTGGTAGCTCTCCGCCTTTGTTTTCATATAGGGATATAACCCTATGGTTCCGGCTGATGCCAAAAGCAATGCCAGAATGATAATCAATATTCCCAGCCTATGGCTGTTTTTCAATTTTGTATCCAACTCCCCACACCACCTTTACATATTTGGGCTCCCTGGGATTCACTTCAATCTTTTCCCTCAGGTTACGTATGTGTACCATGACCGTATCCGTATTCACTGCCCTTTCGTTCCACACCCGTTCGTAGATTTCCTCTGCGGGAAATACACGCCCCGGGTTCTGTATCAATAAAAGAAGGATTTTGAACTCGATAGGAGTTATCTTGACCGATTTGTCATCCACGGTCACCTCTACCGTCTCCTCGTTGACCTCCAGGCCTCCCAGCCTGTGGACCTTTGGATTCTCTGTCTGCTTTGAATTCAGACGGTCCAGAAACCGGTGGTAACGCCGCAGCTGTGAATTGACCCTGGCCATAAGCTCCATTGGGGTAAAGGGCTTTGTGATGTAATCGTCCGCCCCCATGTTTAGGCCCAGTATCTTATCCACTTCCTCTGACTTGGCTGACAGGAAAATAACAGGAAAGTCATATTTTTCACGGAGTTTTGCCGTCATGGTAATACCGTCCATACGCGGCATCATCACATCCACAATGGCCAGATCAATCTCTCTTTCCTCCAGCACCTTAAGGCCTTCCACTCCGTCTGCCGCCTGGAATACTTCATATCCCTGGCTCTTTAAAAATATTTCTACGCCCTCCCTTATCTCTTTGTCATCCTCTACCAGTAAAATCCGGTCCCCACTCATGTCTATTTCCTCCTTACGCTATTTATCCTAACAACTAAAACAAAATTTAACCTTCACAAAAAACAAAAGAATATCTAAAGTCTTATTGTAACATTCCTAAACACATTCTTCAACGGGTGACTGCCGCCTAATCCGGCTGGCACTGCCTCAGCTGTTCCTGGGCCTCCCCCCGAAATGGTGTTCAATACGGTCCTGGTAAAGGCTTCGCTCAGCATGGACAGGAAAATCCCCTTCAGCCGGCCCGGAAAAATTCATATTTTCCCGGCTGTCCCGCAGCAGCGGCAGGAACACCCTATAAGCAAACCGGGATATCCCATCTGTAAAGTCCGGATTTACACCGATATCCTTCTCCCGATACACCGTTAAAGGGCACGGCAAAGGCCGCAGGACTTCCTGCGGCCAGTACGGACACGACCGTGGTCAGGACGCCTGCGGCGGCAATGGATATTATATTTCGCTTCATGATTCATTCCCCCCTGTAATGACTGAAAAACTAAAACCATTTGCTTAAGATTTAATTTTACCAGAATATCATCAGGAAGATGTTTCTGTTTCTACTTTATATGGTTGTATCTGTTACCGCAAAGGGAATTCCTTCTCTCCCACCACAGGGTCCGCGGTTCCCTTCTTCTTGTCTATCTCATATGTATTGATCCGGTGGAACACATCCGGCTTATCCTCATATCCAACTGAAACCTGGACCATTTGATTGTTCTCATAATCCACCTTAAACTGCAGGGGTTCTTCTTCGTCCCGGTACATTCCCATCTCCAGAAGCTTATTTTCCAGAAGGCGGCAGGCTGCCTCCGATGTCATGGACGGCTTCTCAATCCATACGCCTGTCTCTGTATCCAGGCAATACCAGATTCCGTCAATCCGGTTCCAGCCTTTTAGGAGCTCCTGATTTTCTTCGTAGACCCACTGTCCGTTCTCCCCCTGTATCCATTCCCCTGCCCAAGCCGGAAATGTACAGCCCAGTATGGATACCATGAGCCCAACCCCAGCCAATCTGTGTCTTATTTTCATCCGATCCCGCCTCCTGTTCCAGAGCAAGTCTTAAAAATATTTTTAACCGCACACCAGTATACCACATAAACATTAACTTTATATAAACTGGTCCGGGATTCCTTAACTGTCGCAACACCTCTTTCTTTTGTCCTGCTTCCTTAACCTGCTTCCTCAAAAATTCCCTGTATACAGCTGACAGTATTTTCCCTTCCTTCCAATCAGCTCCTCATGGGACCCCCGCTCGATGATTCTTCCCTGTTCCATTACCATGATACAGTCTGCATTGCGGATGGTAGACAGTCTGTGGGCAATGACGAAGGTGGTCCTCCCATTCATCAGGGCATCCATGCCGGCCTGCACCAGAGATTCCGTCCTGGTATCTATGGATGAGGTGGCCTCGTCGAGAATCAGTACAGGCGGGTCTGCCACGGCTGCCCTGGCTATGGCTAAAAGCTGCCTCTGTCCCTGGCTCAGACTGCCTCCATCCCCTGTAAGGACGGTTTCATAGCCATGGGGGAGACGGTTTATGAAGCTGTCTGCGTTGGCCAGTTTCGCTGCATTGACGCATTCCTCATCTGTAGCGTCCAGCTTTCCGTATCGGATATTGTCCATGACAGTACCTGTAAAGAGGTGGGTGTCCTGGAGCACAATGCCCAGGGAGCGGCGGAGGGCCGGTTTCTTAATTTTATTGATATTGATTCCGTCATATCGGATTTTTCCGTCCTGTATGTCATAGAAGCGGTTAATCAGGTTGGTGATGGTGGTCTTGCCCGCCCCGGTAGAGCCTACAAATGCAATTTTCTGCCCGGGCTCGGCAAACAGCTTGATGTCATGGAGCACCATCTTGGATGGGTCATAGCCGAAATCCACTCCGTCAAAAAACAATGCCGTCCTTCCATTTTCTTATAGGTAACAGTCCCCTCTGCCTTATGGGGGTGTTTCCAGGCCCAGACACCGGTGCGCTCATTTTGTCTCTTCCAGTGTGCCGTCCTTCCGTTCCCGGACATTCACAAATTCCACATACCCATTGTCCTCCTCCGGCTTCTGGTCCAGAAGCTCAAATACCCTTCCGGCGCCTGCCGCTGCCATGACCACAGAGTTCATCTGCTGGCTGATTTGGGTAATCGGCTGGGAGAAATTCTTATTGAGTCCCACGAAGGCAATGATGGTGCCGATTGTAATTCCACCTATGCCGTTTAATGCCAGTATTCCTCCTGCCACTGCGCACAGAACATAACTCAGATTGCCGATATTGGCATTGACCGGCATGAGGAGGTTGGCGTACCGGTTAGCCTTATCAGCGTTGTCCCGAAGCCTTTCATTCAGCACCTCAAACTCCTTTTTGGCCTGTTCCTCATGACAAAATACCTTGACCACCTTCTGTCCGTCCATCATTTCCTCTATATATCCGTCCACCTCTCCCAGGGAGTTCTGCTGTTTTCCAAAATGGGAGGCAGATTTGCCTGAAAGACATTTTGTGGCAAACAGCATGACACAGGCCATAGCAAAGGTAAGTATGGACAGAGGTATATTTAAAATCAGCATGGAAACAGCGGTTGCCGCCAGTGTGACCGCAGAATTGGCTACCTGGGGAACACTCTGGCTCATGAGCTGCCGCAGGGTATCCACATCATTGGTATATACTGACATGATATCGCCATGGGCGTGGGTATCAAAATATCTGATGGGCAGAGATTCCATCCTGGTAAACAGTTCCACCCTCAGCCGCTTCATGGTGCCCTGGCTTACTGTGACCATGATTCTGTTATACGCATAGGCCGCCAGAATGCCTATTAGGTAAAGGACTGCCATCCTGCACAGCGCCCCTGCCAGGGGAGAAAAATCCGGCGCTGTATTCCCCGTTGACGCCTGTTGGGCCAACGGCCGGATATAGTCATCCACCAGGGATTGTATGAACACCATCCCCTTCAGGGTAGCCCCGGCGGACACTATGATACAGGCCAGCACCGCGGTCACCGCAAGTTTATAATTGGCTGCCATATACCGGATGACGCGGCCCAGGACCCTGATGGCTTCCTTTGTCTCCCTGGCCTGCTCCTGTCTGCCGGTTTGTTCTTTCCGGCTGCTCTGCGCCTGTCCGCTGTCCTGTTTTTTCCGGCTGCTCTGTCTGTCTTCCATCATGCCACACTCTCCTTTCCTGCGTTTTCTGCCTGAACCTGGTCAAAGTCCCCTCCGCCCCTGCTCTGTGACTCGTATATTTCACGGTATATCTCATTGGACCTCACCAGCTGGTCATGGGTTCCGTATCCGTTTATATGCCCGTCCTCTATCACCAGTATGTGGTCCGCATGCTGAACGCTGGATATGCGCTGGGCAATGATGATTTTGGTGGTTCCCGGTATTGCCGCCCCAAAGGCTTCCCTGATTCTGGCATCTGTCGCCGTATCCACCGCGCTGGTGGAATCGTCCAGTATCAGGATCCTGGGTTTCTTTAACAGCGCCCTGGCAATACACAGCCTCTGCTTCTGACCGCCTGACACATTGGTTCCTCCCCGCTCCAGGAAGGTATGGTATCCGTGTGGAAGACGCTCTATGAATTCGTCAGCACAGGCCGCCCGGCAGGCTGCCCGGCATTCTTCTTCCGTGGCATCCTGATTTCCCCACCGCAGATTCTCCAGAATCGTGCCGGAAAACAGTACATTTTTCTGCAGAACCACTGCCACGGAGTCCCTGAGCGTTTCCAAATCATATTCCCGCACATCCCTGCCTCCCACACATACGCTGCCGCTGTCCGCGTCATAGAGGCGGCTGATTAGATTTACCAGGCTGGACTTGCCGCTTCCCGTGCCTCCTATGATGCCCACAGTTTCACCGGACCGGATATGCAGCTCAATATCGGACAGCGCCTGCCCGCCTCTGCCTTTGTCCATTCCCTTATCCGTTCCCCCAGCGTCCTCCTTACCCTTCCCATAGGAAAAACATACACTGTTAAAATCAACGCTTCCGTCCGCCACATCCATGGCAGGGAGTTCCGGGCTGCGTATGCCCGGTTCTTCCTTAAATATCTCTTCAATTCTCCTTATGCTGGCAGCGCTCATGGTAATCATGACAAATATCATGGACAGCATCATAAGAGACATCATGCTTGACATGATATAGCTGAACAGGGAGGTCAGCTCGCCGCTGCTCATAGTTCCAATCACGATGAATCTGGCCCCAAACCAGGATACGGCCAGTATACAGCCGTAAACCACCAGCATCATGGCCGGATTGTTAAATGCCAGGGTGCCTTCTGCCTTTACGAACAGGCGGCAGAGGTTTTCTGCTGCCCTGGTGAATTTTTGGTTCTCATAATCCTCCCGCACATAGGCCTTCACCACCCGGATGCCGGAAACATTTTCCTGGACCCCTGCATTCAGGTCGTCATATTTTGTGAAAACAACGTTGAATGTCTTCCTGGCTGCCATCATGATGCTTCCCAGAATACATGCCAAAAACAGAATGGCTCCCAGGAAAATCATGCTGAGCCTGGGACTAATCATGAAGGACATGACCATGCTGCATACCAGCATGAGGGGCGCCCTGACAGCCACCCTAATGCACATTTGATACGCGTTCTGGATATTGGTTACATCCGTGGTCATACGGGTCACCAGACCTGCCGTGCTGAACTTATCAATGTTTGAAAAGGAAAAGTCCTGCACCTTGTCATAGATTCCCTTTCTCAGATTACAGGCCAGACCGGAGGATGCGCTGGCCGCGTACTTTCCTGCCATTGCCCCGGATATCAGGCTTATAAAAGCCATGACAATCATAATTCCTCCATAGGTATATACCTTTCTCATGTTCCCTTCCTGAATTCCCTCATCAATAATCAGCGCTGTGATAAAGGGAAGCATGACCTCCATAATTACCTCCAGGGCGGTAAAGAGAGGGGTCAGAATGGAATCTTTTTTATATTGCTTAAGCTGTGCTAAAATCGTTCTCATATTCTGTCTCCTTATATAGTGTCTCCTTATTTTTTAGGTATTACAACTGACTGTGCCATTAGCCGGTAACGGTTCTGAGCACATGCAAAATAGTTAACTAGCTAATAATTGGCTCCCTATATTTATACCTCATATCCTGTTGAATGTGAAATTCAAATATGTTATAATCTATAAAAATATTTTATTGTTTACTATTAGTATTGTTTTTAGAGTCAATCGAACAAAAGAACATTAACAAAGATTGAAAAGAAACAGCAACAGAAATTCAAAGAAAATTCAGGAGGCGATTCCTATGAATACAGTGCAGTTAGAATGTTTTCTGGCCGTGGCGGAATATCTGAATTTTTCCAAGGCAGCTGATTTTTTAAAAATTACCCAGCCGGCTGTAAGCCATCAGATTACATCCCTGGAGGACGAGCTGGGGACCAGGCTCTTTGTGCGTACCAGTAAAAATGTAAGCCTGACTGAAGCCGGGCTCATGTTCATGGAGGATGCATCCAGCATCCTGAAGATTGCCTGCGGCGCCAAAAAACGGCTGGGCATAGGAAGCAATGACGTTCTGTTTCTCACCGTAGGGTGCCATAACCAGTCAGAGTTAGATCTTCTTCCCCCTGTCATACGCAGGCTGGCAGATCGTTTCCCCACCCTCCACCCCTCTGTGAAACTGATTCCGTTTAAGTCCATGGCCAATCTTCTGGATGAAGAGCGCATCCACGTCATGTTCGGCTTCCAGCAGGATGAGCAGAAGAAACCCATCGGCTTATTCCATGAGCTGGCCCGGATACCGCTGGCCTGCGTGTGCAGTGCCGGACATCCCTACGCCGGGCGCACCTGCCTGAATGTGGATGAGCTGGAGGGGTCCATAGTCCTGGGTGAGCCCCACAGGCTGCCTGCCACCGTACTCCAGTCTCAAATCCGTGCTTCCTCCTCCTGCCATCCTTCGGAGCTTTTCTTTGTGGATACCTATGAAAGCATACTGGCTCTGGTAAGGGCAGGCCTTGGATACAGCCTTCTCCCCTTCTATCCGGGCAGTGATAAGAAAGGGCTCTGTTATATCCCGGTAACGGGAATACCTCCCCTTGCTTTTGGCTTGTATCATAAAGGAGTAAAGGGAAATACCATACTAAAAGAATTCATCCGGCTATTGGATGAGGAGGTGGCTGCCGGTGAATTCCGGGCATGACAACCCTGCATGTTTTTCAGCAGGCCCCTGCCATGTTCTCCCTGAAAAACCGCAGAAGCCTCATCCTTTTCTGTACTCCACGGTCTGTCCCTTCATGGTGGACTTTGCCTCGTACAGGGCAATGTCCGCACATCTTACCAGTTCCTCAAATGTACAGAGTTCCCCTCCATACCAGGCAATGCCTGACGAAATCTGGATTTTCAGCTGTATTCCGTCAGGCAGAACGGCTGGGTGTTTATCCAGAATATCATAGAAATCCCTCAATTGTTTCCTGACGCAATTCCTGTCCTCATAGCCAAACAACAGAATGAAAAACTCGTCCCCGGAACGCCTGCCAACTATGGCATGGTCCTCCGGTATCCCTTTCATGCATACTGCGGTCTCTCTGATATAGATATCGCCGCTTTCATGGCCGTATGTATCATTTACTGACTTAAGGCCATCTAAATCCAGCATAACCATTGCGGCGGTTCCCAGATTGACAGGGCCGTTTCCGCTCAGGCCCGGCATTTCTCCTGTCTGTCCCGGCATTTCTCCCGCCTGTTCCAGTATGGCCTCTGCCTCCCGCTGGAAAGCTGCCCGGCTGTAAATCCTGGTCAGGCTGTCATGGTCCCTCTCATATTTAATTCTCTGTTTTTTCATCATATCCCCGGTCACATCCTCAATGATTCCCAGGGAATGGCCGTGGCGCAGAGACAGGGTAATCCGTACCCAGCGCTCTGTTTTTCCGCTGATTCTGTAGATTCCGTTTTCCTCCGGCACCGGACATCTTTGCATATCCGACAGCCTGGACAGAAATATCTTCTCATCCACATACAAATGATTCTCGTCCTCACATGGAAGTTCCATAAGGGGAAAGATCTGTTTTGTGACCTGTACTCCATATCCGCCGGGACTGTACTCAAAGGGCACCGATAGTGAAGGCCCAGAAGGTCCATGATTTCAGACATCTTAAGTGTGTTGTCCAGCAGATTCTGATTGGATATCTCCACTGCCTGAGACAACAAATCCAATTCCTCTATCCCGGTCCTCTCCAGCCTGATTTTTCTGGTATAATCAAAATTCCTTACTTTGGCGGCCAGCTTTGCCACAGGTTCCGTGATTTTCCTGCTGATGAACCCGGCGGCCCGGCACCCAGCAAAAGGGATACCATCAATGTCACTGCAAAAATCTTTATGATCCGGTGAAGAAAACCATACAGTGCATCCCCTCTCATTAATCCCAGAACCACCCAGTTCCCGCTGTCATATGGAACATTCTTTGTGCCGTATAAATCCAGGCTCTTAATACAGCCGTATATCTTTTCTCCTGTAAGGCTGGATACCTGACAGATAGAGTACGTTTCGTCCTCCTGCTTTATCCTGAGCAGCGGTTCATCCCCAAAAAGTCTGTTCTGGTACTCGCCCTTCTTGACCAGAACAAACAGCTCCTGCGGGTTCTCCTGCATTGCGGCAACCATGTACCCGTGAATCCTGGGCAGACAGCTCGTTGGCAGGCAGCAGCTTTCTTATATGCTCCAGGGATATCTCCACCCCAATCACACCGTGGACCTGGCCGGTGCGGTCAAAGAGCGGAACAGGTGTAGGTAATGACAGGCACATCCTCAGGTGTCATGTGGAAAGGCCGGCTCCAGTATCCCAGCTTTTCATAATCCCTGGACTGGCCGGCCGCCTGAAACGGCATATCAAAAAACTTCCTGTTTTCTTCATTCAATGACAGGCCGTAATGCCAAACGCTGTCCAGAGGAATCTGGTATCTCCTGGATACCTCCGCAGGTCCCATTACCTGGAACAAATCACTGTTGTCCGCGCTGTATGTCTCCGGGTCATAGTCCCTGAAATACAGAGCCGGCATGCTTTTTCCCTGCCCCGGTTCATCCAGTATCAGAAATGTGCCCGTGGTACCGCTGACATGCAGCATGGATATAAGGGTATCCGCAGAGCCAATCAGAAATGACTCCGCATCCATTTTTCCCTCCCCATAGCCGCTCTCAGACAATTGGTCGGACAATTCCTGTACATAGGGATGAATATTGGTCCACCGGTTGTCAATCTGGTCCTGAATGGAGCTGGCCCTGAGGGTCACAGTGGACGCAAATGACTGGTACGCCGTATCCCTGGTCTGCTTCAATATTCCGCCCGCTATCAGCATCCCCAGAACCAGCAGAGACTGAAGAATCACCAGACCCGCAGTAAAGGCAGAGCATTTTGATGCTATGGACTGCTTTTGTTTCATATTCCTCATCAGCTCCCTAATAATTTAGCGGCATTATCCTGCCACCCTTCATACCATTCCTGGAAATGGGCCTCATCCGTGACCTGGGCCTGGGCCTCTTCCTTCTGCGGCGGAACGAAGCTGCAGCCAAAAAGGAACTGGACACTTAAAGACAGCGTCCCATAAAAACGCAGCAAAATGTGCGAAGGAACCGGCGTGTACAATCACGCCGGTTCCTTCGCATTGGAGAATTTCCTTCCGGTTTCCCGCAGCACACGAATGGTCCCAAGTGTCAGTACCAGTCATGCTTTTCCTTCCTGTCCAACGTCGCGATCCGCTCCATCTCCCTCTCTGTCAGCGCAAAGTCAAAAAGGGAGAGATTCTCCCGGAGATGCTCTGGATCACTGGAGCCAGGAATCACCACCACACCCTTTTGCAGATTCCACCGGAGAATCACCTGCGCCACCGTTTTCCCATGGGATGCGGCAATTTCCTTGCACACCGGATTATTCAGCAGAGCCCCGGTGAAGCCCCGTCCCCCCAGAGGATACCATCCCTGCACAACAATCCCCCTTTTCTGAATGTGCTCCACCACAGGGCGATCCTGATAGAAGGGATGGATTTCATTTTGAATCAGTGCCGGCTTCATGGATACCTTTGGCAGGAAAGCATCCATCTCGCGGATATAATAACAGGAAATCCCAGCTGTTCGTACCTTTCCCTCCCGGATCGCTTGCTCAATGGCTTGGTATGCCGTCACATCATCGGATGCGGGATGGTGCAGGAGCATCATGTCAATATATCCAATATCCAGCTTGCTCAGTGCCTCATCTATCGCCTGTTCCGCGTGGCTGTACTGGTTCGGATACAGCTTTGTTTGCACAAAGATTTCTGAACGGGAAACCCCGGATTGCCGGACCCTTCCCCATCCTCACGTCATTGTTTCATTCGAATACCGTCTGGGGTATCTCAAGAAGATGCTCAGCAGGGCAAATATCCCGATGGCTACCGGATAGTACAAGTATTCGATAATGCTCAAAGGAGACAGGGAAGCCAGTTTGGCAGCAATCAGCATTTGTGCTCCGTAAGGGATGATTCCCTGGATGACACACGAGAAAGTATCCAGAATACTTGCACTCTTGCGTTTGTCCACCCTGTAGCGGGTAGCGATATCGTTGGCAAGCGGTCCCACTGTGATGATGGCTATCGTATTGTTGGCTGTGCAGAAATTGGCGATGCTCACCAAAGCCGCGATGCAAAGTTCGGCTCCGCGTTTGCTGTTGACGTGTTTGGTCAGTTTTTGGATGATATAGTCCACTCCGCCATTAAAACGGATCAGTTCCAGCATACCGCCTGCCATCAAGGTGATGATGATGAGCTCACCCATCCCGGTGATCCCTGTGCCCATGGAGCCGAGCCAGTCGAACAGGCCGATGCTCCCCGTGAACAGGCCGATCACTCCCGTTGTGGCGATGCCCAGTATCAGTACGAGTGCCACATTCATACCTGCTATGGCGGTTCCCAACACAACCAGGTAGGGGAGGATTTTGATCCATTCCACCGACTGGATGTCGTGGGTGGTCATCACGTCCATCCCTCTGAAAATATAGTAGCCGAAAACCATCAGAGCAGCCGGAAGGGCTATCATGAAGTTTACCCGGAACTTGTCACGCATGGCGCATCCCTGGGTACGGGTGGCGGCGATGGTGGTATCCGAGATGAATGAAAGGTTGTCGCCGAAGAAGGCTCCTCCCACCACGATACCTGTCATGAAGGCCAGGTTCATGTCGGTTTTCTCTGCGATGCCTGCTGCCACGGGGACTAGTGCCACGATGGTTCCTACCGAGGTTCCGATGGAGAGTGAGATGAAACAGGCAGCCAGGAAGATGCCTGCCAGCAGCAGATTGTCCGGCAGCAGGAGAAGCGTAAGGTTGACGGTCGCGTCAATGGCCCCGATATCTTTGGCACTTTGGGCGAATGCGCCTGCCAGGATGAAAATCCAGATCATCAGCATGATGTTCTTGTTGGCTGCGCCGATGGAATATTGCAGCATTCGCTCATTCAGGCTCAGGCCTTTGGTGATGCATACCGCATAGACCGAGGATACCATGAAAGCAATCGTGATGGGGACTTTATAGAAGTCGTTTACAATGATGGAGGTCACCAGATACAGGCATAGAAATACCAGCAGTGGACTGAGTGCCCATAGACTGGGCTTATTGGTTATTGGAGTTAATTTTTCACCGTTCATGAATTTGTATTTTATAAAATGAGGTGCAAAGTTACAAAAAGACTTGCTGTATAACAATATATGGGGGAAAAAGGTCACAGCCCCACCTTCGTAACAGGGAAGGCAGGGCTGTAAGGGTATTGGGAAAGTTGGGGATAAAATTGGATTATAGTGTCACGCCTGTCTTGAAGATGGCGATTTCACGATAATTCTTCTTTTCATTGTTTACCGGTTCTCCGCTGGCAACACGGATGATATAGTCTATAAAGCGTTCGCAGGTCTTTTCCATCGGTTCGTTTTCTACGATGACTCCGGCATTGAAGTCAATCCATCCCGGTTTGTTTTTAGCCAGAGTGGAGTTGGTGGAAATCTTCATGGTAGGAACAAACGTACCGAACGGAGTACCGCGGCCGGTAGTGAAGAGCACCATGTGACAGCCGCAGGAGGCGAGGGCGGTGGCAGCTACCAAATCGTTGCCCGGTGCGGAAAGCAAGTTCAAACCTTTCACTTTCAGGCGGTCGCCATAGCCCATAACTCCGTCAACGTATGCTTTGCCGCATTTTTGGGTACATCCCAACGCTTTGTCTTCCAGGGTGGAGATACCACCTGCCTTGTTGCCCGGTGACGGATTTTCGCCCACTGGCTCGCCGTGTGACAGGAAATATTCCTTAAAGTCATTAATCAGGTGTACGGTCTGCTCGAACAGTTCCTTGGTGCGGCAACGGTTCATCAGGATGGTTTCCGCACCGAACATTTCGGGAACCTCCGTCAGTACGGAAGTACCGCCCTGTGCAATCAGGAAGTCGGAGAACATACCCAGCAACGGATTGGCGGTGATACCTGAGAAGCCATCCGAACCGCCGCATTTCAAGCCTACACGCAACTCGGACAAAGGAACATCCTCGCGTACATCGGTCTTGGCTTTGGTGTACAGTTCACGCAGAATCTTCATACCCTCTTCAAATTCATCCCCCACTTTCTGGGTTACCATGAACTTTACGCGGTTTGTGTCGTAATCTCCCAGAAACTCGCGGAAAACATCCGGCTGGTTGTTCTCGCAGCCCAGACTGACAATCAGTACGGCTCCTGCATTAGGATGCAGAATCATGTCGCGGAGAATTTTCTTGGTATTCTCGTGGTCATCGCCCAGCTGTGAACAGCCATAGTTGTGAGGGAATGCCACGATAGCGTCCACACCTTCGCAGTTGGTTTCGCGGCGTAACGCTTCGGCCAGTTGTCCGATGATACCGTTTACACAACCCACGGTGGGGATAATCCATACCTCGTTACGGATACCTACATCACCGTTTTTGCGGCGGTATCCTTTGAACGTCAGGTCTTTCTTCGGGATATTGAGGTCTACGCTGACCGGATTGTAGGTGTAATCCAACAGTCCGGCAAGGTTTGTCTTTATCTGGGTTTCATTGATCCAGCGTCCTTGTTCCACGGCAGTCACGGCATGGCCGATGGGGTAACCATACTTGATGATATTCTCGCCTTGGGCGAAATCTTTCAGTGTCACCTTATGGCCGGCAGGCACGTCTTCCTTCAACGTGATGGCATGACCGTCTACCGTGATGGTCTCGCCTGCTTTTAAGTCCGAGATAGCCACCACTACGTTATCAGCCGGATTGATTTTCAAATACTTTGTTTCCATTTCTATTTTTAGTTATCAGATTTACTTTTTATGCGCGTCCAGATAGAAATCCACGTTCTCCACCGCAAGCAGGGTGATGGGCATGTAATTGCATTGTTTCACCTCTTTCTTGAAGATCAGGTGATTGCACAGGCTCTCTACGCCGCTGTATCCTTGTGCGGTAGGTTGCTGAGCAATCAGGAAATCCACTGCGCCCTCTTTCAGACAAGAGACGTTCCGGTGTAATAAATCGTACCCAATCAGTTTGAAATTTTTCATGTTGTGCCCGATGAGATATTCTCCTATAATGTACACTTTCGAGTTGAAAGTGATGCCGCACGTAACCTGTGGGTTCTCTTGGAAAAAGCGGTTCATCAGCGCCTCGTCCTCGTCCGGACGCTTGGCGTAGAGGTTCAGTTCCACTATCTTGCAGTCGGGAAAATGCTCCTGCATATATTTTCTGAATCCTTTTTCACGGTTTTCCTGCTGGTTTGATCCCAGGCGGCCTTCGTTGATTTGTCTGAAGATAACGATTTCTTTGGGACATTCTCCCAACATCATGGCCATGCGGGCGGCAAAGTATCCGCTTTGGTCGGATTTCTGCCCGAAGAATGCCAGCGGATTCAGACTGGCCACGTTGGAGTCTATAAATATATAAGGTATTTCCCGTTCTTGCAACTTGTCGGTGAATCTGGCCGTCATCTCAGGAATAGTGGGGGCGAGCAATACGCCGTCCGGCTCTTGTTTCAGTATTTCCTCACCGGCATTGATGAAGGAGGAATATTCATATTGGTCATAGTACATCACGGACAGGGTGATGTGGAAATCCGAAAAGGTTTCTACGGCTCTTTTCATCCCCAGTTCCACATCGGTCCAGTAATCGCCTTCCTTGTGCTGTGGCAGCAGGCAGACAAACAGATACTTTTTGTTGGATGCCAATGCGCTGGCATACATATTGGGCTGGTAATCCAGTTGCTTCAATATTTCTTCCACCCGTTTCCGGCTGGCTTCGGATACCCCTGTGCGGCCATGCAATACACGGTCTACTGTGCCGACTGACACATCTGCCAGGCGCGCGATATCCTTGATTCTGATTCTTTCGGGCAGTTTATTCATACCTTAATTATATATATTGTGCTCGTGCACACTGATAATTTATTTTTTTTCGATACAAATATATAACAATTTTTGGTTTTAAAAAAATAAATAGTACCTTTGTGCGCGCACACGGATGAATTATTTGAGTGGTCTGTTGAGTACAAGGTTACGATGTGATTCGTCTATGGATATGTAAACCAGTATTTTAATTGGGTTGAAAGTTAAACGAATAAATATATAACAATTTAAAATCACGAAATTATGGGAAAAGTAGTAACCTTAGGTGAAATTATGTTGAGATTGTCAACTCCGGGAAACACACGTTTTGTGCAGTCGGATTCATTTGATGTTGTTTATGGCGGTGGTGAAGCGAACGTAGCGGTGAGTTGCGCGAACTACGGTCACGAAGCTTATTTCGTAACTAAATTGCCGAAACACGAAATTGGACAGTCTGCTGTGAATGCATTGCGTAAATATGGTGTGAAGACCGATTTCATCTGTCGTGGTGGCGACCGCGTAGGTATCTATTATCTGGAAACAGGAGCTTCCATGCGTCCTAGCAAAGTAATTTATGACCGTGCCCACTCGGCTATCGCCGAAGCCGATCCTTGCGATTTCGACTTTGACGCTATCATGGAAGGTGCGGACTGGTTCCACTGGTCGGGTATCACTCCGGCTATTTCTGACAAGGCTGCCGAACTGACCAAACTGGCTTGTGAAGCTGCAAAACGTCATGGCGTTACGGTATCTGTAGACTTGAATTTCCGCAAGAAACTGTGGACAAAAGAAAAAGCACAGTCTATCATGAAACCGTTGATGCAGTATGTAGATGTATGTATAGGCAACGAAGAAGATGCCGAACTTTGTCTGGGCTTCAAACCGGAAGCGAATGTGGAAGCCGGTGAAACCAATGCAGAAGGTTACAAAGGAATCTTCAAGGCTATGGCAAAAGAATTCGGCTTTAAATATGTGGTTTCTACCTTGCGCGAATCATTCTCGGCTACTTACAACGGCTGGAAGGCTATGATTTATAACGGAGAAGAATTTTATGAATCAAAACGCTATGACATCAACCCGATTATTGACCGGGTAGGTGGTGGCGACTCATTCTCCGGAGGTATCATTCACGGTCTGCTGACCAAACCGAATCAGGGTGCCGCCCTTGAATTTGCTGTTGCCGCTTCTGCTTTGAAGCATACTATCAACGGTGACTTCAATTTGGTATCTGTAGACGAAGTGGAAGCATTGGCTGGTGGCGATGCCAGCGGACGTGTACAACGCTAAATTTGTTTTTTATAGGAACACGAATGACGCAAATAACGCAAATTTTTGATACATGTTTTATTTGTATCATTTGTGTTTCTATCTTTCATTTAAACTAAAATATAACATTATGGCTCGTTTTGATAAAATAGCAGTGTTGGACAAGATTGGTTCAACCGGCATGGTTCCTGTATTCTACCATAAAGATGCAGAAGTGGCAAAGAAAGTGGTGAAAGCTTGTTATGACGGCGGAGTTCGTGCATTCGAATTTACAAACCGTGGTGACTTTGCTCATGAAGTATTTGCGGAAGTTGTGAAATACGCGGCAAAGGAGTGTCCTGAAATGGCTATGGGAGTAGGTTCTATCGTTGATCCTGCTACTGCCGCTCTTTACTTGCAATTGGGTGCTTGCTTTGTGGTAGGTCCGTTGTTCAATCCTGAAATCGCTAAAGTGTGCAACCGTCGTTTGGTGGCTTATACTCCGGGATGCGGAAGTGTGTCCGAGGTGGGTTTCGCTCAGGAAGTAGGTTGCGATCATTTGCAAAATATTCCCGGGTGATGTATTGGGAGCAAAATTGGTTAAAGGTCTGCTGGCTCCGATGCCTTGGTCTAAACTGATGGTAACCGGTGGTGTGGAACCGACTCAGGAAAATCTGACTTCTTGGATTAAGGCAGGTGTGTTCTGTGTGGGTATGGGTTCTAAATTGTTCCCTGGCGACAAGGTAGCCGCGGAAGACTGGGCGTATGTAACGGCAAAATGTAAAGAAGCATTGGGCTACATTGCGGAAGCCCGTGCAAATAAATAAGAAAAAGATCAGCTCATGCCCGCAAGGGGTTAGTGAATTAGGGCGTGGGTATCATTTTGTTTAAAGGTGTATATAAAATGGGTAAGGGCCATCGCGAAGTGGATTCGCGATGGCTTTTCACTTTCCGGCGGGTGCTTGAGGCGGGGCGTTGGCAAAAATATTCTTGTAAAGATTGGTAGATAGAATAAAAATGTGTTCTTTTGTACCGTTTCTTAAGAAATAAAATGAAGCGTTTAATCTAAAACACACAAAAATGAAAAAAGCATTATTAAAGGTGGCCGTCATGCTGTTATGCTTGGCGGGGGTAACTCCTGCAATGGCCCAGTTTAATTTAGAAGAAGGCAGTGGGGGAGCCGTGAAGGCTGCAAAAGCGGTGACTTTGACCGATGAGCAGATGACAGAGTATGTAAAGGAGTACATTGACTGGATGGATAAGCATAATCAGGTTTGTGCAGACGATGATCCGTATACTGTCCGCTTGAAAAAACTGACTGAAGGGTTGACCGAAGTGGAAGGGATGCCGCTGAATTTCAAAGTATATTATGTGATTGATGTAAATGCGTTCGCCTGTGCAGACGGTAGTGTGCGGGTATTCTCTTCATTGATGGATATCATGACAGACGAAGAACTGTTGGGGGTAATAGGCCATGAGGTAGGCCATGTGGCACACAAGGACTCAAAGAACGGCTTCCGTACCGCATTGCTGACATCGGCATTGAAAGATGGTATTTCATCACAAGGAGGAAAAGCGGCTGCTCTGACAGATTCCCAGTTGGGTGACTTGGGAGAGGCATT
>ENA-OQDA01000325-OQDA01000325.1-human-gut-metagenome-genome-assembly--contig:-NODE-325-length-20347-cov-5.636350_pt1 | contig 20347 bp, 26 predicted proteins | sample MGYA00242771_ERZ504603 | MGnify/ENA primary metagenome ERZ504603 (study PRJEB26092, sample SAMD00036328) | human gut metagenome | host: Homo sapiens | study: EMG produced TPA metagenomics assembly of...
AGACAGAGGATTTACATGAATCGTCTCTCCCCGGCCTCTAAACTCCGTTGGAATATCGGATGACAGGAAATGGGAATTGCTTCCTGTTACATACGTATCGGCATTTTCGATATGGCGGAAACTGTTCAATACATCGACAAATTCATCCATCAGCTGTACCTCATCAATAATGATATAGTAAAGTTCCTTGTCCTTGATTCTGTCGTGAACATAGTGAAGCATCATATCCGGATTCCTTAAATCCTTGTTCATCCGATCTTCAAGGTCAATCCGGATAATGTGATCATCTGCAATTCCATTTTCCAACAAATAGTGGTAGAATAAAACATTCAGCAGGTATGACTTGCCGCATCTGCGGATTCCTGTCACTACCTTGATAAAACCATCTTGACGGCTTTCTATCAGTTGCTGAAGATATCTGTCTCTTTTTATTTCCATCATCACATTAAATTTCTGCCAATATTGGCATTTTTTTACAATACAAAGGTAATGACTATAATCCGTCCATGCAAGGATTATATTATTTTTTTGCCAATATTGGCACTTATATATTATGGACTATAAGATAATGCTGACAAACAAGTATTTAAGAGAAATCAATGCAAAAATTCTATCTTTGCAAAAAAAATGAACGATGGCAATGACAAAAGCGATATTGGAAAAATGGATGGTGGCGCAGAAGCGTCACCGCCTTTCGGACAAGCAGGTACAGATGGCCCGTGAACTGGGTCTGAACCCCGACAAGCTCGGCAAGATAGACAACCACAAGCAGGAGGCATGGAAAGCCCCGCTTCCGCAGTTCATTGAAAGTATCTATTTCAAACGATTCAAGCGTGAAAACCCGGAAACGGTCAAGCCCTTAAAGCAGATTATGGCTGAAATGGAGGTCAAGAAGAAGCAACAGAAAGCGAAGAAGGAGGAACGGAGGAAACAGCGTGCCCTCTCTTCCGGTTCTGAGGAATAGGTAATGTATATATGAAAAGAAGCGAAGTGTGAAGGCCGACCGGCTTTCACACTTCGCTTTTCCATTCCAATACAGACAGCCGCTATTTCATCCTTTCATAAAGATTGATGACCGACTTTCCGCTTTCCAACGCCTTGTTCACCGTGTAGAATGTTCCCCCTTTCGGTACAAGATCCCAATAGGCTATGACTGTATCCGCTTTACGCACCATGTATTCATCCCTGCGAAGGTAGCAGCCCTTGTGGTAATTCTCGGAAACCATGACCACCCGGTCCATCCTTTCCAACAGACGGGCATACAACAGCTGGTCTTCCGCTTCAAACCACAAGGGCTGTTTCCGAAAAGGTACTGCCGCTATGAGCTTGATATCTTCGTATCTCTCCCTGACCTGCAAGACCGCCTCCGCAGCAGTCATATCAAATCCGCTGGCCATCCCGGTGTAGTATTCCTTGTATCCCTGCCCGTACAGTTCTGTTACCACTCCGGTCACAGCTTCCCTGATTTGTGCAAGTATCCGGGAATCGTTTCCGGACCCTTGCAGAATACGTTCCTTACGGTGTCCCGTGAAAGCCACTGTCTGATTGTTTCTTGTTTCCATGTTATCTTCTGTTTTTTGTTTTTACATATATCCATTCAAACCGAACGGTATTTTATTTCCTGAAGGCTTTTCCGCCCCGGTCCGGAATCCCGCAAGGCTTGCCGTGAAAAAATACCGCAAGCGCAGCGAGGATGATTATTTCACGGCAACCAGCCCGCAGGGCCGCCTTGCCGGGTTTCCCGGGACACGGGGCTACCTTTGCCGGAAGAAATGAAATGCCGCTTTCTCCTTATCCCTGTTTTTACTGTTTCATATTGCCGGGAAAACCCTTTTTGAATGCTTGAAAACCCCTTGCCGATGTAACGTGACGTCATAAGGTGTCACAAGTCGTACAGTTTGTAAATCAATGGATTAAGCACTATATATTCGCAGTCGAAATCATTTTTGTCTCACCAATTAAAAGTTTCGACACATGAAAAAAAGATTCTTTTTGGCAGCCATGACGCTGCTGGTTTCAATGGGGGCTTTCGCCCAAGGCAACGGTATCGCCGGTATCTCGGAAGCGACCAACATGGTCACTTCGTATTTCGATCCCGGAACCAAGTTGATTTACGCCATCGGCGCCGTTATCGGCCTTATCGGGGGCGTGAAGGTATATTCCAAGTTCTCGTCGGGTGACCCGGACACTTCAAAGACCGCCGCCAGCTGGTTCGGTGCGTGTATCTTCCTGATTGTGGCTGCCACCATCTTACGTTCATTCTTCCTGTAATATGGCGAAGTATCCTGTCAACAAGGGAATCGGTCGCAGCCCGGAGTTCAAGGGACTCAAGAGCCAGTACCTGTTCATCTTTGCCGGAGGGTTGCTCGCCCTGTTCGTGGTGTTCGTCATCATGTACATGGCAGGCATAGGCCAGTGGGTCTGCATCGGTTTCGGGGTCATCTCCGCATTGGTGCTGGTCTGGGCGACCTTCAGCATGAACACGAAATACGGCGAATGGGGGCTTATGAAACTCCATGCGCTGCGCAGCCATCCCCGCTACATCATCAGCCGGAGAAAGTTCCTCCGGTTGTTTTCTTCAACTATTAAAAACAGAAAGGCATGAAAAACGTAATGAAAACAGCCACGCTGGAAAGCAAGTTCCCGTTATTGGCCGTGGAGAACGGCTGCATCATCAGCAAGGATGCGGACATCACCGTGGCATACCGGGTGGAACTGCCGGAACTCTTCACGCTGACACGGGCCGAGTACGAGTCCATGCACTCCACCTGGGCGAAGGCGGTCAAGGTATTGCCGAACTACAGCATCGTGCATAAGCAGGACTTCTTCATCGAAGAGGGTTACAGGCCGGACATCTGCAAGGAAGACCTGAGTTTTCTGAGCCGCAGTTTCGAGCGGCATTTCAACGAACGGCCGTACTTGCAGCACACCTGTTACCTTTTCCTGACGAAGACCACGAAAGAGCACAGCCGGACAACCAGCAGTTTCAACGCGCTTACACGGGGATTCATCATTCCCAAAGAGATGCAGGACAAGGAAACCGTTACCCGTTTTATGGAAAGTTGCGGGCAGTTCGAGCGCATCGTGAACGACAGCGGTCTGATCCGTATCATCCGCCTGACGGATGAGGAAATTATCGGAACCAAGAATTCAGCCGGCATCATAGAGAAATATTTTTCCATGTCCCAGGAAGACACCACCTGCTTGCAGGATCTGTCTCTCGGTGCAGGGGAAATGAAGGTCGGGGACAATTACCTTTGCCTTCATACGCTTTCCGATCCGGAAGACCTGCCGTCAAACGTATCCACCGACTGCCGGTATGAACGGCTTTCGACAGACCGGAGCGACTGCCGCCTGTCCTTTGCCGCACCGATAGGCATCCTGCTCACGTGCAACCATATCGTGAACCAGTACCTCTTCATCGACGATTCGGCGGAGATTCTCAGGAAGTTCGAGCAGACCGCCCGGAACATGCACTCGCTTTCCCGTTACAGCCGTTCCAACCAGATCAACCGCGAATGGATTGAGGAGTATCTGAACGAGGCGCACAGCAAGGGGCTGGTTTCCATCCGTGCGCACTGCAATGTCATGGCATGGAGCGATGACCGGGAAAAGCTCAAGCGCATCAAGAACGATGTGGGCAGCCAACTGGCGTTGATGGAAGCCAAACCGCGCCACAACACGGTGGATGTGCCGACCCTGTTCTGGGCGGCGATACCCGGCAATGCCGGAGATTTCCCGTCCGAGGAGAGTTTCCACACCTTTATCGAGCAGGCCCTGTGCCTGTTCATCGGGGAAACCTCCTACAAGGACTCGCTCTCTCCGTTTGGCATCCGCATGGTGGACCGCCTGACCGGAAAACCCGTCCATCTGGATATTTCCGACCTGCCGATGAAGAACGGCACAATCACCAACCGGAACAAATTCATCCTCGGCCCTTCGGGCAGCGGGAAATCTTTTTTCACCAACCACATGGTACGCCAGTATTACGAGCAGGGTGCGCATGTGCTGTTAGTGGATACCGGAAACTCCTATCAGGGACTGTGCAGCCTTATCCATGCGCGTACACACGGCGAGGACGGGATTTATTTCACTTATGAAGAAAAAGACCCGATAGCTTTCAATCCTTTTTACGTGGAAGACGGGATTTTCGATATCGAGAAGAAAGAATCCGTCAAGACGCTTATCCTTACCCTGTGGAAGCGTGACGACGAGCCGCCGACACGTGCCGAGGAAGTGGCGCTATCCAATGCGGTCAATCTCTTTCTGGAGAAAATCCGCAGGGACAGCAGCATAAAACCCTCCTTCAATACCTTCTATGAATTTATCCGTGACGAGTATCAGGATATCCTGAAAGAGAAGCGAACCCGTGAGAAGGATTTTGATGTATGGGGATTCCTGAATGTGCTGGAACCCTATTACCGTGGCGGTGAATATGACTTCCTGCTCAACTCCGACAAGCAGTTGGACTTGCTGAACAGACGCTTCATCGTTTTTGAGCTGGACAACATTCGCGATAACAAAGTGCTGCTTCCGATTGTCACCATCATCATCATGGAGACTTTTATCACCAAGATGCGCAAGTTGAAAGGTATCCGGAAAATAATCCTTATCGAAGAGTGCTGGAAGGCATTGGCATCCGCCAATATGAGCAATTACATCCGCTATCTTTTCAAGACCGTCAGAAAATTTTTCGGCGAGGCCGTGGTCGTGACCCAGGAAGTGGAGGACATCATTTCTTCTCCGATTGTCAAGGGTACCATCATTAATAATAGTGACTGTAAGATTCTGCTTGACCAGCGCAAGTATATGAACAAGTTCGATGAGATCCAAGCGTTGCTCGGTCTGACCGACAAGGAGCGGGCACAGATACTTTCCATCAATATGGCGAACAATCCGTCCAGAAAGTACAAGGAAGTCTGGATTGGTCTGGGCGGTACGCAGTCGGCGGTCTATGCCACGGAAGTCTCACTTGAGGAGTACATATGCTACACTACTGAAGAAACCGAGAAACTTGAACTTATGCGGCTTACGGAAAGAATCGGTGGCAACATCGAACTTGCCATCAAGCAGTTGGCAGAAAGCAAGCGAAACAAGTGATAGGGATTGAAATCATATGGAAACCGAAAAACAATCATGAATCATGGGAATGGAAGAATGGATAAAAGAACAGCAACGCCGCTATCTGGACGAGCCACGCCTCAAGGAGTTGACGGAAGTGATGAAACAGATAAGAAAGTTCGTCCGGGAAAAGGAGTACCGGAAGCTGACGGAACTGGTCAGGCGGTACAGGAAGTCCGAGGATGTGATTACCCAAGTTGCCTGCCTGTTGTCAAACTCGCACCTGTTCCCGACACCGGAAAAAACGGTGGAAACGGACAGGTCAGAATTGATGACGGCATTGAAAAACACGTATTTCATGGAGAAGAACGGTTGCCGGCTTGCGGATGTCAATCCCGAAAAAGCCGATTCCGTCCACGGAATGCTCGCCATGCACACGTTCATGCGGGATGCTTACTTGAAGGTATATCCTGAAAGCAAGCAGGAACGGCCGTCACCGGAAGAAGTACGGTCATCTGTACGGATTCTGGATTTCCATCGGAAAGAGAGTGACGTGTGGGAACTCTGCAACCTGGCTGTGTATCTTATGCCGCCCTCACGGTATGTGGCACTCAGGTACGGGCTTGCGGATGATTATGACAGGCTTGACAGACTGCACCGTTCCGGACCGGAACCGGCATATGACGAGGGGGTGGCATTGGAAAGCCGCCTGTGCAGGAATGCGGAAAAGGCAGCGGAAAGCATCGGGGATGTCCGTCTGCCGGATTTCTACCTGGAAAAGCTGAATGGGGAACTGGAGAATTTGGGACGGATTGCGGCCTCGCCGGATGCCGTCCACGACATACTGCATATCAGTCCTGACTTTCTCACCAAGTACGGCATAGACAAGAACGCTTCCGCGACGGAACGCTCGTGCCAGGCGGAGAAAGCCTACCGGGAGCTGGACGCCCGTTTCGTCAGAATGACCGGACGCAGGCCGTATGCAGACGAATTCTTCGCCTTCCTCAGACACGGGAAAGAAAAAGTGGCAGAGGTAGACCGTCCGAGACCGGTACACAAGCCTATCCTCCGGAACCCGCCGTCCAAAGGACGGAAAATGGGAATCTGACTTTTAACAGAATTATTCACAATTAAAAACAGGAACATCATGAAAAAGAAAATTCTTATGCTGTGCATGGGCTGTTTCCTTGTCAGCCTCACAGCGAAAGCCCAATGGGTAGTGAGCGACCCGGGCAATCTGGCGCAGGGAATCATCAATGCCGCCAAGAACATCGTTCACACGTCCTCCACTGCCACCAATATGGCGAATAGTTTTCAGGAAACCGTGAAAATCTACCGGCAGGGCAAGGAGTATTACGACGGGCTTCGCAAGGTCAAGAACCTTGTCCGGGATGCCCGCAAGGTTCAGCAGACCATCCTGATGGTGGGCGATATCACGGACATCTATGTCACCAGCTTCGAGCGTATGCTCAGCGACCCGTATTTTACGCCGGAAGAACTGAGCGCGATTGCTTTGGGGTACACCAAACTGCTGGAAGAAAGTGCCCATCTGCTGAACGATTTGAAGACGGTGGTCAACGAGAACGGGCTTTCCATGAACGACAAGGAAAGGATGGATATCATCGACCGCTGCTACAACGACATGTTGCAAAACCGCAGTCTGGTACAGTATTACACCAACAAGAACATCGGGGTGTCCTACCTGCGCGCCAAGAAACGGAACGACCTGGACCGCGTGATGGCACTCTACGGCTCACCGAACGAACGTTATTGGTAATTATTCCTAATCCGCTTTCATTATGTTATTGTTGGCTATAGATTTTGACAACCTGCATCAGATTTTACAGAATCTGTATGTGGAAATGATGCCGCTCTGCTCAAAGATGACCGGTGTGGCAAGAGGCCTTGCCGGTTTGGGAGCGCTTTTCTATGTGGCGTATCGTGTATGGCAGGCTCTGGTCCGTGCCGAGCCTGTGGATGTCTTTCCGCTTTTGCGTCCGTTCGCCTTGGGGCTTTGTATCATGTTCTTTCCGACACTCGTTCTGGGTACGCTGAACAGCATCCTCTCGCCCGTCGTGAAAGGGACCCATACCATATTGGAGTCGCAGACCTTTGACATGAACGAGTACAGGGCGCAGAAGGACAAGCTGGAGACTGAGGCGATGAAACGGAATCCCGAGACAGCCTATCTGGTCGACAAGGAGACTTTTGACAACAGGCTGGACGAGCTGGGCGCGTTTGACGCTATAGAAGCCTGCGGAATGTATGTGGACCGTGCCATGTACAACATGAAAAGGGCCGTGCAGAATTTCTTCCGCGAACTGCTGGAACTCCTGTTCAATGCGGCGGCGCTGGTCATCGACACGCTGAGGACATTCTTCCTGATCGTGCTTTCGATACTCGGTCCCGTTTCCTTTGCCATCTCCTGCTGGGACGGTTTCCAGGCTTCTCTCAGCCAGTGGTTCGTCCGCTACATCAGTATCTACCTGTGGCTTCCCGTAAGCGACCTGTTCAGCAGCGTGCTGGCGAGAATCCAGATATTGATGCTGCAGAGGGACATCGAACAGCTTTCCGACCCGGATTTCATCCCCGACAGCTCAAACGGGGTTTACATCACTTTCCTCATTATCGGCATCATCGGGTATTTCACCATCCCGACCGTATCGAACTGGATTGTGCAGGCCGGAGGCGGTGCGGGCAATTATGGAAAGAACGTGAACCAGGCGGCATCCAAGACAGGCTCCGTGGTGGCCGGGACTGCCGGAGCGGCGGTGGGAAACATTGCCGGCAGGCTTATCAAGTAATAACAGTATAAAACATTTACAGAATGGAATTCAAATCATTGAAAAATATCGAGAGCAGCTTCCGACACCTGCGTCTGTTCGGAATCGTCTATCTGTGTGTATGCACCCTGCTTGTGGGATTTTCCGTATGGAAGGCTTACAGTTTCGCGGAAGCGCAACGGGAGAAGATCTATGTGCTGGATGAAGGCAAGTCACTGATGCTGGCCCTTTCACAAGACCTGGAGCAGAACCGCCCGGTGGAAGCAAGGGAGCATGTCAGACGGTTCCACGAACTGTTCTTTACGCTCTCGCCCGACAAGAATGCGATTGAAGGCAATATCCGGAGGGCCATGTTCCTCAGTGACCGTTCCGCCTATGCCCATTATGTGGATCTGGCAGAGCAGGGATATTACAACCGGATAATTTCGGGTAACGTGAACCAGCGTGTAGGGATTGACAGCGTCAAGTGCGATTTCCATACCTATCCGTATGAGGTCGTGACCTACGCGAAACTCTCCATTATCAGGGAGAAGAGCGTGACCGAGCGCAGCCTCGTCACGCGTGGCAGGCTGCTGAACTCCACCCGCAGCGACAATAATCCGCACGGCTTCATCCTCGAAGCCTTCCGTGTGGTGGAGAACAGGGATATAAGAGTGTATGACCGTTAAAATTCAGAATGTATGAAAAAGATGTTTGTAAAAATCAAGGAATCCGTGGAAGAAAAGCTGCGGAAGCTGTGTGCCGGGCTTAGCCCGGAAAAGAGAGTGCCGGCAATTGTCATGCTGGCTGCCCTGTTTGCCATCGGAAATTTCTATATGATTTTCCGTGCCATCCATGACATCGGACGGGAGGATGTACGGCCGGAAATCATAGAGATACCCCCGATAGAAATTCCGGATGTCGTTCCTGCCGATACACTCCCGGATAAAAGGGTGCAGGAAATGGAAGAGTTTTTTAACCGATTCAATCAGAAAGAAAATGAGTAATGACGTCAATAAATTGAAACAGAGGCTGGAAATCAGGAAATACCTGGTTTTTGCCGGGATGTTCCTCCTGTTCCTCGGAGCGATGTGGCTCATTTTCGCACCGTCCGAAGAGGAAAAAAAGAAAGAGGAAAAAAATGCGGGATTCAACACCGAGCTTCCCGATCCGAGGGAAGCGGGCATAGAAGGGGACAAGATTGCCGCCTATGAGCAGGCTGACATGAAACGCAAACAGACGGAAAAACTGCGTACGCTGGAGGATTTCTCCGGGATGGCAGACGGGAACTCCGGGACTGTCGTGGAATTGTCACCGGATGCGGATGCCAAGGATGGCAGTTCTCGTGAAGGTGACAGAAGGAATGAAGCCTGTTCTTCATCCGTCTCCGCCTACAATGACATCAACAGGACGCTCGGCAACTTTTACGAGTCACCGCAGGAAGATCCGGAGAAGGAGGCGTTGAAAGCCGAGGTGGAACAACTCAAGCAGGCGGTCGCCGCACAGAACGCGCAGCCGGGTTACGAGGAGCAGGTAGCTCTCCTGGAAAAATCCTATGAGCTTGCGGCCAGGTATATGCCGGGCAATGGCAGTGTGAATACGGACAGCCGTTCCGATAATGAAAGTCCCGGGCGGAACGGAAAGGCGAAAGCCGTTCCCGTGGGGCTGGTTTCCACACCGGTGGTATCATCGTTGCCGCAGCCTGTCAGTGATTCTATACAGCTTACAGGAATGGCACAACCGGAAAGATTCCACACGCCAATCGGTCATAAAGAAGAGAGAAATGTGAGGAATACCATCCGGGCCTGCATCCACGGGGACCAGACCGTCATCAGCGGTCAGGGAGTGAGGATGAGACTGCTGGAGCCAATGCGTGTAGGGAAGCATATCCTGCCCAAAAACTCCCTGCTTACCGGAGAAGGGCGCATACAGGGTGAAAGGCTTCACGTCAATATCCTTCAGGTGGAATATGGCGGTACCATCATCCCCGTGGAACTTGCCGTGTATGACAATGACGGACAGGGCGGCATCTTCATTCCGGGGTCAATGGAGGCTAACGCCGTCAGGGAGGTTGCCGCCAATCTGGGGCAGAATCTCGGCACGAGCATCTCCATCACCAACCAGTCGGCAGGTGACCAGCTGCTTTCCGAACTCGGAAAGGGTGCCATACAAGGTGTCTCGCAGTACATATCCCGGAAGATGCGTGAAGAGAAGGCGCATCTCAAGTCAGGCTATACCCTGATGCTTTATCAAGACAACGATCAATAACAATCCATTAAAATTCAATCGACATGAAAAAGTTTTTTGTAATGCTTGCCCTTGCATGGGGCACTGTGGGCGCTTTCGCCCAAAATGAAGCCGACAGCGTAGCGGCGGTAAACAATGCCGTCACACTGGCCAAGGAAGTGTATCCTCAAAAAGAGGAGGACGGAGACCTCTATCACGGTCTGACCCGTAAACTCACCTTTGACAGGATGATACCTCCATACGGGCTGGAAGTGACCTATGGAAAGACCACGCACATCATTTTCCCGTCATCGGTGCGTTATGTGGATCTCGGTTCTCCGAACCTCATTGCAGGCAAGGCGGACGGTGCGGAGAATGTCATCCGTGTAAAGACCACCGTGAAGGACTTCCGTGAGGAGACCAACATGTCCGTGATTACCGAAAGCGGAAGTTTTTACACCTTCAATGTGAAGTATGCGGAAGAGCCGCTGCTGCTGAATATCGAGATGAAGGATTTCATTCATGACGGAAGTGAGGTGAACCGCCCCAACAACGCCCTTGACATCTACCTGAAGGAATTGGGCTGTGAATCGCCTAAATTGGTACACCTTATCTCGAAGTCCATCCACAAGGACAACAGACGGCACATCAAGCATATCGGAAGCAAGGCGTTCGGCATCCAGTACCTGCTCCGCGGACTCTATACGCACAACGGCTTGCTTTATTTTCATACACAGATAAAGAACCGGTCCAACGTGCCTTATGAGGTGGATTTCGTGACTTTTAAAATTGTGGACAAGAAGCTGATGAAACGTACCGCCATTCAGGAACAGGTGATATTCCCACTGCGTGCTTACGACTATGTAACGTCCGTCGCGGGGAAAAAGGACGGGCGCACCGTTTTCGTCTTCGACAAATTCACCATCCCCTCGGACAAGGTGCTGATGGTGGAGATGCACGAGAAAGGCGGTGGCAGACACCAGACCTTCACCGTGGAAAGTGAGGACATCGTGAGAGCCGGGGTTATCAACGAACTTAAAGTGAAGTAGCCATGAAGAAGTATCTGTTCCTTTTTGTTACAGCCGTGTCGCTTGCCCTGTTTTCAGGGCGGGCGCACGCCCAGCGGTACCTGCCCGGGATGAAGGGCGTGGAACTGCGCGGAGGATTTGCGAACGGCTCAAAGTCCCCCTTGAATTATTATACCGGATTTGCCGTTTCCGGATACACCCCAAAAGCCAACCGCTGGGTCATAGGCGCCGAGTATCTGATGAAGAATTATGGGTATCGGGATGCGAGCGTACCCCGTGCGCAGTTCACGGCAGAAGGCGGCTATTATCTGAAATTCCTGTCTGATCCGACAAAGACGGTCTTCCTCTCGGTCGGCGGTTCCGCACTGGCCGGCTATGAGACCGTGAACTGGGGCGAGAGGATACTGTATGACGGTTCGAGGCTGCTCGCCAAGGATGCGTTTGTCTATGGCGGCGCGATAACCCTGGAACTTGAGGCATACGTGACAGACCGCATCGTCCTTCTTGCCGCTATCCGGGAACGTGTATTGTGGGGAAGCTCGCTGGACCTGTTCACGACACAATTCGGTCTGGGTGTCAAATTCATAATCCATTAGAACCGTATCGCTTATGACTATAGAAGAGATAAGAGACATTCCAATCGCCGTTTTTCTGGCACGGATGGGATATGAACCGGCAAGAAGACGGGGGGATGAATATTGGTATCTGGCCCCGTACCGGGAGGAGCGCACCGCCTCGTTCCAGTTGAATGTCCGTAAGGATATATGGCATGACTTCGGTACCGGACAGGGAGGCGACATATTCACCCTTGCGGGGGAGTTTATCGGCAGCGGGGATTTCAAGGCGCAGGCCAGGTTCATCACAGGGATATGGGGCGGTCTTGCTCCCGAACACAAGACCGTTTCCCGTTCCGGGGAAAATGACAGGGAGGATTCCCATAGGCAGGAAAGTTTCACGAAGGTACAGTCCGGACCGCTGCACAACAGCGTCCTGCTCCGTTATCTGGCGGAACGTGGCATTAGCGGTGATGTGGCTATGCCGAACTGCAAGGAGATCAGGTACACCTTGCACGGGAAGCGGTATTTCGCCATCGGTTTCAGGAATGTCAGCGGTGGGTACGAGGTGCGCAACCGCTTTTTTAAGGCCAGTCTCTCTCCGAAAGACATTTCGCTGATGGACAACGGTTCGGATACTTGCAATCTCTTCGAGGGGTTTATCGACTGCCTCTCGTGGATGCAACTCGAATTGGGATGTGGCGACGACTATCTCGTACTGAACTCGGTGGCATTGCTGGAACGCTCGTTCCCCGTTCTTGACAGATATGAGAGAGTCAACTGTTACCTGGACCGGGACGAAGCCGGACGGCGCACGCTGGAGGCGCTCCGCAAACGCTATGCGGATAAAATAGTGGACTGTTCCTCTTTGTACAAAGGATACAAGGATCTGAACGAATACCTGCAGAACAAGTTTCTGTAAAAATAGAATTAAGTATAACGTATTAAAATCTGATTGAATATGAATGCATTGAATAAAAAAAGAGAATTGGCCGGAATGATGGCAATCCTGTTCCTGGGTCTGGCGGCTTGTCTGTTGTCCGCCTGCAATGATGAAATGGATGTACAGCAGTCCTATCCGTTCAAGGTGGAGACCCTGCCTGTCCCCACACGTATTGTGAAAGGTGAGACGGTGGAAATACGGTGTGAACTCAAACGTGAAGGACGGTTTTCCGATGCCCGCTACACCATCCGATATTTCCAGCCGGACGGCAAGGGTACACTCCGTATGGATGACGGGATGGTGTTGCTGCCCAATGACCGCTATCCCCTTGACAGGGAGGTGTTCAGGCTATACTACACTTCTGAAAGCGAGAACCAGCAGACGATAGACATCTATTTCGAGGACAACAGCGAACCGGCACAGATTTGCCAATTGACTTTTGATTTCAACAACGAGGCGGAGGACGAGGATTCCGTCGTGACTGCGGATAGCAAGGAATTGCCGGTCACAATTGTCGGACACTAAGCCGGTCCTGCCTATGATGAAGTTAAAAGCAATATGGTTTGCGGTGCTTTCCATCACGGTCTTTTTTCCGGGTATGCCGTCGAGGGCGGAGAATCCGATAAAGGCAAGTCCGGACAGGTTCAGTATTGCGGTCGAGTGTGTCAAGCGATTCGAGGGTTGGCATGGAGAGAAAAAGCATTGGCCTTATGTCGGGTGGGGCACAAAGTTCTTCCCGGGGAGAGGTTTACCAACAGTATTACAAAAGCACAAGGTGATTCCATTCTGAGAGCAGACCTCCGTAAGTTGTGCCGTATGTTCAGTTATCTGGGACGTGATTCTTTGATCGTTAGTGTTCTTGCGTATAATGTGGGCTGTTCCCGTATCAAAGGGTATGGAAAAATACCCAAGAGCCGGCTGTTGAAAAAACTGGAGTCGGGTGACCGCGATATCTATAAGGAATATGTCTCCTTCAGATGCTACAAGGGGAAAGTGGTTCCGAGCATCGAACGGAGAAGGAAAGTGGAATATATGCTGCTTTTTGAGAAGTAAATGAAAAAGGGAGAATCTTTCAGTTGTTTTCGACTGTCAGGTTCTCCCTTATGCGTATTGTCGGAATCAGGCCATTTGTGCGGCTTGTATGTCAGCTTACCGGAACGGCATCCTGTACTTCAGCTGCTTCCGGCAGATGGGAAAGCAGTAGTTCCGCCATTGCTCCGTTTTGTGGAATCAGTGCCGGGAAGTCCGTTTTTCCGGGCTTGTATATCTCTGTGGCTATATTGTATAGCTCCCAAGCGGTAATCTGCCCTTTGGTCATAGCCAGTTTAAGCACCTCTTCCGTGAATATAGAAATTTGCCCTTGGTTCAGAGGATAGGTTTCCACGGAGGATGACAGATTCCTGTCCGAACTGTCGTGGGAGACGCGCAACGCGGTCAACAGACCTATATACATATAGATTTCCTCCATAGATATAACCCGGCGTTTCAGCCGTTGTATGCGTTCGATGTCCTCGTTCATGTTCACCTCGAAATTGGCAAGCCAGCCGTCCACGGTTTCGAACACCTCTTCCGTCGAGACTTTCTTCTTGCCGTAATTGCAGACACTTCGCTCGGGTGAAAGGATACACTGGTTATGACAGATTAGCACGCAGGGACCTATGGCTGCCTGTATGCCGTCCTGGTGGTAGGCGACGACCAATGTTGTGGTCAGTTCGTCCGTCTCCCAGTCCTTGATCCGGATGGTGGCGAAGATACGGCGCAGGATGTGCGCTTCCACGGCTTTTTCGCCATGTGTCTGTTCCACCTGCGGAAGGATGCTTACTCCCGGCTGCGTCTTGTTCCTGTTCTGGGCCGCGAAGATTTCCTCCACCTCATAGTCGAGATTGTATTTCTCGCAGATGTCCATCATGCGCCGGATGACCTGGTAATGGTAGATACCTTGCACCGGGTTGTTGTAGATGTCGTTTTCCTTGTAGGTACGCTGAAGCGTCTCGAAGTTCATCACTTCAATTCCGTTTTTCTGGAAGTCAAACTGCTGTTGTCTTTCCATTACTGCCAATGTCGTTTCCATAATCTTGAATTTTATGAAGTTAATACTGTCGTTTGTCTTTTATCAGGTGTGTATCTGCCATCCGTGGAACGGTTGTAGTGTTACGGCAAAAGAGCGGTCCGGTATTCCGTGATAGAGCAGACCGCCCACGATGCCTGTCCTTCCGTCGGGATAACATTGTGTAAAGCCGAACGAGTACGGGGCATGGTCATAGTAGAGTGAGATTTCGCAGGGATGGTCGGGATTTTCTTCCCAGCTCTTCAACCGCTCCAGGCATTTTTGGAGCGAGGTGTCGCCGATGGATTCGGCATAGCGCTTTACATTCTCGAAATGTTCTTCATTCAGGATTTTCATGACTTTTGAATTTTATCTGTTAAACACGTCCGGCTCCGGGAGCCGGTATTTTTATTTCTCGCCTGCCAGACTGTCCCGTGATCGTACCCGCAAGGTTTGGCGAAAGAAAATACCGCAGCCGTCAGGCGAGGATGATTTTCTTTCAGCCAACCCCGCAAGGGGCCTGACCTTGACAGGGTACACCGGACACGGGACTACCTTTGCAGGGTGGGAAATAAAATACACGGTAGTGTGCTTTGCATGGTCTGTGGCGATTCTCTTCCTGATTTGTTCGCCATTGCCGGACAAAAGATGTATTTTTGCAATTCTAATTTCAGTTTTATGGAAAACTATATAAAGAAAGCGGCGGATGCTTTCCTTGTGGAGCGTCCGTACGGTATGCGTGTGGATTACAGGAAGAAAGGATTCGTGCTGTTTAACCGTAACCTCAATGTGTTGGGAAATGCGGAACAGACCCGTCTGGAAGAACTGCCTCTGGAGCGGTTCAATGTGGAGGAGATTCCGTTGGAGGGTGAAGTCGTGGAGGAACACTCAGGATTTACCGATGTATTCTTCTATACCGATCTGACCAATCCCTATGCCGGATATGTACTGAATTTGCAAAAGCTTAAAGCCTATAACCGGTTGATGTTTCCGCTGGCAATGGCGCTGAACCGTGAATTGTGAGGCCGGAAGCCGGTAGCGGTAACAGCTGCATGAAGCAGGCCGTTACCGCCCCGGATTTAATTATTTGCCCTCTTTTTCTGTAATGAACGCCAGATAGGCGGACACGGCCTTATGGCATCCGGTAAAGTCCGGAGTCCGGCAGCCCTTGATTTTCCGGAAACTGACGGTGCCGTTCCTGTCAATGCCCCTCACATGCCTGTTGAATGTCCCTTTGGTTCTGATATGGATGTCAAAACCGTCCCTTCCGGTGATTTCAACGAACATTTCTCCCGTGATCCGTTCCCCGTCCAGGAATTTCTCTTTCTGTTCATTGAGTAGCCGCTGATGTTGCTCTTCCTGCACTCTGCGCTCTTCCGCCTCTTTCTCCTTCTGCTCCCTGCGTTTCTGCTCCTGTATTCTTTTATATTCCTCACGGGCTTGCACCAGGGAAGTGGTGTCAAGTCCGAGAGCCTCGAACACGCGAACGGAGATCAAATTGACGAAGGCTCCTCTTTCCGCACTTTGAAGCGTATCCGCAATCCAGTTCCTGCAATAGGTGGCGGCTTCCTCTCTGCAATCTTCTCCCTTGAGAAACCGGCGTGAATACTGCCCGCTGGAAAAATAAACGTTTTCAATCCGGCAGACCACATGGAAACAGTCATCGTCTTCATTCCCGTCTTCGTTCTTTCTTGACAGGGAGAGATATACATTCTTCGCATACGGCTCCAGTTCCATATAAGAAGCCACGACGGTATTCCCGTCAGACTTGTACCTGAACACTTTTGCTTTCATTGTTACATTTTTTTTGATTGTCCGTTCATATAATCCGTAATTCTCATTTCCAGTTCATCGTATATCCGGTTGAACAGTTCCTGGTACTCTTCCAGAAAAGCCCCGTCCGTATCGCACATGTCTTCGAGTGTCTTTCCATTTGCACGGCACAGCTCCGTATCGGCCAGCTCACAGACAATCTCGCTGAGCATCGAGCGGTCCTTGTCTTCGGGAAGCAGCCCTCCTTTTTTCAGAAGGCAGTAGTTACGGATATTGATTCGCAAATACAGGTCCGCCTCTTTCCACCGTCCATCGGGAAAAAGAGAGAATGCCTGTTTCAGTCCGTCGGGCTGTCCGCCCCACCATTCGTTCAAATTGTTCGGTTCCATATTGATAAGTTTAATTGATTACTGTCTGTTTGGTTTGCCATTGCCGATGGGCGGTGATGTATTCCTGTCGTTCCTTCTCCAGTAACGCTTCTGCTTCGGGAGTGTAGCCGATAAAACGAATGTAACCGCCGTTATAGCCTGTAAGCTTGCACCGAATACCGGCTTTCTCCAATTTGTCGATCCGTTTCTGAGCCAGTTTCGCGCTTGAATAATCCTTCGGCCAGAAATAATGCTCTCCGTGTGAGCCGTAATGGTCTTCTCCGAATATCATTTCGCCGGAATGCCTCCTGTGCTCGATAAAATCAAAGCGGGCTGTGCCCAACGCCTGCCTGATGGCCTTGTGTGCCGGACCTTCGGGATGCTTGAACACTTCCGGCTTGTCCTTCCCCTTACAGTCAAGTTTCGGCAGTTCCACCTTGTAAGGCTTCCGGTAACTCCCTATAGCCAATGTCAGGTAGAAATTGGTATGGAAATAATCCGTCATCGCATCGCTGTCATCGAAGTTGTATGACATGACAAAGTCACAGACATTCAGCATCACCTCCTTGGCACGGTCTGTAAGATCGGGGTTTCGCTCTATGTTGTAGTGGTTGATATGATCCTGTACTTTGCCGGATTCCCTGGTGAACGCCTCAAAGTCCGCGCTCATCAGTTTGATGTAAATGGAATTGTAGTTCTCCCGTCTGACGGAGAACTTATATCTCGGATAGATTTCCTTTAGCCAAGTTCTCACAAGTTCTACGATTTCAGGGGCATGTTGCCCTTTGTAGTTGCGACCTTTCCAACGGTATTCATTATACACGTACTCGGTATATTCCTTTGCCGTGGCACCCGAATAGTCATGTTCATACCCGGTTGATGCGGCAGAGACATCCGGTTTGTCTTTCCAGACTTCAAAAAGCCTTTCAAACTCGGTGTTCACCTGTTGCATGATGGCAGTGTCGCCACCCTTGTCCGGGTGGTGCTGCAATGCCAGACGGCGGTATTCCTTCTTCAGGTCCGCCAATGAATGTATGTTATGAAAATAAGCCATAGCTATAGGTATTTATGCCCCTGCGAGGCGGTTGATAAAATATTCCTGGTTGTCAAGGTCAAGTCCGAGGTTGCTGCACGCCATTTCGATGTCATCTTCCCTCAGGTCGTCCGCCTCCTGCAACTCGCGCAGGTACCGGATTTCAGAATCCAAGTATTCCTGCGCTTCCATATGGCTGCAACTGCATGAGTTGCTAATCTGTTCAATGATGTTAATCTGCATATTATTCGTTTTTAGAATTATACCTGTTGTAAATTTCCCGTTTATGTTCGTAGTCCCGGCTGTTCCACCATTGGTCTGCCGCATCAATGAATGTCTGCGTGTTTTCGGAAGGCGGAGAGTCACAGACTTTCAACCCTGTGATTTGTTCCTTTGTTTCAAAACCGCACGACTCCCACCAGCCCTGCATCTTTTGTGTGAACTCCGCCTTAGTACAGAAAAAGACCTGAACGCCACATTCTTCGCACCATTTCCCATCGCACCACAGCCCGTTATTGTCATCATGCACATAGCTGATACGTTCATCCGTATTGGCGTTTATCCATGCTTGGATTTCCAACTGCCGTGAACCGCATTCTTTACAGACAAGGATGTCGGAATCGTCCGGCTCTTTTCTGAAAGCCCTGCCGTCATAGAGTGTAACGGCACGTTCCACGAGCAATTTCTGGTTGTTTTCCGATAACTCGGCAAAGAACCGTTCCGCCGCGCCGAATATGGACTTGTCCGCCAATGCGGACCATTTATCCCAGAAGTGCCGGTACATATCTCCAAATACGGCCTTGCATTCTTCCTTGCTCCAGGCGTTCCACATATAGTAGAAGAAGCTGGAGACTGCGTTTTCCGCTTGATATTTCATTGTTCTTCAGTTTGTGGTTCTACTTTTTTGCTCTCTTCCAGTTGCTGCCATACAGCCTCATACATTCCGGAAAGCCAGTCGATGTTACTGGCTCCGAGTTCGAACGGGCTGTAACATTCCACTTCATCACCGCTTTCTTTCTCTTCGGCAAGGACGGTCAGGCTGCTGTCCGTTACCCGGAGTCCTGTCACCCTGGCATTCGTATGGGGTCATCCGTTCTTGCCAAACCATGATCACCCAGACCGGGTCATAATCCTCTTCCGGAAACCGTATCGCGTTCATGGCATGGTCATGGAGCAACTGCCGTATCGCTTCGATGATGTCTTTTCGCAGTTCTTCGATCCTGTCTCCGAACACCGACATGGGGAGTTCCGCTCGCTGCCTTACGAGAGAACCTGCAAGTCCGGATGACAACCGAACTTCCAGTCCGTCACTTCATCGTCATCCCGCGTTGTGTGGATGTTGCCGCCCAATACCAGACCGCAGTCTTCCGCCACCATGCTTTCCGCTTCTTCACGGTCTTCCGCCACCACTGTGTAAGTACCCTCGAAGATGTACCTTACTTTTACATCGTATTTTTCCATAATCTTCTATGATTTGATTGTTGATTAGTTGATTTTATCAGGATACAATGCGAACCGCATCTCCGAAAAAGGAGTCGTCCACCCCATATACATGCCGGACCGAACAGTCATATTTGGAACGTTCGTCATCCAGCCGGAAGCGGAAACCATGATAGTCCTTGACTTCCAATTTCAGCTTTACGTCCCGTTTCAGTTCCATTTCAAGCAGGCTTCCACCACCATACGTCGAACTGAAAAGTCCGCAACAGTTGCCTTTGGGGATAATGACCTCTTTCAATGAAAAGTCGGCTTCATACAGCTCTTTCAGGCTTACCCTGCCGATGTAAGTCAGCAGGTTCGCCCCGCAGCAGGAATTGATAAGTTCCTCGTAGAATTGTTCGTAGGAAACCTGCTCCTTGCCGTTCCGGTTCTTACGGTTCGGGAAACGCCCGTAAGCCCTGTAGCCGTGCTCTGTCAAGATTTTCTTTACTCTCGCCGGATTGAGGTTCAGGCTGTCCACCATGTCCCCGAAGTAGGATTCCTCGTACCTGTAACCGCCTTGCGATTCAAACCAGTTGGAGTTGATGCAGTCATAGTTGGAAAGCATCTCCACACGGATAGGAATGTCGTCCGTGTGCCTTACCAATTCCTTCACCACGTCCGAATCGTTGCGGCTGTAAATCTCGTCACGGATTTCATCTTCGTATTCATCGAAGAAGTCATCGACCGCTTCCCCGTCAAAGTCATGGAATACGGCACATTCCTCTTTCAGTTTCGCAATAATCTCACGGACAGCTTCCCATTCGGCATCGCTGTACCACTCGTCTGCCTTTTCCCACAAATGTTCGCGGCTCTTGCTGTCAAGGCATTTTTGAATCAGTCCGCAATGATTGTCAAGATTGTCATTGTAGTCCGTCCATATTAGTGTATAGGCCGGTTCCATCAGGGATTTGATGAAATCCAATGTCAATGTTTTCTGTTCATCCATTTCTGTTACCTGTGTACGGCAGGATTCCTTTTCCCGTACATACCGTTATAAATGACGGAAGCGGCCTTCAAGCCGCCTCCGTGTTGTTTCCTAACCATACAGTTCCTTCACGATCTTGTCATAT
>ENA-OQDA01000326-OQDA01000326.1-human-gut-metagenome-genome-assembly--contig:-NODE-326-length-20322-cov-5.439713_pt1 | contig 20322 bp, 24 predicted proteins | sample MGYA00242771_ERZ504603 | MGnify/ENA primary metagenome ERZ504603 (study PRJEB26092, sample SAMD00036328) | human gut metagenome | host: Homo sapiens | study: EMG produced TPA metagenomics assembly of...
GACGTCCTCGAAAAAAGTCATGGGAAAATACGCGAACAGTCTGCGGCTGAAAATTGCCCTGTTTGCGATTGCGGTGATTGTGACACTGCTGAATATTGCGCTGCTGTTTGTGCAGTAAAAAGAATGAAGAAATAAAAAAAGGAGTCCGCTGCGCTGATCCCTGAAAAAGAGACCGGCGCAGCGGACTTCTTCTATTATAATATGCTCTCCATGCAGGCATCGACAAAGTCCTGCAGAAGCGGAGAGAGTTTCCGCCCCTTTTTTCCAGATCACGGCGATCTGCGTTTCCAGGTCGCTTTCTGCGAGCGGCTGGATGCGGAGTCCCTGGCAGAGAGAGCTCATGGACTGCGGAAAATGGCAGTGGCAAGCTCTTTGCAAAAGGGAGGGATAACAGGCAAGCTTTTCGAATATCTAACTAGTGGCGTTCCCATTGTCGGTGTAAGCTCTGGCGATTCTCCCAATTCGGAAGCGAAGAAAATTATCGAGAAATCCGGTGCTGGATTTTGCTACGAAGAGGCTTCGGATTTGATGGATTATCCCAGATTAATCGATTTCGTTCGTGAATCATATACCCAATGGAAGAATCGAGGTTTGACTTCCTGCAGAGTCGATTCGAGCTATGTTTCGAAGTTCAGTTATCCGGTGATTGCCAATCAGGTGGCTGGAATATTGTGCACCCTTTCAAGAAGCAAGGAGAATACGTTATGATGGGTTTTCAAGAGGGATGGGTGAGCATCCTGTCTCGCACCCTCGTCTGCGGCACGGTCGGCCTCGGCTACGTCGGGCTGCCGCTGGCCGTGGAGAAGGCCAAGGCGGGCTTCAAGACGATTGGCTTCGACGTGCAGGCCGACAAGGTCGACATGGTCAACCGTGGCGAGAACTACATCGGCGACGTCGTGCAGGAGGACCTCGCCGCGCTCGTGGAGGCCGGCACGCTCGAGGCGACCTGCGACTTCTCGCGCGTCGCGGAGTGCGGCTTCGTCGCCATCTGCGTGCCCACCCCGCTCGACGCCCACCAGATGCCCGACACCTCCTACATGGAGGCGTCCGCCCGCGAGATAGCGCCCTACATCCGCGAGGGCTGCATGGTGGTGCTCGAGTCCACCACCTACCCCGGCACCACCGAGGAGCTGATCCTGCCCATCCTGGAGGAGGGGTCGGGCCTCAAGTGCGGCGAGGGCTTCTACCTGGGCTTCTCTCCCGAGCGCGTGGATCCTGGCAACCTCGTCTACAAGACCAAGAACACGCCCAAGGTGGTGGGCGCCGTCGGCGAGGAGGCGCTCGAGCTCATCAGCGCGGTCTACGAGGCGGTGCTCGAGGGGGGCGTGACGCGCGTGTCGAGCCCGGCCGTGGCCGAGATGGAGAAGATCCTCGAGAACACCTACCGAAACGTCAACATCGGCCTCGTCAACGAGCTCTGCATGCTCTGCGACCGCATGGGCATCGACGTGTGGGAGGTAATAGACGCCGCCAAGACGAAGCCCTACGGCTTCACGGCCTTCTACCCCGGCCCCGGTCTCGGCGGCCACTGCATACCGCTCGACCCCTACTACCTGTCGTGGAAGGCGCGCGAGTACGGCTTCCACACCTCCATGATCGAGGCGTCCATGACCGTGAACGACTCTATGCCCGAGTGGGTGGCCTCGCGCGCGGCCCGCATCCTCAACCGGGAGGGCAAGGCGATGAGGGGGTCGAAGGCGCTCGTGCTGGGCGTCGCCTACAAGCAGGACATCGACGACTATCGGGAGTCGCCGGCCCTGCGCGTGATTGAGCGCCTGGAGGCGCGGGGCGCCGAGGTCTCCTACTACGACCCCTGGGTGCCGCGCTGCCAGCACAAAGAAGAGGTAAAGGAATCCATCCCGGACCTGTCGGCCGAGGCGATCGCCTCGGCCGATATTGTTCTGGTCGCCTGCGCGCACACCAACGTCGACTACGCCCTCGTGCAGAGGCACGCGAGGGCCGTGCTCGACGCCAAGAACGCCATGAAGGGCGTGTCCCCGCGAGAGAACATCGAGGTGCTGTGACGTGAAAGTGCTTACCGTTGTGGGGGCAAGGCCCCAGTTCATAAAAGCAGCCATGGTTTCACATGAAATCGAGAAGCGACACGGCATAGACGAAGTGTTGGTTCATACGGGACAGCACTTTGATCGGAACATGTCCGAGCTATTTTTTGAGCAGATGTCCATTCCTCGGCCTAAGCATAACTTGGGCATTTCAGGGGGTAGCCATACATCTATGACGGCGAGAATGATGCTCGGCCTTGAGGCGGTTATGGAAGAAGAGCGCCCAGACGCCGTTCTTGTTTACGGAGACACCAATTCAACCCTTGCCGCAGCGCTCACTGCCGTAAAAATGCAGATCCCAATCGCGCACGTCGAAGCGGGTCCTCGCTCTCATTCGCTCAGAAACGCCGAAGAGTCAAACCGCGTATGCGTCGATCATCTTAGCTCGATACTGCTTGCGGCAACAGAATCGGGGTTTCGAAACCTTAAAAAAGAAGGCCTCGAGGATAGGACCTTTCTCGTAGGTGATCCGATGTACGATGCGTTTCTGCATTACGGCGAAATCGCGGACTCCGAAGCGCTTCGTCCGGAATTGGTTTCAATCAGTGGAGGTTCGATTGATGTTCCGTCGCGTTATTGCTATCTAACATGTCATCGGGCAGAAAACATGGAAAAGGGGGCCATGTCCGAGATATTGATCGCTGCGTCTACTCTGTCTTGTCCCGTTATTTACCCTGTGCACCCCCGCGCTCTTGAACTCGCCAGAGACATCGTCATTCGTTATAGGCTAGATTCGATCATGCTCGTCGAGCCGGTCGGTTATCTTGAGAGCATTTTTCTTACCAAACACGCAATGCACGTGATCACCGACTCAGGAGGGGTGCAAAGAGAAGCCTTTTTTGCGAAAACGCCCTGTACAGTGCCTATGACGCTTCTTGCGTGGCCTGAGATTATGGTGGACGGGCGTTGCGTTCTCGTCTTTCCGGAGAGAAGCGAGATAGAGCGTGCGTTGGATAGAGCGCAAACGGTAAATGAGGACTATTTGCCGTTCGGCGACGGCAATGCGGCCAAGCGAATCGTCGATATTCTTGCCGGTCGTTCGAAAGAGGTGCTGTAACATGAAGTGCGCAATAATAGGCTGCGGGCGCATAGCGCTCAACCACGTCAAGGCCGTCCGCGCGAACGGATTCGAGCTCGCGGCGCTCTGCGACACCGCCTCCGGCAAGGCCGAGGGCCTGCTCGAGCGGGCGGAGTGGGACGGCCCGGCACCGAGGATCTACGGCGGCCACGGCGAGATGCTCGCGGCGGAGCCGGACCTGGACATCGCGGCCGTCGCCACCGAGAGCGGCGAGCACGCGCGCATCGCGCTGGACTGCATCGACGCGGGCGTCAACGCGATAATCGAGAAGCCCGTCGCGATGTCGATGGCCGACGCCGACGAGATCGTGCGGCGCGCCGAGGAGCGCGGCGTGAAGGTATCGGCCTGCCACCAGAACCGCTTCAACGTCGCCGTGCGCCACGTCCGCCGAGCCGTGGAGGAGGGTCGCTTCGGGCGCATGTCCCACGGATCGGTCCACGTGAGGTGGAACCGGGACAGGGGCTACTACGGCCAGGCCCCCTGGAGGGGCACCTGGGCCCAGGACGGCGGCTGCCTCATGAACCAGTGCATCCACGGCGTCGACCTGCTGCGCTGGATGATGGGCGGCGAGGTGGTCTCGGTCTACGCCCAGACCCGGCAGCGCTTCCACGACTACCTGGAGGCCGAGGACGTGGGCGTGGCGGTGCTCACGTTCGCGGACGGGTCGGTGGCCACCGTGGAGGGCACCTCCAACGTGTTCCCGAGAAACCTCGAGGAGACGCTGTACCTGTTCGGCGAGTCCGGCACGGCCAAGCTCGGCGGGACCTCGACCAACGAGATCGACGTTTGGGATTTTGCCGACGAGCGCGAGGGCGACGATGGGATGGCGGGGCTCAAAGAGCCCACCTCCAACGTCTACGGCAACGGCCACGCCCTGCTCTACGCCGACGTGGCCGACGCGATCGAGAACGACCGCGCGCCCTACGTGGACGCGAGGGCCGGCCGCGACGCTCTGGAGGTGGTGCTCGCCATCTACAAGAGCCAGAGGACGGGTCTTCCCGTGGAGCTGCCGCTGGAAGATTTCGCGAGCACGGACATGGAAGGGGAGTTCTAGGCATGCCTTCATGTGCTCAGATGCCTTTCACTCACAGCGCTTACAGGAACATGCTTCAGATCCTGAAAGAACGGGGGTACGGGTTCTGCGGGTACGGCGATTGGGGAGGTGTTGGGAAGCCTGTCATTTTGCGGCACGACATCGACTTCGATCCGATCGCAGCGCTCGCGATGGCCGAGCTCGAATCGAGCGAGGGCGTCCGATCGACGTATTTCGTGCTCTTGCGAACGGATTTCTACAACCCCCTCAGAGCGCGAAACGTCGAGAGGCTTCGAGAGATCGCGAGGCTCGGCCACGACATCGGGCTCCATTACGACGAAACGCAGTACGAGGACGGCGACGACGCGATCGCCGCGATCCAACGCGAGGCGGACACGCTGGGGGGCGCCCTCGGCCTGCCCATCGAATGCGTTTCCATGCACCGTCCGAGCAAGGCGTCGCTCGAAGCGCAGTGGAGCATCCCCGGCATCGTCAACAGCTATTCGAGCGAGTTCTTCCAGGGCTTCGAATACGCTTCGGACAGCCGGAGGCGGTGGCGCAAGCCCATTTTGGACATGATCGAGTCCGGGAAGTATCCGCGCCTGCATATCTTGACCCATCCGTTCTGGTACGGCGGGACGGAGGCCTCGCTCGAGGAATCTCTACGGCGGTTTATAGAAAGGGCGGGCGCCGATCGCCTGGGCAGCCTCGATCGCAACTTTACCGGGCTCGACTCCGTGCTCGGCTCTGCGGACGTCCTTTCCGCCCGCCTCGCTTCCCTGCGCAATGAGCGGTTTGGGACCGAAAGGCTCGTCTTGCGTCCCTTGCGGCTGGAGGATGCTGCCGACATGTTCGAATACACGTCGGACCCCGAGATAAGCAGATTCCTGAATTGGGCACCCCATGGCGAACCCGGGGAGGCGCGGGATTGGATAGCCTCCAAGCTCGCCCGACCGGAGCCGGACGACCTGCTGCTCGGCATAGAGCTCCGCGAGCCTCGCAAGCTCATCGGCACCGTGCGCGCCTACCGCTTCGATGCCGCCGCCTGCTCCTGCGAGGTGTCTTACGCGCTCAACTCCGCCTTCCAGGGCTGCGGCTACATGAGAGAAGCTCTGGGAAAGCTCGCCGACATCTGCTTCGACGAGGTGCGCGTGGGCAGGATTGTCGCCCGCATCGACGAGGAGAACGCCGCCTCGGCGCACGTTGCCCGCCGCCTGGGCATGAAGCGCGTCCGTGACGGGGACTTCGTGGTTCCGATCAAGGGCGAGGAGCGGATCCAGCACACCTACGTTCTCGGAAGGAGGCCGTGATGAAGACCGTCGCCATGCATCAGCCCCATTATTTCCCGTGGCTCGGCTATCTAGACAAGATGGCGAAAGCAGACGAGTTCGTCGTGCTCGACGAGGTGCAGTTCGAAGACGGCTCCCCTATGTCGAGGAACAGGTTCCTCCAGGTCGATGGAGAGGCGAAGCTCCTGTCCTTGAGCGTGGAAAAGAAGGGCTACCTTGAAAAACCGACCAGGGATGTGCGACTTTCCAATTGGCCGAAGACAAGGAAAAAGCACCGTGGCTTTATCGATTGCAACTATAGGAAAACCCCCTATTTCGACGAGGTGATGCCCCTTGTGGCGAAGGTGCTCGAAGCTGACTGCGACACCCTTCTCGATCTGGACATGGCGAGCATCGAGATGCTGCGATCCGCTTACGGCATAGAAACCCCCTTGGTGCTGCAAAGCTCGTTGCCATACGATATCGAAGCCAAGAACAACGATCTGGTCCTGGGCCTCTGCAGGGTTTGCGGGGCCGACGTGTACCTCTCGGGTCGCGGTGCGCGAGCGTACATGGACGACCGGTCGTTCGCTGAAAAGGGAATCGCTGTGCGCTATCAGGAGTTTTCCTATCCCGAGTACCCGCAATATCGGCAGAGCGGGTTCGTCCCCAATCTTTCAGCGCTCGATCCGCTCTTCCAGTGCGGAATCGACGGCGCCCGGAGGATGTTCAACGAGAACATGCGCAAGGAGATGATCCCATGACGGCTCCTTACGTGCACGAGAGCTCTTATGCTGACGAGGGCGTGGCAATCGGTGACGACACGAAGGTTTGGCACTTCTGCCACATCCAATCGGGTGCCTCCATCGGCCGAGGATGCTCTCTCGGCCAGAACGTTTACGTGGGCGCGAACGCGAAGATCGGCGACGGGGTCAAGATCCAGAACAACGTCTCGGTTTACGAAGGAGTGGAGTTGGGGGACCACGTGTTCTGCGGCCCCTCCTGCGTGTTCACGAACGATCTGACGCCGAGGGCGAAATACCCCAAGGGCGGCGATGGGTACAAGAGGACGGTCGTCCGCCGAGGCGCGTCGATCGGGGCGAACGCGACGATCGTCTGCGGCCACGAAATAGGCGCGTGGGCGATGGTCGGCTCGGGCGCCGTGGTCACCTCGGACGTCCCGCCGCATGCGCTCGTGCTGGGCGTTCCGGCGCGGCAGCGCGGATGGGCGTGCGAATGCGGAGCGGTCCTTTCGGAGGACCTGGCGTGCAGCGCCTGCGGGAGGACGTACGCGCAGAGCGACGAGGGGCTGAAAGAGGTGCAGCATGGAGTTTCGTGACCTGAATGCCCAGTATCAGGCGCTCAAGGGCGGCATCGACGCGGGCATCGCCCGCGTGCTCGAGCACGGCCGCTACATCGGCGGCCCGGAGGTCGCCGAGCTCGAGGCGCGCCTCGCCGCCTACGTCGGCGCCAGGCACTGCATAACCTGCGCCAACGGCACGGACGCCTTGCAGCTCGCGCTCATGGCGTGGGCGTCGGGCCGGGCGACGCGGTGTTCGTCCCCGACTTCACGTTCTTCGCAAGCGGCGAAGCTCCCGCGCTGCTCGGTGCGATGCCGGTGTTCGTCGACGTGGACGAGCGTACGTTCAACCTCGATCCCGCCAAACTCGAGGAGGCGGTGCGGTTCGTCGAGGACGGGACGGACCTCGCACCCAGGGTCGTCGTGGCCGTCGACCTGTTCGGTCTGCCGGCGGACTACACGGCGATACGCGAGGTGTGCGAGCGGCACCGGATGCTCCTGCTCGAGGACGGCGCGCAGGGCTTCGGCGGGTCGATCGGGAGCCGGATGGCCTGCTCGTTCGGCGACGTCTCCACCACGAGCTTCTTCCCGGCCAAGCCGCTGGGCTGCTACGGCGACGGCGGCGCGGTGTTCACCGACAACGACGAGTGGGCGGAGCTGGTCCGCAGCTACGCCGTGCACGGAAAAGGGTCGATGAAGTACGACAACGTGCGCGTGGGCGTGAACAGCCGCCTCGACACCGCGCAGGCGGCGGTGCTGCTTGCGAAGCTCGACGCGTTCGAAGGCGAGCTGGACGCCGTGGGCGGGGCGGCGGCCCTCTACTCCGGGGCCCTCGCCGGAAGCGGCCTCGCCCTGCCGGAGGTCCCCGAGGGCTTCCGCAGCTCGTGGGCTCAGTACACCGTGCGGCTGCCCGAGGGCCTCGACCGCGACGCCCTGCAGGCCGCCCTCAAGGAGCGGGGCGTCCCGACGATGGTCTACTACCCCAAGCCCATGCACGGGCAGGGGGCGTTCGAGGGCGCGTGCCTGTGCCCCGACGGCTGCCCCGTGACGGAGCGGCTGTGCGAGACGGTGCTGAGCCTGCCGATGGGGCCGTATATGATCTCGGAAGACGTATCGGTCGTGGCGGATTCCCTCGTCACCGTTTTTGGGTAGACGATGTCGATACGCGACACATTGGCGGTGCAAGCGAAGAATCTTCTGAACAGGGGGTTCTTTCATATACTGGGCTCAACCCTTACGAACAAGCTGATCGTGTTCGCTTCGAATATCCTCATAGTGAGATTCTTGACGCAAGACGAATACGGCGTCTTCTCCTACGCCAACAGCATATATTCGATCGTTCTTCTTTTTACGGGGCTTGGACTGATAAGCGGTTTGTTGCAGTTTAGCTCAGAAAAAAGACCGGTCGAAGAGAAGTTCGAAATACAAAGGTACGTGTTGACGGTCGGGCTATTCATAGATGCGGTCATAATGATGCTTCTTGTTTTTGTCGGATATGGAGCAGGGCTTTCAATTGCAGGCTCGGGGCATTGCTTAGCAATGCTTGCTCCCTTGATTCCTCTGGATTACTTTTTCCAGTACGCAAGCAGCATACTGCGTTCAAGGAAACTCAATAAAGAATACTCCTTGTTGCTGAACGTCAATACGATTGGATATACGGGGCTGAGCTGTGTCGGAGCCTTTGCGGCGGGTGTGCCGGGAGTGATCAGTGGTAGGTACGCCGCCTACGCTATCACTATTTCTGTCGCTGTAATTCTATTGAAGGGCGTCGGCTTCCCCCTTCGATCCACTAAGTTCCTCTCTTCAAAGAAAGCGGTCGGCTTATGGAAGTTTTCGCTTCCGACGGGGATATCGAGCGTGTTCAACTCGGTAGTGTACCTCTTGGATGTGCTTATGGTGGGTATTATCGTAGCGAGTTCGATCGACGTGGCGTGTTACAAGGTCGCTACGATGCTCCCGGAAGGTTTTCTTTTCATTCCGCAGTGCATCGTCATATTCGCCTTGCCTTATTTTGCTGAACACCGTTTGGATTCAGTATGGTTCTCGAAACATGCTAGAGTGCTTCTTTTTGGGAGTCTTGTTCCTATGGCTGTCATTGCGGTCGTTCTCTTCATTTGGGCGCCGGACATTATCAAATTGCTATGGGGGGAGGAGTATGTTGATGCGGCTACGGCATTTCGAATAATTTCTTTGAGCCTGATTGTGTCCCCGTTGCGAACCGTAAGCGTCAATCTCCTAGCTTGTCTTCATCGTGTTCGCTTCAATCTTGTTGTTTCGGTTGTATCTCTGGCTGCGAACGTCGCTCTGATCGTCCCCCTAACGTTTGCTTTCGGCATTGTTGGTGCGGCGTTGGCTACCGTTTCGACAACGGTTCTCGTATCGCTGCTTTCTTTGAGAGGCTTGCGCTCCTCTCTCAAAGAAAGCGATAAGTAATTGAAAGCTTGGTGATTGTGCGTGAATTTGTCTCTAAAACTGGGGAGTTATCGTGGGTTTTTTGGGAACAGGTTGGATCAGCTTGGGTGATCGGCTGTCTTCACCGAATAGAAAAGGAAACCCTTGCTGCTGTCGCATCTCGATGCGGCAATGCCGTATCTTTGGAAACGGATCTACTCGATTTCTTAGAGAAACAATGCTGCTTCTTTTCAATAGTGATCGATTCTGAGGAGTCGGTTTACTTAGCTGTCGACCACCTGGGGTCCTTCCCTTTGTTCTTTTCGGTTGATCGTATTTCCGGCACTATAGTAGTGAGCGACGATGCCCCTAGTTGTTCTAAAAGCAAAATGATTGATGATTTAGGACTGCTTGAATATCAATGTACTTACGTCACCTACGGGGGAAGGACTCTTTGGGAGGATGTCCGAGAGGTTAACGAGGGGACGTATGTGAGGATTGACAAGAAATCGGGAGTGTCGAAGAGCGCAGATATTGGGAATTCAAAAGAGCATTTCCATCTTCCTCCGCCAGTCTTGATCAAGTTGAGGATGTCGTACGGCCTGTTTTTCGGGATGTTATCAGGTTTCTTGATGGTAGGACGGCTGTGATTCCCATTACGAGCGGGTTGGATAGCAGGACGATAGCAGCATGCTTGAAAGCGGCTGATTACGAGCGAGTTCTGACTTTCTCGATAGGAGCGCGCGATAGCGAGGATGTTATGATCGGGAAGAGAGTCGCGAGCAATCTCGGTTTTCCGTGGGAGCATGTTGAAATTACGGGCGAGATGTGGCGCGAAAGATTCGGTTCCGATCGATATCGGGAAGCTTTACGCTATAGCATTTTAGGAGGACGCATAAACCATATATTAATGGCATTTGCGCTCGACATTCTTAAAGGGAGGGGGGCGTTGCCGGACGATGCCGTTTTTTTGCCGGGGCATGCTGGTTCTATTATGGGAGGGGAGTTGAAATGCTCTCCTGTCTTTAAAAGAGCGATCTCGAAGGCGCGGCTCGTTGCGAATTCGTGTCTTGTCGAATGCCGAATCGACTTGCCGTCGGGCGTACGACGCAATCGACTCGAAAGCGTAATTGCTGATTTGATTGACCTTCCCGAAGGAGGGTATTCCTACAAAGATTGCGCTGCGGCTGCCGACACGATTCACACGATAGGGTATATCAATAAGTTCATTGTGAACGATGTGAGAAACTACGAATTTGCGAACTATGAATGGTATCTCCCACTGTTGGACAGGAGATGGTGTGATTTCTGGATGAATGTCTCGTTCGAGGACGCATGGCGTAAAGAATTGATCAGGCGTTTTGTAAATGAAGGGACGGCGCAATTCGGTCTTTTTTACGAAAAGGGTGATGCGCCTGTAGTTACGCTGCGCAACATTGTTAAATCCCATGCTCATTTGATTTCCGCAGTGAGACGAATCAAGGGGTGCATATGTCGTTCTCCCGCTCGGCGAAACGCCTATTTCAGTGCCTATGGCCAATTGGAATTTAAGTCGGTCTTAAAGAAAAATAGATATGCGATGGAGCTTCCCAATGCGAAGGTAATGGATGATAGCTTGGCTGTCGTTCTGGAAGACGGTCTGCTCCAGACGTAGGTCTCCGCTCTTCTTTGTAGGTTGAAGGTCAAATGAGTCGAACAATGAAGCGCAGATGCAATCAAAGCCAAAAGAAGCTAACTTGACCATTTCGTGTGACGAAGACGATGCAATGCTGAAGGTATGGAAGATGTATCGAGGATTTGGTTTGCGTCGTTGTGAGAAAGGCTTGAGGTAGTGGAAGTAAAAAAGGGTGGACTGGAGGAAGATCACCAGTCGTCAAGCCTAAAGGAAAAGATTGTTAATCGCAAGAAGCCAATTCATCTGTTTATCCTTAACGGAATTGATGCCTTTTTCGTATTCGGGTTTGTCAAAGTATTTGGGATACTCGCTTATGATCGAAAATTTCTTTCCGGAAAGCAATTCGAGCATTTTTGGTCACCAGGATGGCGTTGGGCCTTCAACGGAATGATTAGGAAATTGCTCACTGGCCACGGCCGTGGGATTCCGTGGCCTATCGGCCGATCATGCGATTGCGGTAGAAATGTTGACTTTCACATTGATGATTTGAACAATTTTAACGGAACCGCGCTTTTTCAGACTTTCGGTAACGCCCGAATCAGAGTCGGAAGAGGGGTTTGGATAGCGAGAGGATGTTCTCTCATCACCGCGAATCACGATTTAGCGAATCCCGACGTTCACGCCGAGCCGCAAAACATTGATCTTGGAGATCATTGTTGGTTGGGAGCGAACGTCGTTATCACTCCCGGTGTCGTATTGGGACCCCATACGGTTGTTGGCGCAAACGCTGTTGTGACGAAAGGTTTTCCCGAAGGGCACTGCGTTTTAGGCGGAGTTCCCGCGAAGGTTATCAAGCGTCTTGACAACACTCTCGAGAAAGAGGCAGATCGATGAGTTGCAGAAGCGGAAGACGTTGTGCTGAAAAGCCTAGAGAGCGGATTGCTCATTGTCTTTCGCTTGTCTTGAACATCGTTCTCATCGTGGGGATTTTGATTTTCGGGGCGATCAAGGTCGCTCCTAAGGTTGGGGGGGGGGGGTATGATTATCGCGCCAATCACTATTACTACGATTTCACTTCTCAGTTTGATCAAGTCGTTCGAATCGACAAAGCCGATATCTGCTTTGTCGGCGATAGCTTGACGCAACTCGGGCTCTGGAGTGAGTTCTTTCCTGGTTGCACGGTTATCAATAGGGGAATTGGAAGCGATGTTTCCGAAGGGGTGCTCAATCGTCTGGATTCCGTATCGGATTGCCGCCCAGATATTGTATTCCTTATGATCGGCGTAAACGACTTGGCAACGGGCGTTCCTGAAGCCACGACGGTTGCCAATGTCAAAAAGATCGTCGAATCGCTTTTGGTTAGCCTGCCTGACACGACGATAGTGATACAGAGCGTATTGCCAGCGGAAGACGTCGACGAAGTCGCGATCCTCCGGCTTAACGAGAGCTATGAAGAGATTGCTTCCGAATACGTCTCCGTTGAATACTTGAATCTCCATCCTTTGTTTCTTGTTGATGGAGAGCGCAACGCCGATCTTTATTCAGCCGATGGGGTTCACCTTGTAGGTGCCGGATATGAAACATGGTTGAATGCGTTGCTCGATTGCCCTGCGATAGAATGAGGTTAGATGCAGTAGATGTGAAGATGCCTCGCTCCAATAATGAAAACAGAAGCATGTTTCTGGTAAGGTCATCTCTCGCAACTTGAGGTATTCTCTTAATCATGAGTATCTGCTTCTTTGCAACATGAACTAGTCCGGTATAAGAGCATCTAGAAGAAGCGAGCAAGGTTTTAAAGAATCGAATTTGCGTCTTTTATAGCAGCTGCTGGCGAACTACGCGGACGTGTCCCAGAACATAATGGGGGCCGTCGTGGACGCGAACCGCACGCGCAAGGACTTCGTGGCCGACGAGGTGCTGGCGAGAGTGGCGGGCGTCAAGAGCCCGGTCGCGGGGGTCTACCGTCTCACCACGAAGACCGGCTCGGACAACTTCCGCGCCTCTTCCGTGCAGGGGATCATGAAGCGCGTGAAAGTGAAGGGCGTGTGCGTGGTCGTGTACGAGCCGACGCTCGACGCCCCCGACTTCTTCGGCAGCGAGGTCGTTCGCGACCTGGCTTCGTTCAAGGAGCGCTGCGATCTCGTCGTGGCCAACCGTTGAAGCGACGAGCTGTCCGACATTGCCGGCAAGGTGTACACGCGCGACTTGTTCAGACGGGATTAGATCCGGTCTTCCGACACTCGCGACTACCTGATTTTTCGCTTGCATTATGCAATTTACATGCGTATTGCATAAGCATCCTGGCTAGGTTTATCAGCTTTCCAAAAACCTCCTCACGACCTTGTTGAACTCCTCGGGGTTCCCCGCAGCCACGAAGTGATCCCCCTCCACGAAGGCCAGCCTTGCGCCTGGAATGTTCCTCGCGATCAACCTGGTATGCTCCTCTTTGATCATGTCCCTCGTGCCGGCTACCACCAGTGTCGGCACCCTCAGCTCGGCTAGCTCCTCCGGGGCGATGTTCGGGTCGTTCACCATGAGGCTCAGCATTTCGGCTTTGCGGTGCGCGCGGACGCTCCAGCGCGCGAAGAGCGACGCCGCCCCGTAGCCCGCCACGATGGGCAGCTGCACCGACGGCTTCACGCCGCCGCCGTCCAGGTTCGCCCGTCTAACACGAGCTTGCCCACGCGCTCGGGATGTGCGAGAGCGAACGCGAGCGCGATATTCCCTCCGTCCGAGAATCCCACGCAGATGCGCGCGCTCGATGCCTCTGCCCGTCCATGAACGCCAGCAGGTCGTCGGCGAACTGGCGGATGGTGAAGGGCGCCTCCCCGCGCGGCGAGCGACCGTGCCCGCGCGTGTCGAGCGCGATCACGCGGAAGCGCGACGCGAACGCGTCCATCTGTCGCTCGAAGTACGAGCCGTCCTCGCCGTTGCCGTGCAGCAGGATGAGCGGCTCGCCGGTTCCTTGCTCACGGTAGTGCAGGTCGACGTCCATGCGGGCTCCTTTTCTTTCGCCGGGCGGCTCCCATTCTACTCCCTTGCAGTTGCGGAAATCTCCTGCCACGCTGCGGCGACGGGTCGGAATCGGATTGCGGTGGACGCAAAACGGCACCCATGACAATTTCAGCAGCTTAGTCGGGCGGGAAAGGGCATGCTCGATCTTCGCCACCTGGGCTTATGCGATCTGGTTACATGCTGCGATGCATCGGAAGCGCTCCAAGATTGTCATGGGTGCTGTTCGTCCAAATCGTGATTGTCCCAGCTTGGCGCGCGGCTGTGCTACACTTTCGAGCCGATACCACCTGAAAAACGACGGACGAGGAGGCACCGGTGCCCACGGCACGCAACACCACTGCCGCGGCGGAAGCCGACGGCCTGCGCATCGACGAATCCGAGCGCAAGAGTTGGACCAGCATCGCATTCATCCGCGCGGGCGGCATGTTCAGCGCGCCGACGCTCATGGTGGGCGCGGCGGGCACTGGGGTTGGGGCTCGCGCTCAGCGGCGCGGCGCTGGCCACGCTCGTGGGATTCGGCTTCATCGTGGCGTACATGTGCTTCGTGTCCATGCAGGCCTCCGACCTGGGGGTCCTCCCACATGCTTCGCTCGGCCGGCCCCGCGCTCGGGCGCACCGGCGCGCGCTACCTCGTGTCGCTCATCGTGGGCGTCGTCACCATCGGCTGGTTCGGCGTGCAGACAGCCGTGTGCGGCGCCTCGCTGGCGCTCATGCTGGCCGACGTGTTCGGCTTGGCCGTGCCCGTGTGGGCGTGTTCGACGGCGCTCGGCGCCCTCATGCTGGCGACGGCGCTCGTGGGCTTCGACGGGCTGAAATGGGTGAGCTCCGTCGCCGCGCCGCTGCTGGTGGCCATCTGCCTGTACGGCGTGGGCGCTTCGGTGGCGCAGACCGGCAGCCTCGACGCGCTGTTGGGCTACGTGCCGCTGCCCGCCGACGCCATCGGCCTCATCGCGGGCGTCAACATGGCGGTGGGGCTGTCGCGTTCGCGGGCGCCACGGCCGGCGACTTCGCCCGCTTCGCGCGCACGCGCAAGGACGCCGTGCTTTCGTGCGTCGTCGGCGTCATCCCCGCAGCGCTTGTGGCGCTGCTGGCCGGCGCGGCGCTGGCCATCGTAACCGGCCAGGGCGACATCGCGCGTATCATGAACTCCATCGGGCTGCCCGCGGTAGGCCTCATCGCGCTCGTGCTGTCGGCGTGGACGGTGAACGCGAGCAACGTGTACTCCGCCGGGCTCGGCTTCGCGGTCATGCTGGGGAAGGGCGAGGGCGGCAGCAAGCTGACCACGGCCGTCTCGGGCGTTGCGGGCATCGTGCTGGCGGTGGGCGGCATCCTCGGGCAGTTCGAGGCGTTCCTCACCGTGCTGTCGGCTTGCGGCCCCGCGCTGGCCGGCGTGATGGTGGCGGACTACTGGCTGGTGCGCAAGGGCCGCCCGGCGAACGTGCGCGTGCCCGACGGCGTGTCCGCGGCGGGCGTGGCAGGGCTTGCGTGCGGCATCGCGGTGGCGCTCGTCACGGGCGGCACGTTCGCGCTGGTGCCGGGGCTGGAAGCGCTCGACCTGCCGTTCTTCGTCGGGCCGGTGAACGGCATCGTCGTGGCGATGGCCGCCTATGCGCTGTCCTACCGCCTGACGGGCGGCGAGCGCTTCGCGGGGCCCGTCGCGTTCAAGCGACCCGCGGAATCGGCTATCATGAACCAGGTCACACTCGACGCTTCGGAACGCGCACAGGAAGGACAAGCATGAGAAAGATCGGCATCCAGGAAATCGAGGACATCGCGCTGGGCGCGGCGCTCCTCGGCGCCGGCGGGGCGGAGATCCCTACATCGGCAAGCTCACGGCCATCGGCGCCGTGAAGGAATGCGGCGAGGTGGAGCTGATCGGCATCGACGAGGTGCCCGACGGCGCGTTCATCATGCCCGCCGCATCCATGGGCGCACCCACCATCCTTGCCGAGAAGGGCGTGGGCGCCAACGAGTTCGCCAAGCTGTTCGATATGGTGTCGCGCTACTACGGCAAGCCCATCTACGCCACCATGCCCATCGAGGCCGGCGGCGTGAACTCCATGCTGCCCATCGCCGCGGCCGCGCGTCTCGGCATTCCCATGGTGGACGTGGACGGCATGGGCCGCGCATTCCCCGAGCTGCAGATGGTCACGTTCACCATCGGCGGCGCGTCGGCCACGCCCATGGCGTTCATCGACGAGAAGGGCAACTCCGGCATCCTCGATACCATCACGAACAAGTGGACCGAGGACATCGCCCGCGCCGCCACCATGACCATGGGCGGCACGCTGACCATCGCGCTGTTCTGCATGGACGTAGACACCTGCAAGCAGTACGGCGTGCACGGCATCGTGACGCGCTCCGAGGAACTGGGCCGCGCCATCCGAACGGCGAAGGACGAGGCGGCTGCGGCCGGCCTCACGCCCGAGGGGTTCTTCCTGAAGTTCACGGGCGGTCACAAGCTGTTCAAGGGCAAGATCTCCGACGTGCTGCGCGAGACGCGCGGGGCGTTCAACTTCGGCCGCGTGGTGCTGGAGGGCATCGGCGAGGACCGCGGCAGCCAGGCGTTCGTCGATTTCCAGAACGAGAACCTCAGCTGCGTGGTGGACGGCCAGATCAAGGCCACCGTGCCCGACCTCATCTGCCTCGTGGACCCCGACACGTTCACGCCTGTTCCCACCGACGCGCTGAAGTACGGCAAGCGCGTGCTGGCCGTGGGCCTGGAGTGCTTCCACCTGTGGCGCACGCAGGCGGGTCTCGACCTCGTGGGGCCGCGCTACTTCGGCATCGATACCGACTATATCCCCGTCGAAGAGCGCAGCGCGCGGAAGGAGGCGTAAGGCCATGTACAAATTGGGCATCGACGTGGGCGGCACCAACACGGACGCCGTTTTGATCGACGAGAACCTGAACGTGGTGGCGGCGGTGAAGAACCCCACGTCGGACGATATCTACACGGGCATCATGGGCGCGGTGGACGCCGTGCTGGCCGACAGCGGCGTGGACCGCGCGCAGATCGCGCAGGCCATGCTGGGCACCACCCAGTGCACGAACGCCATCGTAGAGCGCAAGGACCTTGCGCCTATCGCCATCCTGCGCATCGGCGCGCCGGCCACGGTCGGCATCCCGCCGATGGTGGACTGGGCCGACGATATCGCTTCGGTGTGCGTGGACTCGCTCATCATCGAGGGCGGCTTCGAGTACGACGGCAAGCGCCTGGCGGAGTTCGACGAGGCCGCGTGCCGCGCGTTCTTCGAGGGCGTGAAGGGCCGCGTTGAGGCTGTGGCCGTGTCCAGCGTGTTCTCCACCGTGCGCAACGACGACGAGCTGCGCGCCGCGACCATCGCGCGCGAGGTGCTGGGCGAGGACGTGCACGTGTCCATCTCCAGCGAGATCGGCTCGATGGGCCTGATCGAGCGCGAGAACGCCACCATCTTGAACGCGGCGCTGTACGACGTGGCGCGCAAGTTCACCGAGGGCTTCGCGGCCAGTCTGGCCGACAAGGGCGTGACGAACGCCGAAGTGTACCTGTCGCAAAACGACGGCACGCTCATGACCATGGGAACACGCGCGCCGCTATCCCATCCTCACCATCGCGTGCGGGCCGACGAACTCCATCCGCGGCGCCAGCTACCTGTCGCGCCGCGACGACGCCATCGTCATCGACGTGGGCGGCACCACCACTGACCTGGGCGTTCTGTCGCACGGCTTCCCGCGCGAGAGCGGCGTGGCGGTGACCATCGGCGGCGTGCGCACGAACTTCCGCATGCCCGACGTGGTGTCCATCGGCCTGGGCGGCGGTTCCATCGTGCGCGTGGCCGATGACGGCAGCGTCACCGTGGGGCCTGATTCGGTGGGCTACGCCATCACCGAGCGCGCGCTGGTGTTCGGCGGCGATACGATGACGGCCACCGACATCGCCGTACGCCTGGGAATGGCTTCGGTGGGGGATCCCTCGCTCGTGGCGGACATCTCGCAGGACGTGGCCGAGCGCGCGATGGCCGTCATGCGCGCGATGGTGGAGGACGCCATCGACGTGATGAAGGTGTCCAGCGATCCTATCGACGTGGTGCTGGTGGGCGGCGGTGCCATCGTGCTGCCGCACGAGCTGGCCGGCACGGCCGAGGTGGACGCGCCCGAGCACGCGGGCTGCGCGAACGCCATCGGCTCGGCCATCTCGAAGGTCAGCGGCGCGTACGAGGCGTTGGTGGACTACGATGTCACGCCGCGCGACGAGGCGCTGGCCGCGGCGCGCGCAGCGGCCATCGAGGCGGCCGTGGAGGCCGGCGCCGTGCGCGACACCGTGGAGATCATCGACGCCGAAGACGTGCCGCTGGCGTACTACCCGGGCCACACGAACCGCGTGAAGGTGAAAGCCGCGGGCGACCTGGCGTAGTTCGGGTTCCGAGCATCGCGCCTTGCCGAGCGCGGCCGTCAACGCGACGGCCGCGCTTCTTTTCCCAGTCGATCCGTTGGCGTTCGCTTGTGTTATCATACGACTAGATGATACTTTGACAGGAAGGTTGGGGCGCGTGTTCGAGACGTTGCGGGTGAACGATACATCGGGCGTTCCCGTGTGGATCCAAATCCGCAACCACATGATCTTCCTCATCAGGTCAGGGCACTTGAGGCCGGGGGATACGCTGCCTACGGTGCGCGAGCTGGCCATTCAGCTGGGGGTAAACTACAACACCATCCATAAGGTGTATCAGGATCTGGAGACCGACGGGCTGATCTTGTCGGGACGTGGAAAACGCTCGACCATCGCGGAAATCGATCGGGAAGCGCTCAGCCTGCCCGATTCGCCTGTAGACGTGGTGATCGAGGAATTGGTTCGCGTGGTACGGGAGACGGGGGTTTCCCACGCGGACGCGATGACGCGAATCGAGGAAGCGTTCGCGAAGCTCGAGGATCGATAGGGGAGAGCCATGGGCGAGAAGAAGCCGTACTTCGACGAGTTGGACGACGTGAGCGCCGACGACGTCGTGATTGCGACCGAAGCGCAGTTCGACGAGACGACGACCAGCCGCACGGGTGCGACAGCGCTTCGGTGGGTGCTGACGCTGATCGTGTTCTTCCTGTTCGCAGGCATGGCGTGGCTTACATGGTCGCTTGCGCCTGTCGTCGTGGGCGCGTTGGCCAGCGCCGTGCTGTTCAGCTGCATGCACGTGGTGCTGGAGTGGGAGCGTTCGGTGGTCCTGCGCTTCGGCAAGTTCAACCGCGTGGCCGGCCCCGGCCTCATCTTCATGATCCCGCTGGTGGAATACTCGGCGGCTACGGTGGACATGCGCATGCGCTCGACGGCGTTCAAGGCCGAGCACGTGCTGACGGCCGACCTGGTTCCCGTGAACGTGGACGCCGTGCTGTTCTGGACGGTGTGGGATGCCGGGAAGGCGTGCTCGGAGGTGAAGAACTACGTCCGCCTGGTGTACTGGGCGGCGCAGACTACGCTGCGCGACGTGATGGGCGCGGTGAACATCGCCCAGCTGAGCACGCGCCGCGAGCAGATCGACCGCGAAGTGGCCGGCATCTTGGAGCGTAAGACGAACGAGTGGGGCATCACCGTGGTGTCGGTGGAGATCCGCGACATCGAGATCCCCGACGAGCTGCAGGAATCGCTGTCGGCCGAGGCGCGCGCCGAGCGCGAGTACAACGCGCGCGTGATCCTGGCCGAGGTGGAGAAGGAGATATCGGAGATGTTCGTGGACGCCGCGCGAACCTACGGTCGCGAGGATGCGGCGCTGCAGCTGCGTGCGATGAGCTTCGTCTCCGACAGCGTGCGCGAGAAGGGCGGTCTCGTGGTCATCCCCAGCGCTCTGTCCGAGGCGTTCGAGGGGCTGGAGAACATCGCGAAGAAAGGCTAGCGCGCCTTCTGCGCATCCGTTTGCCTGAAGGGGCTCCGCCGTTGCGGAGCCCCTTTCGCGTGTGCGAGCTCGACGCATGCCGGTTGACCACGGTTCCATCTGTGCCCGGCAACGGTGCCGGGTATCTATACTCGAAAAAGAATCATAAACATGTAAGACAAGTATCACAAATTTGTATGATTTATGATACGATACGGGCGACGGGGGAGGGTCGTATCGTGCAGCGTTCCCGTCAAGGGAGGGGGCGATATTCCGTTCATTACCGTTTTGAAGGCAGAAGGCGAGCAAGCCTTTACGGTGAAAGCGGCGCGCGGCGATTTCCGCGTTGATCCGCACGAAACGAGCGAAAGAAAGGAAGGGGAATGAGAAAGAAGCTGATGGTGGTGACCGCGATGCTGATGGCGGGATCGCTGTTCGCCGCCGGTTGCGCGCAGCAAGGAGCCGCGGAAGGGGAGAGCTCTTCGACCGAGGTTCAATATCAGAACAGCATCGAGGAGGCCGAAGCGTATCTTGACGGGGTGAACGAGCGTCAGGACGAGCTGAACAAGGAGTACGCTCCCGAAATCCGCACCTTGGAAGACGGCACGAAGGTTCAGCGCACGCCGACCGAGTACCAGTGCTACCACTGGAACCGTCCGTACGAAGGCGGCACGTCATACAACAACTACTATCTTGATGCCGACAACCGCGGTTGC
>ENA-OQDA01000327-OQDA01000327.1-human-gut-metagenome-genome-assembly--contig:-NODE-327-length-20315-cov-4.401872_pt1 | contig 20315 bp, 27 predicted proteins | sample MGYA00242771_ERZ504603 | MGnify/ENA primary metagenome ERZ504603 (study PRJEB26092, sample SAMD00036328) | human gut metagenome | host: Homo sapiens | study: EMG produced TPA metagenomics assembly of...
ATCTGTCGAGCAGAGCGAGACTGAGAGGGCGAGGACGCTTACCGATAGGATAAAACTATGAAACTTTTAAATGAAATTTTAGGCACAAAATACCCCATCATTCAGGGCGGCATGGCCAACATTGCCACCGGCGAGTTTGCCGCGCCTGCTCCAACGCGGGTGCGCTGGGCATCATCGGTGCGGGCGGCATGAACGCCGACACCCTGCGCCAGAACATCCGCCGCTGCAAAGAGCTGACCGACAAGCCCTTTGGCGTGAACATCATGCTCATGCATCCGCAGGCAGATGAGTTTGCCAAGATCGTGGTGGAAGAGGGCGTGCCCGTTGTGACCACCGGTGCAGGCAACCCGGGCAAATATATCCCCGCGTGGAAAGCGGCAGGCATCAAGGTGATCCCGGTTGTCGCCGCCGCCGTGCTGGCAAAGCATCTGGAGCCGCTGGGCATCGATGCTGTCATTGCTGAGGGCACCGAGAGCGGCGGTCATGTGGGCGAAATGGCTACCATGGCGCTGGTGCCGCAGGTGGTGGATGCCGTAAATGTACCCGTCATTGCGGCAGGCGGCATCGCCGACGGCCGTCAGCTGGCAGCAGCTCTGGCTCTGGGCGCCTGCGGCGTGCAGGTAGGCACCTGCCTGCTGGTGAGCGAGGAGTGCCCCATCCATGAAAACTACAAAGCCGCCCTGCTCAAGGCCAAGGACAGCGATACCATCGTGACCGGCCGAAGCGTGGGTGCGCCGGTGCGAGTGCTGAAAAACCGAATGAGCCGCGAATATGTCCGGCAGGAAAACGCCGGTGCCGACAAGATGGAGCTGGAAAAGTACACCCTTGGCAGCCTGCGCCGCGCCGTGTTTGAGGGCGACACCACCACCGGAAGCCTGATGGCCGGTCAGGTGGCAGGCATGCTGCACGAGGTGCGCCCGGTGGCGGATATTCTTGCAGACCTGTGGAACGGCGGGAGGCAGCGCATTGCCGCGCTGAGCACCGAATGCTGACCCTCGGCAGAAAGCCCCTGTCTGTGCCCATCCTACAGGGCGGCATGGGTGTGGGCGTTTCCCTCGGCGGGCTGGCCGGTGCCGTTGCAGCCTGCGGCGGCATGGGGTGCATCTCCACCGCCGATGCAGGCTACCGGGAGCCGGACTTTGCCCGCGACCCGGCAAGCGCCAATCACCGTGCCCTGACCGCCGAAATCCGGAAGGCGAAGGAGATTGCAAAGGGTGCCGGTATGGTAGCCATCAACGCCATGGTGGCAACGCAGGATTATGCGGCCGCGATCCGCACCGCTGTGGAAGCGGGCGTAGACGCGGTGGTGTCCGGCGCGGGCCTGCCGTTGGAGCTGCCCGGCATCGTGGGCACAACGGATGTTGCCATCGCTCCCATCGTTTCCAGCGGAAGAGCCGCAAAGCTCATCCTGCGCCGCTGGGCCAAGGAGTTTGGCCGCACCGCTGATTTTGTGGTGATCGAAGGCTGCAAGGCAGGCGGACACCTCGGCTTTGCCGAAGATGACCTGCTGGCAGGCAAATGCCAGACCCTCGACGACATTCTGCCCGAGGTGCTGGCCGAGGTAAAGCCCTTTGAAGCACAATTTGGCCACAGCATCCCCGTGTTTGTGGCAGGCGGAGTGTATACCGGTGCCGATATGGCCCACTTTACCGCAATGGGCGCTGCAGGCGTACAGCTTGCTACCCGCTTTATCACCACCTACGAGTGCGACGCATCCCAGGGCTACAAGGACGTTCTGCTGAACGCCCGGCCCGAGGATGTACGGATCATCCACAGCCCGGTGGGAATGCCGGGCCGTGCACTGAACACCCCGCTGGTGCAGGCGCTGGCAGAGGGGACCCGCTTCCCTCCCCGGCACTGTGCCCGCTGCCTGAAGACCTGCGACCCCGCCAAGGTGCCCTACTGCATCACCCACGCGCTCATCGAAGCCGTGAAGGGCAATGTGGAGGAGGGCCTGTTCTTCTGCGGGGCCAACGTGGGCAGGCTGGACCGGATGCGCACGGTACAGGAGTTGATGGATGAACTTGTGACCGAATGGAGGCAAAATCAATGAAGCTTGCCGTTTTATATGCCGGTCAGGGGGCACAGCACCCCGGCATGGGCAAAGAATTTTACGAAGGCTCTCCCGCGTTCCGGGCGGCATTTGACAGTGCAGAGCTGGACTTCGATCTGCACCGCGTCTGCTTTGAGGACCCGGACGGCCTTTTGAATCAGACCGAATACACCCAGCCCTGCATGGTGGCCTTTGCCTGCGGCGTGACCGCAGTGCTGGCCCAGCAGGGCGTGAAACCCGCTTATGTGGCCGGGCTTTCGCTGGGCGAATACTCCGCGCTGGAAGCTGCCGGGGTGTTCACCGCAAAGCAGGCCATCGAGCTGGCCGCTTACCGCGGCAAAGCCATGGCCGAAGCTGCAAAGGGCATTGACTGCGGCATGACCGCCGTGCTGAACCTTGACCGGCAGGCACTTGCCGCCTGCTGTGAGCAGGCGGCAGAGCTGGGCTGCGTGCAGATCTGCAACTACAACTGCCCGGGTCAGCTGGTCATCGGCGGCGAGAAAGCCGCTGTGGACAAAGCCGCCGCACTGGCCAAAGAAGCCGGTGCCCGCCGCTGCATCCCGCTCAAGGTGAGCGGCCCGTTCCACACCCGCCTCATGGCTCCCGCCGGGGATGCACTGGCAAAGCGTTTTTCGTCTGAGCCCTTTGGCGAGATGCAGGTGCCGGTGCTGTTCAACTGCCTTGGCCGTGAAAAAGCTGAGCAGGACAACATCCCCGCCCTGCTCGTGAAGCAGGTGCAGAGCAGCGTTTACATGGAAGATACGCTCCACCGCCTCGGTGAGCTGGGCGTAGACCATATTCTGGAAGTCGGCCCGGGCAGTGCTCTGGCTGGCTTTGTGAAAAAGACCCTGCCCGGCGTGGTCTGCGCTTCGGTGGAGACCCCGGAGCAGCTGAACGCCGCACTGACAGCATGGAAGGAAGAGCTATGAGCGAAGAAACGATCATCCGCACCGCCGTTGTTACTGGCGGAAGCCGGGGCATTGGCCGGGCTGTGTGCATCCAGCTGGCAAAGCAGGGCTGCAATGTCGTGGTGAATTACTGCCACGGCGAAGCTGCAGCTGCCGAGACGGTGGCTCTGTGCAAGGCCGAAAACGCAGATGCCGTGGCTGTGCAGGCCGATGTTTCCACTGCCGAGGGCTGCAAAGCGCTCTTTGAACAGGCGGTGAACGCCTTTGGCCGGGTGGATATCCTTGTGAACAACGCGGGCATTACCCGCGATAATCTGATCCTGCGCATGAGCGAAGAGGACTTCGATGCAGTGCTGAACGCAAACCTCAAGGGTGCGTTCCTCTGCTGCAAGGAGGCCGCCCGCCGCATGGTGCGCCAGCGCTGGGGCCGCATCGTGAACCTTTCCAGTGTGGTGGCCCTGCGGGGCAACGCCGGCCAGACCAATTACGCCGCCAGCAAGGCGGGCCTGATCGGCCTGACCAAAAGCCTTGCCCGCGAGCTGGCAAGCCGCAATGTGACCGTGAATGCGGTCGCGCCGGGCTTTATCGAGACCGACATGACCGCCGCCCTGCCAGAAGCCGTCCGTGCCGAAATGGCAAAGGGCATCCCCGCAGGCCGCGCAGGAAAGCCGGAGGATGTGGCAAATGCAGTGGCATTTTTTGCCGCAGAACAAAGCAGCTATCTCACCGGGCAGGTGCTCTGTGCAGACGGCGGCATGGCAATGTAAAAGGAGAAAACTCTCATGGAAAAACGCAGAGTCGTGATCACCGGCCTTGGCACCGTGAACCCGCTGGGCAACAACACCACCGACAGCTGGGCCGCTGCCAAAGCGGGCAAATGCGGCATCGGCCCCATTACCCAGTTCGATACCACCGATTTTAAATGTAAGCTGGCAGGCGAGGTGAAGGGCTTTGACCCGGAAACCATCGTGGACAAAAAGGAAGCCCGCAAGATGGCCCGCTTTACCGTTCTGGCCCTTGCTGCCGCCGCTGAAGCAGTTGCAGACAGCGGTCTGGACACCGAAGCGGAAGCCAAACAGATCGGTGTCATCCTTTCCAGCGGCATCGGCGGTCTGCCCACCATTGAGGAGCAGCACACCCGTGGTGAAGAGAAGGGCATGGAAAAGGTAAGCCCCTATTTCGTACCTATGTCCATTGCCAACATGGCAGCGGCACAGGTGGCCATCCGCTTTGGCCTGAAGGGCATGTGCACCTGCCCGGTGACGGCCTGCGCCGGCGGCACCAATGCCGTAGGCGATGCCTTCCACCGCATCCGTGACGGCTACGAGACCGCCATGGTCTGCGGCGGTGCAGAGAGCTGCATCAGCCCTCTGGGCATCGGCGGCTTTACCAGCATGAAAGCGCTTTCCACCGCGACCGATCCGGATGCAGCCAGCCTGCCCTTTGACGCACGGCGCGGCGGCTTCGTGATGGGCGAAGGCAGCGGTGTGCTGGTGCTGGAAGAGCTGGAACATGCCCGTGCCCGCGGTGCGCACATCTACGCCGAGGTGGTGGGCTACGGTGCCAACTGCGATGCCTACCACTTCACCGCCCCGCCCCCGGCGGCGCAGGTGCCATCGACTGCATGGCGCTGACGCTGGCGGATGCAGGCATCGCACCGGAGCAGGTGGATCACATCAACGCCCACGGCACCGGCACCCACATGAACGATGCCTGCGAGACCGCCGCCATCCATGCGGTGTTCGGCGAACACGCAAAGCAGCTGACTGTGGTGAGCACCAAGAGCATGACCGGCCATCTGCTGGGCGGTGCGGGCGGCATCGAAGCCGTATTTACAGCGCTGGCCCTGCATGACCAGTTTGCGCCGCCCACCATCCACTATGAGCAGCCCGATCCCGAATGTGATCTGGACTATGTGCCGAACACTGGCCGTGCGCAGGCCATGACCTACGCACTGAGCAACAGTCTGGGCTTTGGCGGGCACAACGCCTGCATCGCCCTGCGCAGATGGGAGGGCTGACCCATGGCAGAACCCCGCACCGTGCGTGCAGACGCAAACGCCCTGAACAGTGAGGAGATCGCGGCGCTTCTGCCGCACCGCTATCCCTTTGCCCTTGTGGACCGCATTCTGGACTACGAGCCGGGCCAGTGGGCCATCGGCCGCAAGTGCGTGAGCCGCAATGAGGAATTTTTCTGCGGACATTTTCCCGGCCAGCCGGTGATGCCGGGAGTGCTCATTCTGGAAGCACTGGCCCAGACCGGTGCCGTTGCGGCGCTCAGCCTGCCGGAGAACAAGGGCAAACTGGCCCTCTTCGGCGGCATCAAGAATGCCCGCTTCCGCAAGCAGGTCACCCCCGGCGATGTGCTCACCCTGCACTGTGAACTGGTAGAACAGCACGGCCCGGTGGGCGTGGGCAAAGCCTCGGCGTGGGTGGACGGCAAGTGCGCCGCCACCGCCGAGCTGACCTTTGTGCTGACCGACCCCAACGCCTAAAACACCCCTGTGAGTTTAAAAAACGCTCACAGGGGTGTTTTCCGTTATTTTACCATTGAGAAGCCGCTTCGCTCTCTCAGCCAAGCGCCACATCCAGAACCATCAGTGGTGCCCCACCAGATAGGCCACCCGGTCGATCTGCGCCGCCGTCATGCCGGTATCCGCCAGAAATTCCCGCACCAGCGGAGCACTCTCCTGCTCCTGATACTTTCCATTGGTGTTACTGCAATGGTAGGATCGCATATTTACTGATTTCTGTATCTGTTCAGGACAGCATCCGGGATATGGCAGTAACTGCAGTCTTCAGGGTGCCGTTCCAGATGGTGCTGATGCTCCTCAGCGCTCCGGACATAATTTGTCAGCGGCAGCACTTCCAGCATGATCTTGTCCCGGTCCTCCCGGCCGTTTATAAAAGCTCTTGCTTCTTCCAGATGTCTGGGATCTGTACTATACAGTCCTGTCCGGTACTTTTTTCCAACGTCCACGCCCTGTTTGTTCAGGCTGTAGGGGTCGATGATCTCAAACAGGTGTGCCATCAGTTCTGAAATGTTTGTGTTTTTCTCATCATAGACCACTTTTACGCATTCTGCATATCCATCGTATGGGCCATCCAGAGAGCTCGTTGTTCCGTTGGCTCTGCCGGCTTCAGTCATCTGTACACCAGGCACTGTGTCAAAAAAATGCTGTACGCCCCAAAGGCATCCGCCTGCGATATAGACCGTTTCCATCTTGATTTTCCTCCTCCTGTTGATCATATATCAGCTTTGCTCCTATTCTACCACGCTTTCCCACTGTCGGAAAGATATCAGAAAACAAAAATGGCCCCGGAGGGCTTATCGCAGCTCTCCGGGGCCGCCTTGTGCAGAGTGATTTTCTCTCGATGGGCTTTCAGAAATGCTTTGCTGTAATCAGCTTGCGTGAACCACAGCGGAAGGACCCTCATAAGATACAGAAAAGATTTCTGTATTTTTCTTGACAGTTTTCCCATATTCTGTTTTAATACATCTGATAAAAGGGAGTAAAGGGCAGTGTTCCGGCTTATTCTTCGGGAGACTGCTGCATGGCAGCGTCATCACGGCAGAAATGCCCGATGTCATGTGTTCGCTTGAGACTTTTGTCACAGACAAGGTGCTGTGGCAGGAGTCTCTTTTTCTTGTCACCGTACCGGAGCACAATAGGAGGCAAGAAAACTATGAACTTTCTGAACACATTCGCAAGTCTGTTTTCCAATTTTGGAAACCTGACTTGGCAGATGGTGGTGATGTGGGGCATTGGTGCATTGCTCATCTACCTTGCCATCGCCAAAAAAATGGAGCCGAGCCTGCTTTTACCCATGGGCTTTGGTGCCATTCTGGTCAATCTGCCGCTGTCCGGTGCCATCACGCAGGGCGATACCGTAGGCCCCATTTCTGCCCTGTTTGAAGCAGGCATGTCCAACGAGCTGTTTCCCCTGCTGCTTTTCATCGGCATTGGTGCTATGATCGACTTTGGCCCCCTGCTGGAAAAACCGTGGCTCATGCTCTTTGGTGCCGCAGCGCAGTTTGGTATTTTCTTCACCCTGTTTCTGGCAGGCTTCTTCTTTGATTTGAAGGATGCTGCTTCCATCGCTGTCATTGGTGCAGCGGACGGTCCCACCGCCATTTTTGTAGCTAACACCCTCAACTCCCAGTACCTTGGTGCCATCATGGTGGCAGCGTACAGTTACATGGCTCTGGTGCCCATCGTGCAGCCGCCGGTCATTAAACTGCTGACCACTCAGAAGGACCGCCGCATCCGGATGCCCTATGAAAAGGGCAATGTCAGCCAGCTGACGAAGATTCTGTTCCCCATTGTTGTAACCATCATTGCCGGTATGGTAGCTCCTGCCAGTGTAGCTCTAGTTGGTTTTCTGATGTTCGGCAACCTGCTGCGGGAGTGCGGCGTACTGAACGCCCTCAGCGAAACCGCGCAGAATGTGCTGGCAAACCTCATCACCATCGTGCTGGGCCTGACCGTGGCCGGACAGATGACCGCTGACAAGTTTGTCCGGCCCGATACCCTGCTCATCCTTGCACTGGGTCTGGTAGCCTTCGTTTTTGATACCGCAGGCGGCGTGCTGTTTGCAAAGCTGCTGAACCTGTTCCTGCCCGAAGGCAAAAAACTGAACCCGATGATCGGTGCAGCCGGCATCTCCGCCTTCCCCATGAGCGGCCGTGTGGTCAACAAGATGGGATTGGAAGAAGATAACCAGAATTTCCTGCTGATGTACTCCATCAGCGTCAACGTTTCGGGGCAGATCGCATCCGTCATTGCAGGCGGCCTAATTCTGACCCTGATGGCTTAACGGAGGTACACTTATGCTTCATCTTTCTTCGTGGATGACCACCCTGCCCATGATGCTCATCGGCATGGTCGGCATTCTTCTCGTCATTGGTGTCATTGTTCTGGCTGTGATGCTGCTCAACCGGCTGACAAATCGGAAATAATTCACCCCATCAAGTAGAAACGAATTTACGGCGAAATATCGATATAAATATGATGCACAGGCCTTCTAAAGCTGTGATTTTGTGACAACTTGGTGTCACTTCAATAAAGAACCCGCTTTCACTTCAATTTGATGTTGAAAGCGGGTTCTTTTCGCTTTTATGCGTGTTTGACGGCGGTTTCAAAAAGATTGACTGCTGCGCCCTCTTGCGTGTCGGTGTTGTGGGTACCACGCTTTTTCACTTCCGAAAAGATGTCAGAATACAAAAACCCCCGAAGAGCTTTTTACGGTTCTCCGGGGGCTGGTTCTATGCGCCGGTGTTCCTCACACCGATGCACAAACGTTACTCGATTTCAATGAGATTGGGATTCGCAGGCAGAGCCTTCTGCTGCTGCGGTGCGGGCAGCACGATGTGCAGGATGCCATCCTCGAACTTTGCGTGGATGTCCTCCTTCTTCACGGCATCACCCACATAGAAGCTGCGGGCACAGGTACCGGAGAAGGTCTCACGGCGCAGATAACGGCCATTGTTGTCCTTCTCGTCATTGGAGTGGTTGCGGACGGCCTGAATGGTCAGGTAGCCGTCGCTCAGCTCCATCTGAACGTCTTCCTTCTTGCAACCGGGCAGGTCAACAGCCACATCATAGTTGCCATCGGCGGTCTGCTTCACATCGGTTTTCATCATGTTTGCGCCGCGCTTGCCGAAGGTCTCACGCTCTTCACGATTCATTGCACGCTCCAGCGCACCGTCGTTCCAGAACGGATCAAAGAAATCATCGAACAGATTTTCATGGAAAACAGCAGGCATAAACATAAAACAACCCTCCAATCCCGGCGTTCGGGTCGGGCATAAAATCAAGATCGTGCATCAGAAGCGGAGTCTTCCCGGGAGCCTTGCGGTTCCCTCATGCCCCTTTCTCCTGAGCACGCCACTGTTATAACACTGTTTATTAGCAGTGTCAATAGTAGAGCGCTAAAATTCATAAAAGAATAATACTTTTATAATATTTCATGCAATTCTCGGCAAAATCGTTTGCACTGGATTCAATTTTTTTCTTCTCCAATCGTAGTCTTTCGCTGTGACAGAACGGATGCAAGCCGTTTCTTCAGAACCAGGCGATCCATTGCCCGCGTAAACAATGCAGTTATCAAAAAGTCTCTCTGTCCTTGCAGCGTCTTGCGTTCTGCCGGTCCACCCGCTATAATAATGTGGAAACCGAGATGAAAAGAGCGTGATATTGTGGAAGAGACCGAGATCAGTCATTTTCTCCACATTCTGGTCCGAATGGGCGAAGCTTTACAAAACAGTGGCGCAGAAGTATTCCGCGTTGAGGACACTTTGAACCGGATCGCAATCGCCTATGGGGCAGAAGATGTGAATGTATTCGTGATCACATCCAGCATCGTGGTCACGCTTACCATGCCCTCGCTGCCGCCGCAGACCGAGACCCGCCGCCTGCGTCACGCTGCCAGCAATGACCTGCTGACATTGGAAAAGCTCAATGCGCTCAGCCGCCGTATCTGCACAGCACCTCCTTCCATAGAAGAGTTTCAGCGCCAACTGAATGCCATTCTGGCACAGCATCCGGACCCAAGACTGCATCTTGCCGGCAGTGTGTTGGCTGCTTCCAGTTTTGCCATCTTCTTTGGTGGAAATCTCTGGGACGGCCTGCTGGCCGGCGGCATTGCCGTTCTGATTTGCTGGATGGAGCGCTATCTCTCGCCTTTTTGTATGAATGGCGTAGAATTTCAGTTTATAGCATCATTTCTCAGCGGTGTCTCCACTCTGCTGCTCTGCCGCTTTGGGATGCAGTTTCATGCCGATAAAGTTCTGATTGGTATCATCATGCTGCTGATTCCCGGCATCATGCTGACAAATTCCATCCGGGACATCTTACTTGGGGACATTATTTCCGGCTCTCTTCGGCTGGTGGAAGCCATTCTGATGGCCGCCACCCTTGCACTCGGCATGATGGCCGCCATCTGGTTGATGGGAGGAATTTCCGCATGATACAGGTTTTTTCGCAGTTGCTCAGTGCTGCCCTTGGTTCGGTCGGTTTCGGACTGATTTTCAATCTGAACCGGCGCTACTTACCCGCCGCCGGTGTAGGCGGACTTCTGGCATGGCTGGCTTATCTTCTTGCCGCCAACACCCTGCACAGCGTCTTTCTTGCCAATCTGTTGGCCGGTTTCTGTGCCGCTCTGTATGCCGAAATTCTTGCCCGATGCTGCAATGCACCCTCTACGCCTTTCTTCATCACCGCTGCCATTCCCCTCATTCCCGGAAGCACCCTCTACTACTGCATGAACGCAGTCGTCTCCAATGATTTGTCTGCTGCAGAGCATTTCGGAGAGCAGACCTTTCTGGCCGCTCTTGGAATTGCCGGCGGTATGGCAATCGCATGGTGTCTGGCCGATTTGAGCCGGAAGCTGCACGCACTTGCAATCCGTTCTTCGGGAAAGTAGCGATCTTCCACATTGAAGAATGCCGCTGATGATCGGGTCGTTTGAGCTGTTGCTCTGAAATACGAAGAAAGGCCGTCCGGCACCGCAGCAGGGCAGCCTTTACAATTACAAGGATGTGTCTCTATGAAACTACTCAAACAATTCATTCAGCAGGAAACGGTCCTCACCGCAGCCGCTGTGCTGGCCGTTGTCTCCGCCTTCTTTGTTCTGCCGGATGCGCAGTATCTCGGCTACATCGACCTGCGCACGCTGGCGATTTTGTTTTCCCTGATGACGGTCATGGCCGGGCTGCGGCGGCAGGGCTTTTTTGATGGACTGGGCCGGGCATTGCTGTCCCGTACCCACAGCACCTTTCAGCTGACGCTGGTACTGGTCGGGCTGTGCTTTTTCGGAAGCATGTTCATCACCAACGATGTTTCCCTGCTGACCTTCGTTCCCTTTACGTTCGTGGTTCTGAGCCGTCTGGGAGCGGATGTCCGCCGCTCCCTTCTGATCCCGGTGGTCTGTATGCAGACCATTGCGGCAAACCTTGGCAGTATGCTGACCCCCATCGGCAACCCGCAGAACCTCTATCTTTACGGAAAAAGCGGCATGAGCATCGGGGGATTTGTTCTTCTTATGCTGCCCTACACCCTGGTCTCTCTGCTCCTGCTGCTGGCTTGGGCAGCGCTGGTCTGCCAGAAAGCCTCTGCCGCCCTCTCCGTGGACGAGCTTGTTTCTTCTTCTGCATCTCAGGGAGATCAGAAGATCATCCTGCTGTATCTGGTTCTGTTTGCCGTTTGCCTGCTGTCCGTGATCCGGGTGTTGCCTTATGGCATTGCCTTTGCCGCTGTACTCGTCTGCGCCCTTTTTGCAGACCCGCACACCTTACGGGCAGTGGACTATTCCCTGCTTCTGACCTTTGTGGCTTTTTTCATCTTCATTGGCAATCTGGGGCGCATTCCGGCCTTTTCCGGCTGGCTGCAGGAGTTTCTGACCGGCCGGGAAGTTCTTGTGGCGGTTCTTGCTTCGCAGGTCACCAGTAATGTTCCCGCCGCCCTGCTGCTGTCCGGGTTCACGGCAGAGACACAAGCCCTCATCATCGGCACCAATCTGGGAGGTCTTGGCACTTTGATCGCATCCATGGCCAGTCTTATTTCCTACCGACAGATTGCACGGGAGCTGCCACAGGGGAAGAAGCAGTATTTTGGGCTGTTCACCCTGTCCAACCTGATCTTCCTTGCGATCCTGCTGGGTGTGTGGTTTTTGCTCCGCTGAGCGTGGCAGAGGACTTATGGTTTTTCTATAAAGCTAAAAAAGGGGAGTTCCGTCACGGACGAAGGTCCGGGCAGAACTCCCTTTGGTTTTATCGTATGGTCAGAATGCCGGTGCCCACCGGCACCTCCAGCAGCTTGCCGGAAAAATGCTTCGGGATGCCGGACAGTGCCTTTTCCAGATAGGCATCATTTTCTGCCTTGTTCATGTCCCACACCAGACGGCACACCGCTTTCCCGCTCAGGGTGGAGCAGGTGATCATACCATCATAAAAATTGTTGCCGCCCGTCAGCCGATAGGCGCTGCGAATCGCTTTTTTCGTTCCATGCTCCGTCCTCCTTACACTCTTTCACCGCTTTTGCGCCGTAACGCACAGCCAGCCCTTTTTATTTTTGTGGCTTTGGATCTGACAAAATCCTGCTTTTTCCAAATACTCTTTCAATGCAGTATCCGTATAGATGGTCATGCCATCGATGATCTGCGTCCATTTGTCGTCTTTTGTCGTTTCGCCGTTTGCTTCGTTACAGATGAAAAAGACCCCGCCGGGCTTCAGCACTCGATAAACCTCTCTGAAATTCTGTGCAAGCTCCGGCCAGAAGTAGACCGTTTCAAAGGCGGTCACCACATCAAACTGCTCCGCTTTAAACGGCAGCTCTGTCACGCTTGCCTGTTGCACGGCACACCGTCCTGCCGCAATGGCTCTGGCATTGACTTTTCGCGCTTTTTCCACACTGATAGCTGAGTAGTCGATGCCATGCACCTTGCCGTTGGGGCACAGTTTCAACAGCGTTTTAATGTTCGCTCCACCGCCGCAGCCGCAGTCCAGCACCATGGCATCCGGGGCAGGCTGTAAAAAACTCAGCCCCCATTCTGCCATTGCGCTGTGTCCAAAGTTCATCATAGCAACCATGATCTTCCCGCCAAGGCCTACAGGCTTGCGGGTGTTTTCAAAAAAGGACATAACGCCACCCTCTTTCTGTTTACCGTTCACAATGCAATACTATTTACCAGATGCGCCCACTGCACCGGATGACAGGCCAGCAATTCCTCGTGCTGCAAGTTAGACAATGCTAACTTTTCATTCTATAAAAAGCCGCTTCTCAGCGGTCCTTCTGCCAAAATAATACGCCCTGCCGTCTCCTCTGTCAAGGAGTTTAGGCATTTTCGGGTATTCCGAAAGAGATTTCGCTTTTGGGAACCCCCAACCGTCACCCCAGTGCCACGTCCAGCACCATCATCACGCTGAAGCCCACCGCAAAAAACACCGTGCCGACGTTGGAGTGCTGCCCCTGCGACATTTCCGGGATCAGTTCCTCCACCACAACATACAGCATGGCTCCGGCAGCAAAGCTGAGCAGATAGGGCAAAGCAGGCACCACGATGCCTGCCGCCAGAATCGTCAACACTGCCCCGATGGGCTCTACGATGCCGGACAGCACGCCGCCCCAGAACGCCCGGCCTTTTTTCATTCCTTCCGCCCGCAGGGGCATGGAGATGATGGCCCCCTCCGGAAAATGTTCTGGATGGCAATGACCGAAAGGGAAAGTGCCAGCGCCCCGGCGGCGGTGATCTGAGCCGTTCCGGCAAGGTATCCGGCATAGACTACGCCCACTGCCATACCCTCCGGGATGTTGTGCAGCGTCACCGCCAAAACCATCATTGTGGTGCGCTGGAGCTGGCTTTTTGGGCCCTTCGGCCTGCAAACTGTTCTGGTGCAGATGCGGGATGAGATGGTCCAGCAGCAGCAAAAACAGGACGCCCAGCCAGAAACCCACCGCCGCCGGGAAAAACGCCAGCCTGCCCAGATCTGCAGCCTGCTCCATGGCCGGGATCAGCAAGCTCCATATCGATGCCGCCACCATCACTCCGGCGGCAAAGCCGGTGAGGGCGCGCTGGATGCCGTCACGCAGAGAGTTTTTCAAAAAGAACACACAGCCTGCCCCAAGGCTTGTGCCTAGAAAGGGAATTAGGATCCCCCAGAACGCGTCTTGTATCATGTAGTACCTCCTTGCGGTTATTCATGACTAACATTCGCAAAAGTATACTGCGCTCCGGCAAAAAGGTCAAGGGCTTTGCGGTATAGAGGATGCAGATCGTTTCCTGCATCGAAAAATTCACCTCTGCAAACTTTCCGGTTTCTACTTGACAACGCCCGGTGGGAGTGCTATTTTTACTTCGCGAATTTGTTTTGCCTAACCATCTGAGGGGTTTTTCCCCTGCATTTTTTTGCATCAATTGTTAGGTAAAGCTAACTATTTTTTCAAAACTGAGATAGAGGTGTGTTACCATGAGATTGAAAAAAGTATTTGCAGGTGCACTTGCGGCCGCTATGCTGGTATGCGCTGTGGCAGTCCCGGCCTTCGCTGCGGAAGAGGTGGAACAGGAAAACTGCCTGACCTCCAGCTATGTCCAGATGAACATCCCCTACGCCGACTTCTACAAGGCTGCCGGTGTGGACAACGCATCTGAGATCGACGCTGTGACCAGCGCCACCAAGAACAAGACCCGTGCAGGCAACCTTGCCGCCGGTTCCTACCACGTCAACGCAGATGGCACCGACATCACCGGCGTTTCCTTCCCGGTCAAGGTGCTGACCCCGTGGGCGCTGAAGAATGCAAAGCAGGTCACCGATGCCGACAGCTACGACATTACCGTTACCCTGAAGGGCAAGGAATCCACCACCACCTACACCGGCGCAGATGCCTTGTTTGAGAACGAGAGCTACGCTTACTACAAGCTCAGTGAGACCCCTGCCTACTACATCACCGCATCGTATAACCTGCTGAGCGGCAAGTGGGAGTTTGGCAAGGTCCACACCACCGAGACCACCGTAGAGGGCACCACTGTGGAGCTGAATACCAACGGTCACCATGCCACCTACGAGATGAAAATCTCCGGTTTTGATCTGGACTACAAGGCCAACAAGGTCTACGGCGTAGTTCTGACCACCGCCGATGGCAGTGAGTACGGCCTGCATCATGTGACCAACATCTGGCATGGTACCAAGCTGGGCTTCAATGCCGATGATCCTTACTTTGCATCCATCATCGGCAAAACGATTACTCAGATCACCTTCTACGCCGCCGACGGCGTGTATGTCCTGCCGGTCAATGTGGCGCTGTGAATACACGGGAAACTGCCTAATTTATTGTAAAATATAACACAAAACGGCAAGGTCGCTTGGCATCAGGCGGCCTTGCTTTTCCGTGTCAGGAGGAGTTGGAATGAACAAAAAACGATGCCATACACTGCTGCCGCTGGTGCAGCTTCTCCCGACGGTGGCGGCAGCGGCAGCTGTACTTTTTGCCCTGCCCCGCACCGTTCCGGTGCTGGCCGCCGTGCCGGAAAAGCTGACAACCGTGGTGGAGCAGCCTGTGGAAGCCACTTCCTCCGAAGCGGAGGAAGAAACCCTGCCCAAGCTGCCCTATGCCGACGGCGTTTACGTCGGCTCTTCCCGGGGCTACGGCGGTGCCGTCCGAGTACAGGTCACCATGGAAAACGGCAGCATCACGGAAGTGGAGATCTTGGACGCATCCCACGAGACCAAGCAGTTTCTGCGGCGTGCCAAGCGGCTTTTGACCACCGTGGTGGAGACTCAGAGCTGGGAGGTGGATGCCGTTTCCGAGGCCACCTACACCAGCCGGGGCATTCTGGGCGCAGTGCAGAACGCCCTGACCGGCGAGGTGGTCAACAATCCCCTGCCGCCCCAGCCAAAGCCCGCTGCAACGCTTGTGGTGGAAGAATTTACGGCTCCCTCCATCTACTTGGACGGCATCTACACTGCCGAAGCCACGGGCTTTGAGGGGCAGATCACAGTGCAGGTCACGGTGGCAGAGGATAAAATTACCGATATCACGATCCTGAGCGCCGAGGACGAGGAGGAATATCTCTCCCGGGCAAAACAGGTCATCCCCGCCATTCTGGAGGGACAAAGCCCCAACGTGGATACTGTTTCCGGCGCCACCTACTCCTCCACCGGAATTCTGAACGCAGTCAAGCTGGCACTGGCAAAGGCCGCTGTTGCCCCGGCAGAGAAAACCGCTCCGGAGCAGACTGCATCGGAAGAGACGGCAGAGGAAACCGCACCGTCTGAAGCAGCAGAGCCCGGGGAAACGCCGGTCACCGCGCCCACCGTGGAGGTGGTGCAGCCGGAGGAAAAGAGCGCCGTTCCCGTGTGGCTCAAGGAAGTATGGCAGCAGCTTTTCCCGGCAGATGCACCGGCATCCTCTGAACCGGAACCGGCATCTTCTGAGGAAGTGCTGCCGACATCCGAGCCGGCACTGCCGCCGGAAGAGACCGGGATTGAATCTGAAACGGAAGGAGCAGCAGAATGAAATACAAAAATTTTCTCCTCCGGGCGGTGAACCTGCTGCTAATTTTGGGGGTACTGTGGCAATACCAGCAGGTGGCGCTGATCCGGGCGGCAGCGGTAAGCCAGCGCAAGCAGGAAATTGCCGAAGTTGAAGCCTACAATTCGTGGCCGGGTTTTCCGGGGTAAAACAGATCTTTCTGCACATCGGTGCAGGCGAGGTGCTCTCTGTGGACAGCTTCACACTTTCCCTGCTGGGGCTGTGCGGCTTCACCCTGCTTTTCGACCGTTTTTTCTGTGGGTACGCCTGCGCCTTCGGCAGCTTGGGCGATGCCGTCTGGGCGCTTTCCGGGCTTATTCAAAAAAAGCTGTTCCACCGCAAAAAGCAGCTCCGTCTGCCGGAGCGGGCGGTGCTTTTGGGGCAGAAGGTCAAATATCTGCTGCTGGCATGGCTGGTAGCACTGTATGTGACCCGGCAGGAAAAGATGCTGACCGGCGCAAGCCCGTGGGAGGTGTTTTCCCGCCTGACGGCTCTGCATCTGCCGCCGGAGGGCTTTGGTGTGGGCATCGGGCTGCTTGTGCTCATTTTGCTGGGTATGACGGTGCAGCCCCGGTTCTTCTGTCAGTTCCTCTGCCCCATGGGAGCGGTGTTTGCCCTGCTGCCAGTGCTGCCATTTGCGCGGCTGCACCGGCAGAGCGACGGCTGCATCCCGGGCTGCAATGCCTGTAAACAGCAGTGCCCGGTGTGCCTGAAGCTGGAGGAAACCAGCCTGCGCAGCGGGGAATGCATCGCCTGTGAAGCCTGCGTTGGCACCTGCCCCAAGCAGAACATCCACCGGTGGGATACCACCTTGTGCAAGCGTCTATGGCTGCCGGTGCTGGGTAAAGCGCTGCTCTTCTTCCTGCTGGGCTGCTGGCTAGGCTTTTGCCGATTCATCTGAACTAAAAAAGGAGGCTGCTGCGCAGGCTGATGCCAAGGGTGGAAAGGTTATGCAGCATGGCGCTGGTGGCAGGGGGCAGGATGCCCAGAGCCCCCAGAAGGATGAGGGCCGAGTTGAAGCTGAGCACCGGCTTTTCGCCCTGCAAAACCGACAGCGTTTTGGCGATGCTGGCAGGCTCTACGCCCAGTGCGTGAGCTGCCTCCGCCACGGTTGCCGAGGACTCGCTCAGCACAATGACATGGTCTCCCAAGCCTTTTTCTTCTAGGTCTGCTTTTGCTTTTTCAAAGGACATTTTCCCACTTCTCCGCTCTTATTCGGTAATAGCCCAGACCCGTGCGGGCAGACCAGTTGCACCTTCAATGCGGGGATAAGAAACGATGACCACCGCACCGGCAGGCTGAACTTTATCCAGATTTGCAAGCACCTCCACCTGCAGCTTGTCGTTGTCCAGAACATAGCGCTCGCAGGCAAGGTTGCCCTTTTCCTCCGCCACCGCAGAGGAATCGGTATCCAGCGTTTCGTGGCCGTTGGCGGCGGCATTGCGCACCTTGTAGATATACTCCAATGCTTCCAGCGACCAGCCGGGAGCATTTTCTTTGCCCTCTGCGTCGATGCCGGACAGCGCATCCATATCCGGCCACTTCTTATACCAGTCGCTGCGCAGAGCCACCAGCGCACCATCCGGGATAGGACCGTACTTTGCTTCATAGGCCTTGATGTCCTCCACCGTCACAGCGTAGCGGGGGTCTTTCTTGGCCTGCTCAGAAATATCGATGACCACCAGCGGGAAAATCAGATCGTTCACATCAAACTTTTCGGACAGTGCTTTGCCCTTGATGAAGTGACCCGGGAAGTCGATATGGGTACCGAACTGTCCGGGGAATTTGAAGGTCTGGATCAGGCATTCCAGTTCCGGCTTGCCCCAGTCCCACACGGTCTTTGCCAGCTCCACAGAGCCTTCCGGGATGCCGGACCAGTAGGGGCTTTCGTTGTTCAGCGAGTGAGAAAGTTCCACCCAGCGATATTTTTTAGCATTCTTCAGTGCGTTCCACAGTTTATAATCAGCCATTGTCGGTTCTCCTTTTATTGTGACGATGTATGTTCGGGCACTTCTCCCAGACAACGGCATCTTCCTGTTTTTTCTCAGTCTGTCTGCCGGGAATTTGTCTGGGAGCAGCGCATTCGCCCGGGTAGTCTGTGCCGGGCATCTGCTGTATGTTTCATCTGTCTGCGCTCCCTTCCTTGTGTTGGGGATAGTATAAACCCATTTTCGCACCATGTCAATAGGTTTATTCTTTCAAAGACTTCCCGGGCAAACGACAGGTCAGCAAACCGTTCGCCCTTGCAATAACGTTTCGTCATCCCCTTTCCCTTTTATCGCAGCTCTTCCAGCAGGGCGGTGCACCCCTCCAGCACATCCTGCCATGGCAAACAGACAAGATCTTCTTCATCTTACTCTCCCAGCACCTCGCCCAGTGCCAGAACAGCGTTGCGGACGCACTCCGGGCACGGGCACAGCGGTGCGCCGTTCTCTATCCCCTTCAGATCCTTGCAGATGGTAGCACCGCACTTTTCCTGAAAGTTTTGCAGCAGTTCCTTAGAAATGCGGGGTGTGCCCTTGCCGTCGGTGACGATGCCCGCCACCATCACAGCGCCGATCAGTGCGCCGCAGGTGCTCTCCATGCAGCCCATGCCGGCGGCATAGCCTGCGCCCAGCTTCATCAAGGTGTCGGCATCCACCGGCAGTTTGTCCTCAAATGCCTTCAGCACCGCCTGTGCACAGTTGCACTGTCCAGTAGCTTTCCATGCGGCAGCCTGTGCTGCCCGTTCTTCGATGTTCATTTTAAAGTCCTCTTTCTTTGATGAATCGTAGTTTATTCGACATTATCATAAAATTCCTGTAACACTGTTGCCAATTCCTCCGGAGATTCTATGTTTGCTTCATGACCTGCTTTCAGAAGTTCATGGAAGTGGGAATCGCTCAAATAACTGGCAAGTTCCTTTGAGGCTTTTTTTGTTTGCGTTGTCCTTTTCCCCACAAACGATCAATGCCGGACAGGACACCTTACATAATGAATCCCTGAAATCCAATTCCGTCATCGTACCGCACAAGCTGATCACATCTGCTTTCTTGAAAACAAATTGCTTGAACATTGTATTCGGCATAAAGCGAAACAGCATATTCTGGAACTTCAATAGCTTTTCAGGCATTTTATATTGTGCTGCAATTAGCACCAGTGCCTTTACTTTATTCGGATGGTCTATCGCATAATTAAGTGCCAGAACAGCACCCAAGGAAAGCCCGCACAAGACGATTTCGTCATTTTCCTTGTTGCACTCTTCTGAGAATGCAGTATACAACTCCTTATAGGTGGCCGCTTTTCCTTCCAGCATCTCTGCCAAGCTCAAGCTGGCGCTTCTATCCGAGACCTTCGTTTCTTTTATTACTCTGTCCCAACTGTCTGGTTTTTGTCCCAACCCATGTAAGTATAAAAACTTCATCTAATTTCCGCTCTCCTTCACACGTCCTGCTCCTTTTCCAGTGCTTCAAAGTGATACCGGGGCTTGCCTTTGCTCTTTTTGCCGTACTCGATGGCTTCTTTAGGGCAATGGCAGATGCAGGCCATGCAATGGGTGCAGTTTTTGCCCCAGACCGGCTTTCCGTTTTCCAGACGGATGTTGTTCAAGGGGCACAACTCCACGCATTTACCGCAGCCGATGCAGGCGTCCGTTGCCCGGAAGGCATCCGCTTTTACAAAGAAGCGATAGAACACCGGGTTCACCGGGCCGCTCATAAGGCGGTCGTAGAGGTTCTCTCTCGGCGGAGGAAATTCCCGCCCGGCCTTGAGCTGCGCCAGCACCTTCTGAAGCGCAGGCTCTGCCTGCTCCACGATGCTCCGTGCCTGCTCCTTTTGAGGTGCATTGAACATGGCAATGTAGTTTTCCGGCATGATGATCTGAGCTGTGCCCATATACTGCAGCTGCTTTTGCGCTGCAAGCTGCCGGTTATAGCCTGCCGCATTGCCAATTTCGCTGCCGCAATCCATCACAAACCAGATACGCTCTGCCCCGGTCAGCACGGTCTTGCCCAGCCACTCCGACACCACCCGGGGGATACGCCATGCGTAGGTAGGCGTGACCAGCACCACGTCACGCCCGGTCTGCACCGGGGCGGTATTCCCTGCCTTGATGCAGGCGTTCAGGTCGTAAAGCGGCATCTCCAACCCTTCGGCAATACGCCGTGCCAGATACCGGCTGTTGCCGGTTCCCGTAAAATAAAGTACCATGGCTGCCCCCTCATTTTGTGTTATTCAGATGTCCGTCTGCCCGGCAAACTGGAACTTGTCGGGGCGAGGCCCCTCCATCTTGCTGCCGCAAGACCGTTCGGTCGCTTAAAAGCCCCACTGGGGCTTTCATTGTTCCGCT
>ENA-OQDA01000328-OQDA01000328.1-human-gut-metagenome-genome-assembly--contig:-NODE-328-length-20280-cov-5.346350_pt1 | contig 20280 bp, 23 predicted proteins | sample MGYA00242771_ERZ504603 | MGnify/ENA primary metagenome ERZ504603 (study PRJEB26092, sample SAMD00036328) | human gut metagenome | host: Homo sapiens | study: EMG produced TPA metagenomics assembly of...
AAATGTCTGTGCCTTGATTGCATCCAGCATTCGCGGCAATGTTGCCGCTGCGTTGTATGCCGGAATAATAACCGATACCTTTGGTGACATTAATATCTATAATCCTTTCGTTATTTCTTCCACACCATAACGGTCTTTCCGCCGTGTTTCTGGATATCCGCATCGAACGCATGGGTCATATCCTTGATGGTGCGGACCTCTACGATTTCGCCGATAATGCTGGACAGATAATCCACTACTTCCGGATGTTCCTTGTAGAACTGCAGCAAATGGCGGAAATCATCCGCGCTGCTTCGGCTGCTTCCGTAGAGCGTCAATCCCTTCTCCAAAATCATTCGAGTGTTAATCGGTACCGGATCTTCGGAAACGCCCAAAGCCGCAATGCATCCTTCCGGATTGATGTAATCGATAATCTGATTGATGGATGTACCGGAACCGGCTTTACCTACGCATTCAAACCCGTGATCGATTCTCAAATCTTCCGGAATGGCATCGATGAAGAAAGTCTCGTCCGCAAAAGCGAAGTCGTCCATCTTGTATTCATGCTTTCCGAAGATGTACACCTTGCTCTCCGGGAATCTCTTCTTCAAAAGCAATGATGTGATAAAAGCAAGATTTCCATCGCCCCATACGCCCAGCACATTTCTTCTTCCATGTGCTTTCCGGTCAAAGCGATTGATGGCGTGATAGCTTACGGATACCAGTTCGGTAAAAGCAGCAACGTAATCGTCGATTCCGTCCGGCACGGCCACAACTCGGTCTCGTCTCATGGCTACGATATCCTGCATAAAACCGTCAAATCCGCTGGCACGGAATTTGCTGCTGCGCAAATAGTTCTCCGCAACGATGTCATCTTCCTCCATCGGAGTATTCGGTACCATTACCACCTTCTGTCCCGGTTCAAAATCTCCTGCCGGATCGTAGATTACTTTACCGATTGCTTCGTGAATCAATGCCATCGGCAATTTTTTCTTCAGCACTTCCGGCGGCCTGGTTCCCTGAAAATAGCGCTGATCCGCATTGCAAATGGAAAGATGTGTCGGTCGAACCAGCACCGAATCTCCATTTACATCAATGTCGGAAAACTCCGACTCAATTCGTCGCGGCTCTACCAACCGATATACTGTATTCAGCATTACTTCTCTCCTCCCAGCAGCGTTTCTGCCAACTGAAGATCATACGGATAGGTTACTTTGATATTAAAGGTCTCTCCCTTAATCAATGCCACCTTATCACCCTTTACAACAAACACCTTCGCCGCATCGGTCAGAATCTTCCGTTCATCCTCGCTCAAGGTTTCATACAAATCCTTGAATCTCTTCGCCCGGAAACTCTGCGGGGTCTGTCCCTGATAGTAGTTCGCCCGGTTCGGAATGCTGGCGATGGTCTCTCCATCAACGCTTTCCACGATGGTATCCGTTGCCGGAATTACCGTATCGCAAGCGATTCCCTTTCGAACGGATTCCACATTCTCTTCCAGGATTCGATGCGTCACGAAAGGACGAACCGCATCGTGCGTTACCAAAGAGGTCTCCTCATTCAATCCGTCGGTTTCTTCAATGTAGCGAATGGCATTCATGATGGTGCCGTTTCGATCTTTTCCGCCTTCAATCACAACCACATTGCTGTTCTCCGGAAGGTGTTTCCGGAACAAATCCTTCGTATAAGTAATCCACTGTGCCGGGCACAGAACGATTACCTTCTCAAAATTGTCATTGATGATAAATTTCTCTACTGTATGAACAATAATCGGTTTTTTCCCAATGTGCAGATACTGCTTCGGACGATCCACATTTCCCATTCGACTTCCGATGCCACCTGCCAGAACAACGCCGTATACCATTTTTCTTCCTCCCTCATGTATCAGAGTTAAATCATGTAATTATATCTCATATTTGTATAATATTCAAGATTTACTGGACTTCGCCAGTTCCTGAAGCACCCATTCCGCCAACCGACGGGTATTTCCGGTCCCCGGCTGTACGTATTTCTCAATGAACGATTGGCTCGTATCCAGGTGCAGTTCTGCACTCTCCGCCCTTCTTCTTTTCTCATCTTCATACACCCGTTCCAGCAACTCGGTCGGCTTCCGATATTTCTCCAGCGGAATATCCTTTATGAAATCGATGATAAAACCTCTCCGCTCCAGATACCGATCCAAATCGAACGTGTATAGATAGATTGGAATTTCTGCTGTCGCCGCTTCATAGATAATGGATGAATAGTCCGTAATCAACGCGTCCGTTAGGCTGAACAGCTCCATCGCCGTAAATTCCGGACATTCAAAAATCTCATCTCGATGGATGCCGGTTCGCTCCACCGGATGGAGTTTTACTATCAGATTATACTCTTCATAATTGAACGCTTCGAATAAAGAATCTAAATGTTCTGTGATATCCTCTCCATTTCGAAATGTGGGAGCATAGAGGACATTGGGGCGTTTGCCCAATTCCGGATACCTCCGAATAATTTCTTCCCGCTTTCGGCGGCGGTATTCCCGGTCCGTCAGCAAATCTGTCCGCGGCAGCGGGCATACTTTTACCCGAGATTCCGGCATACGAAAGGCCTTCGCATAGTAGGGCCGACAGAATTCACTGCTGCAGATAGCATATTCGTAATTTTCGTGCATGTGCATCGCCTTTGCCAAGGCCTCGCTGTGTCCTTCTTCCGTTCCTACCGCATAGTACCCGAACTGTTTCAGCACACCCAGTGCGTGCCACAGCTGGATAATGGAAAGCTCCTTCCGATGATGGAGAATGCTGGCATTGATGCAATACCCTTCCAGAAGCACGACTCTGGATGTAGCGAAGACGTGCATCTCCCGGGTTACCATGTACCAAAGATATTTAATTTTACCCGCCAATCCCGGTGGAATCATCCGGTTCAAGGTTAGAATTTCTACCTCCGGATTCTGACGTTCCAGTTCTTCCTTCAGGAGGCGCATATCCAGTGTCAAGGTGCTGCTCTGCCGGCTCACCATGGCGATGCGATTCCGAACCGGGAACAGCTTGTGAATTCCGTAGATGCCGTTACAGATGGCAATGGCAATTTTCAGCATTATCTGCATTCTTCACTCCCGTTCTTCTCAAATACCCATTGGATAACCCGTTCCGTGGCGCGGCCGTCGCATGCGGACATGTATTTCTCCCCGAACTTCCGGCGAATCTCCGACTCGTCCTCCGCCGACGCCTGAATTGCCGAAATGAGTTCTTGCGGTGTTTTTGCCACCGGGCCAAAGAGGTATTCCTCGTAATCAAAATAGAAACTCCGGCCGTTATAGTAGGTGTCGAAATCATACGGATAATACACCACCCTGCCGCCGGTCAAATAGTAATCGAAAATAACGGAAGAATAATCCGTAATCATCACATCCGTAACCGTCAGGATATCGTTAATTTCCCGTTCTTCCGAAAGGTCCAGAAAGAAATCCGGATACTTTGCGAAATCCGGCATCCGGACTTTGCCGTTTGCAAGATTGTTGTACAGTGCCGGATGCCATTTAAAGGCCCACACATATTCCTCGTGAAGCGCTTCGTAGATTTCATCCAGCGGAATCCGGTTGAAATCATAGCTTGCATCATCCGCCCGAAGACCTCGATACGTCGGTGCAAAGAGAATCAGTTTCTTTCCCCGCAGCTGCGGATACGTCTCGTGCAGCCGTGTCTTCGTTTCCTTCAGATATTCCTCATCGAAAAAAATATCCGTCCGGGGAACACCGGTGGCCCGCACTTTATCCGGAGTTACGCCGAATGCCTCTGCGTAGCAAGAATTAATGGCTTCACTGCTGGTAATCACGTGGGTATACTTCCGGTATCCTTTATGGATGCGAATATTCTCATTTCCTTCCGCCCGGCTGTATCCGAATTTCTTGAAGGCGCCGGCACCGTGCCACAGCTGGCAGATTTTCTGACCTTCTCGCACCTTGTAATACGATGTGTAACGGAAATAATCCTCCAGAAAAACAACTTCTGCCGTGGTCATGTCATAGACTAATTTGCAGAACTTTCCGAAGGAACTCCAATTCCGCCGATCTGCTTTGAAATACGTGGCTCTCTCGTAGTCTTCGCCCATGGCGTCATATACGCACTTTAAATTTCCGCCGTTCTCTGCGCGAACGTCGGAAATAAATACCGCTTTGTTCTTTCGCACCGGACAGAAGATGCCGATAATCCGGTTCAACAGAATAAAAACGCCGGCAGTCATAAGATTTATACAATATCTGATATATCTCATTGGTATCACCTCAATATAGTGCGATTTTAGCACATAACCGCCCCTGTCACAAGTTAACCGATAAAATATTTCCGCCAGTTTACAAATAATATTATTGCATTTTATTCCCAACAATGATATTATCCTTACAGGTATTTAAGAAAGGGCAATGACGAAAGCGTTATGATTCAGAAACACACGAAGAAAATCAATATCGGAATCGCAATTCTGGCGGTGCTTCTTATTTTTGCGCTGGCCATGGTTCCGGCTCAGGGAGCAACCAAGAAGAGCAAGACCGGCTGGAAGAAGTCCGGTTCCTATACGTACTACTACTACAAGAGCGGCAAATACTACAAGAACCGCTTTGCCACCATCAAGGGAAGCAAGTATTTTTTTGATGAGAAAGGTCGCCTTGTTAAAGGACTTTTTCTCATGAAGATAATTACTACTACTCCGATGCCTCTTCCGGCAAGGTGAAGACCACCGCGGGATTCGTGAAATACGACGGCAATCGCTACTACGTCACCAAAGGCGGCACCATCTATACCGGCCACACCTTGAAGTTAAAAGGAAAGAGATATAAGGCTTACGCAACCGGAAGACTGGGAACCGGCGTCTTCAAATACGGAACCGTTTCCCGCTTCTACGCGGACAGCAACGGCGTGGTAAAAACCACCCCGGGATTTGTCAATTACAACGGAAACCGCTACTATGTGAACTCCGAAGGAAAGATTGAATGGGGTCACACCTTCAAGGTTTCCGGCTACACCTATAAGGCGTATGCCACCGGCCGCCTGGGAAAAGGAATCTTCAAATACGGATCCAAGTACTATTACGGTGATTCCAACTGCCGGGTGAAGACCACCAAGGGTTGGATTAATTACAACGGAAAGCGGTACTATGCCGCATCCGGTGGAAAAATCTATCAGGATCAGTTCATCACCGTAAGCGGAGACCGGTACTACGCCTCCTCCACCGGTGCCATTCAGACCGGCTCCTTCAAAGTGGATGGAAAGAACTACAAGACCACATCTACTGGCCGGATTATCGAGCTGAATACCGGCAAAGCCATCGGAATCGATGTATCCTATTTCCAGTACGAAATCAACTGGAAGAAGGTGAAAGCCTCCGGCGTGAAGTTTGCCATCATTCGCTGCGGTTACCGCGGAAGCACCAACGGCAAGCTGTACACCGACAGTACTTTTATGAGAAACATCAAGGGCGCGAAAGCAGCCGGAATCGATGTGGGCGTCTACTTCTTTACGGAAGCGATCAATGCGAAGGAAGGCAAGGAAGAAGCCGATTTCTGCATCAAGCAGATTAAGAAATCCGGTGTAAATGTCACCTATCCGGTTGTCATCGACACCGAGAACCTGTCCGGTGCACGGGCATCCAGCAGCAGACTTTCCAAGACCAAGAGAACCGAAGCGGTTCAGGCGTTCTGCAAGCAGGTAAAAGCCAAGGGATATACGCCGATGATCTATGCCAGCACCAGTTGGCTCAACAATCAGCTCAATATGAGCAAGCTGTCTGACTACTATGTATGGGTTGCTCAGTATTACAAGAAGGTCACTTACGGCGGCTCCTATAAATGCTGGCAGTACACCAGTTCCGGCAAAGTAAACGGAATCAGCACCCGCGTAGATATGGACTACTGGTATTATTAAATCGCCATCATAAATTTACACACCTATACACATGAGAATTTGATTTCGGTACCACCTACACATACCGTATCACTTTCCCGAAGAAAGAGATGAGATTTTCCCTCATCTCTTTTTTGTTTTCCCTTATATTCTTTCCTTCCGGAAGCTCCTATATTATAATCAAGGAATAACAATGCAGATTTTATTCCGTCATCAATCATCAAATGAAAGGATTTTTTTCATGAAATACAATCGAATTATTTTATCCGCAGTCATTGCACTTGTAATGATGCTCGCTCCCCTTCCCTGTTTCGGGAAAACGGATGTCCTGCAATACACTGCGGATTCGTCCAATGCGGAAAGCTGGCAAAGCTGCGATTCGAGTCAATCGGTCACTTTTGAGCAGAATAAGAAAATATACCTGCGTTTTTCAGCTGCCGAATCCACTGAATCCGGCACCTCTTCGCAGGAAGACTCCGGCACTGCACCGGTTCTCCGGCAGCGTTCTGCGGATACTTCTAAGGAAATCCTCCTTCAGCCGGATTCGGAAGGTCTCTATCTTCTGAACACCGATGAAATCGGCAGCTGGGAAATCCTATATGAAGACAGCGTCCGGATGCGTTTTACGGTAAAAGAAGCGAACGCGATCCAACCGCCGTCCGAGAAACCGTCCAAACCCAAGAGCAAAGCCGGGGTCCTTCGCAAAGGAAAATATTATTTTTACCGGGACAGCAAGGCAAAGATTCGCAAGAAAGCCGGATTTGTCACCTGGAACGGAAATAAGTATTACGTTCGAAAAGGCGGCCGAATTCAGACCGGAAAGACGTTCAAGGTGGGTAAATACACCTATCGGGCGAACAAAAAAGGTCAAATAAAAGTCGGCGTATACAAATGGGGAAAAAGCTATTATTACTCCAGCAGCAAGGGGCGGCTTCGGAAGTCCAAGGGCTTTATCACTTGGAAGAAGAACCGTTACTACATTCGAAAAGGCGGGAAGATTCAGAAGAGCAAAGCCTTCCGAATCGGAAAGTACACCTACCGGGCCGGTTCCGACGGGCGCATCAAGGTGGGCGTGCACAAATGGGGAAAGTACTATTACTACTCCACTTCCAGCGGAAAACTGCGGAAGAAGGCCGGCCGGATTACCTGGAAGGGAAAGTCCTACTACAGCCGAAAGAGCGGCACCCTGTATACCAACCGTTTTTATTTTAGCGGAAGCAACATTTACTACGCCGGGCCGAAGGCCGCTGCCCTCACCGGCACCTTTAAGGTGGGAAAATACACCTACACTGCGAACGCATCCGGATCCATTATCTCTTCGAATCGGAAATATATGAGAGGCATCGACGTTTCCTATTATCAAGGGAAGGATATCGACTGGGCAAAGGTGAAATCCGGCGGCATCAGTTTCGCCTTTCTGCGGTGCGGCTACTCCGGAACGAAGGATGGAAAATGCCATCCGGACAGCACATTCAATGGAGATAAAAAACACAAGGGAAACATACAGCGGGCCACCGCCGCCGGAGTGGACGTAGGAGCCTACTACTTCTCGCAGGCACGCACGGTAAAAGAAGCTCAGGCGGAAGCCGCCTTCGCCGTCAAGCAGGTGAAGGAATCCGGCTGCAAACTCAATTTGCCGCTGGTTATCGATACCGAGAATTACCCGGGCGGACGAGCATCCTCCTCAAAGCTGAACCGGACCAAGCGAACCGCGGCGGTAAAAGCTTTTTGCGACTATGTGAAATCCAAGGGCTATACCCCGATGATTTATGCCAGCACCAGCTGGCTCAACAACAACCTGGACATGAAGAAACTGTCCGGCTATCGGGTATGGGTGGCGCAGTACAACGACACCGTCACCTACAAGGGCTCATACCGATGCTGGCAGTACACCAGCTCCGGGAAAGTTCCGGGAATCAGCGGACGAGTGGATCTAAATTATTGGGCATTGTAGTTTCCAATGCAGTCCCCAAAATTGAACCATTCGGTTATAGCTTTCTGTTACGAAAAGGGCTACACTGAATGGGAATAATTATCAGAAAATCAAAGGAAGGAATTCAGACTGATGAAACATTTTGGTAAGAATCGGTTTATTTCATTTTTCGCGCTGCTGCTCGTCCTAACCCTGGCGCTGAGCATGAACAGCGTCTTCGCAGCAGACACCGCTGCGACCGGTACCGATTCCGCGGTGCAGCAAGAATCCGGCGAACCGCCGGCTTCGGAAGAGTCGGATTCAGCGATTTCGGTGCAGAATCCGGAACAAAATCAAGAACAGAAACCGGAAAATTCTGCATCCCCGGAAAACCCGACCACCCCGGAAGCTCAAAAAACTGGGCTGGGTTACGGACAACAATGAGACCCGCTATTACGATACGGAGAATCATTTTGTCACCGGAATGAATACCATCAAGGGAAAAAAGTATTATTTCAATAACGACGGTATCCTGCAAAGCGGAATTCTGAAAATCGGCAAGGCGTATTATTACGCCGATGGAAAAGGAGTGATTCGCACGGCGAAAGGTCGTTTCCGTTGGAAGAGCAACACCTATTATTGCAATAAAGGCGGAAAGCTCACCACCAAGAAGATGGTGAAGTCCGGAAAGCATTACTACTATTTCGATTCCGCCGCTAAGGCGAAAACCAAGGCGTTTAAATACCACGATGTCACGATCCGTCCCAACAAGAAGACCGGTGCCATCACCAAGAAGCAATACCGCCGGGCAAGCTACGGTCCGTATCACTATAAACGTTATATTCTGATCGACATCAGCGATCAGACGCTGAAGTACTACGTCAAGGGCAAGGTAAAACTAAAGAGCAATGTGGTCACCGGCGGCCGAGGATGCGGAACGCCTACCGGCCGATTCAAACTGCATCACAAAGCTCGGAACGTAAATCTCACCGGTCCGGGATATGTAAGCCACGTAAACTACTGGATGCCTTTCATCGGACAATCCTATGGAATGCACGATGCCTCCTGGCGTTCCCAATTCGGCGGTTCCATCTACAAATACAACGGCTCCCACGGATGCGTGAACATGCCGCGCTCCAAGGTCAGCAAGCTGTACAAGATGGTTCCGAACGGCACCCGGGTCACCATCCGGAAGTAAGTCCGATTATGATTTTCCCTCTGCTTTTTAGAATTTAACAAAATAGAAACCTGCACCGGTCAGCAGCAGCTTAGCGAAGCTTTCCAGGTGCAGGTTTTTTTCATTCTTGGGCGCCGGCATAGGCACCGGGGACCCGAACTAGAGGTCCGCGATGGATTTAAAATACGAATTAAGATCTTGATTGCATTGATAGATTCCTACACTATTTCTGCATTATCATTTTCGGCGCATCCCGATAAAACTCAAGCGATAACAATCATTGTAATCAGAAAAAATAAGTTCGCTTTTTTCATAACTTCACTCGACTTTCGTTAACTCCTCACCGTTTCCCCTTCCCGGAGCTGTACCCCAGCATGATAAAGAAAAACGGTGTGGTATAGAACATGGCCACTCCGAAAAATGAAGAGATAAAATACGCCAATGCGGCGGAAAACGCCATCAGTGCATAGGGATCTTTCCAGGCACCGCTCACAAGGTGCCTCAAGAAAATCATCAGCACCGCCACGGTATAGCACACCGCCGCCGGGACGCCGAAGAACAGCGCATAGGTCAGCAGCTCGTTGTGGGGATTGGAAATGCCGATATCGTTCATCATCCGGTCTGCCATCCCCTCGCAGCCGTATCCTAGAAGCGGATGCTCTTGAATGTACTGCACAGCTTTGACCCACTGACCCCACCGATTGGTTCCGGCAGATGCCGCATCGGAACTTCCGGACATGATTTTTCCAATATCTTGCAGCAACACCACGAAATTGTCGAACTGGGCGTTCAGCAGCACGCCCCCCGCCAGCGGAATGGCGATGATCAGGGACGCCACCGATACCGCCCGCCACTTGCTCTTCGGCAGCTTGATCAGCGACAGTAACAGCACCACCAGCAAGCTGATGAAGGAAGCCAGAATCGCTCCGAAGGTGTTGTTCATGAACAACACGATTAAGTTCAGCATCCCGGACAGGAAGCCGAATTCCCGCACCCACACTTTATCGCCCACGATAAAAGCAGTTACCGCCACCATCAAAGCCATGGCCAGAAAATATCCGTAATGATTGCTGTTAAAGAAGATCGCACTCAGGCCATTTTTTTCCCGGAATAAGCCGAAATGTTCAGGAAGAATTGATGCCCAATTGCGGTAACGCCCAGCACATCCGCGGTAAAAAGAAAGGACAGCAGCACAAACTTCCGAAGCTGCTGCAGCTTGACTTTGGAAGAAACGAAGTAATAAATCAATATGTAAAAGGCAAAATGGAAGATACCCTGATTCCGATACGGGATTCCGTGGATGGCCTTCCCATCGATGCCGTTCACCAAGGTGGAAAGCGCCATGCAGATCATAAAGATACCGAAAAACAGAAACTCCGGATTCCGCTGCAGGAGAGGCTTCTTTTTCACCGGAACCATGTTGGACAGCACGACATAGAGAATTCCTACAATAATGATAATAAAATTGCCAAATTGAAAAAGCTCCGGGAATTTCGTGTACTGTTCCTTCCCCATTGCGGAATTCGTTACCGCCAGAAAAATCTCCCGGAGGGTAATAAGAATCACAATCATGGCCGGTATGGTGGCCAGGAAGTCCAGTATCCGACTCTCGGAGGTGGTATATGCCCTTTGTTTCGTTGCATGTCTTCGGCCGCCGCCGTTCTTCCGAGACGCATTCCGGGATGCCCTGGAACCCGCCCGGGTCCGGCCGGCATTTCCGTGCTGAGATGTTCGTCTCGACACCGATGCGCCCTGTCTCCTCGGAGTTCTTCTACTCATGTCAATATATTACCGTAGGGTTTTTGCGGTGTCAAGAAAATGGGCGGCAGGACCGGAGAATTACCTATTTTTACTTCATAAAAACAGGGCTGCCTCGTGACAGCCCATAAAATCAATATTCAGTTGTCCGGTCACGTCCGGATAGGGATCGGATTGCCTTCTTCTGTATGTTTCAATTAAACCGTATGCATCGCCCTTCCGTTTGTATACCACGTTGGTGGATTCCGTATCCATATCGAAGTATACGAAGAAATTGTGTCCCAGCATCTCCATCTGAAGAATGGCTTCTTCATAATTCATCGGCTGCAGCTCGAACTGTTTTCTCTTCACAACAGTGAGATTATCTTCTTCCTCTTCATCGTCCGGAATGAACTCGAACTTCAGCGCCTTGTTCTCCTTGTACCGGGATTCCAGCTTGCCTTTGAATTTCTTCATCTGGCTGGACAGTCGGTCGATGATGAGATCCATTGCCTCGTACACGTTGTCCGAAATCTCTTCGGCACGAAACAGTGTCTGCTTGGTATTGATCGTTGCTTCCAACTTCGTCTTGTCCTTGAACTTCGAAACAATCACATTCGCGGTAACATCTTCATCGAAGAACTTCTCTAATTTCGAAAATTTCTTCTCGATGTTGTCCTGCAGACGCTCACTCGGCTTATAATTCTTCGCTGTAATCATAACCTTCATAGTTGTGACCTCCTTTAATTGGGTTAATTGAATTATACCACATCTCTCCGAAAATGTGTTGTCATTTCCAAATAAAAAAGGTGACGCGGCGGAGAACTTTTTGTGTTCCCACCGGTCACCTTTGGCTTCATTAAATTTGTTTTTGCCGCATCCGAATGGGGCTACTTCGCATTCTTTGTATTGCTCATTTTCTCCATCTCGCCGATGCTCATGAACTTCTTGGTCATGTTCTGCGGCTGGAGAACCACTACCTTTGCCGGATAATTCTCGTCCAGGTCCAGGGTGTTCAGGGAATTCACCCACACACCGGAAAGACGCAGGGTGTAATCGTATACGGTGCCCAGCTCCGGCAGATCGAATTCGCTTTCTACGCTCTTGTAGTGCATCGGAATGGTATGTCTGGCATCCAGATCCACGGTGAGTTGTGCCGCCTGTGCCGCATCCAATGTGTAGACGCCGCCTACCGGAATCAGCAGTGCATCTACCTGATACAACTGTCCCATCTGCTCATCTGTCAGCTCACAGCCCAGGTCGCCCAGGTGTGCCACCCGCTGATTCTTTGTCTCGATGATATGAATTTTGTTCTTACCGCGCTCGGTGCCGTTCTTTTCATCGTGGAACGTATCGATGGTGGTAATCTTAAACGGAGAAGCCACGGTCTTTACGATTTCCACATTGTCTACAGCATTGTGGTCGTCATGCTCATGACTCTTCAGAACCTCGTTGGCCTTCTCTCGAACCGGAGCCAGTCCCGGGATGCAATCGTCCTGATACGGATCGATAATGATGGAATATCCACCCTCTTCAATTTTGAAACACGAATGTCCAATCCATGTAATTTTCATAATAACACTCCCTTTACTTCAATTTTCAACACTCATATTAGAATAACCTATTCAGCGCTTTTTTTCAACCGAATTCTCTGCCTTTATGGGGTTGGCGCAAAATCTACCGAAGCATCAGCAATGCGCAGTGACCGCCTCTCTTCAATCCATCCCGGCGATGGGAGAAAAACAAGCTTGGATTTCCGTAGGTACACCGGTCCTGCATGTCGATATGATCCCCGGGAACGCCGGCCGCTTCCAGCACCAGCCGGTTCACCCCGGCGATGGAGACGTGATATTTATTTTTGACCGTGTCGTAGGAAATCATTTCCTCTGCCGGAATATTCATGGCCCTTACCGCATCCACCACATCCCGGTCGCATTCAAAGTATTCTTTGGAAATGCACGGACCGATCATGGCCACCAGGTCTGCCGGTTCCGTTCCGAACTCCGTCTGAAGTTTTCGAACCGCTGCTCCGGCAATTTCCTTTACCGTGCCTCGCCATCCGGCGTGCACCATACCGATGGCTTTTTTCACCGGATCGTACAGGTACACGGGCGTGCAGTCCGCATGATAAGTTACCAGCGCCACACCGGGCACATTGGTCACCATTCCGTCCACATCCTTCATTCGGGTTCGGAAAAGCCCCTGCCCCTTGTTGCGCTCATCCACCCGAACCACGTTGTTGGTATGGGTCTGGAGACCGATGACCAGATCCTGCATACGGACTCCCAGGTCTCGGCACCATATTTCGTAATTCTTCATGACATCTTCCGGATCGTCCGGAAGGGTGAGGCTCAGATTCATGGAATCGTACACCCCGGTGCTGACACCGCCGGTACGGGTGTTAAAACCAAATACGATATCGTCGCTGTAATCGTTAAAATTCATAAAAAAACAATAATCCTTTCCTATTTCGATTGATAATCCACGGCCTGCTGCCGTTCCATAAAGAAGTGAATTCCCTGAGAGGAATCCCGCCAACGGTTCTCTTCAAACCCGTTGGCCGGCTCCACCCACTTCCCCACTTCGTAGTAGAAATCCGGATCCACCGTGGACTGGGCCCAATCATAGGATTTTGTCTCATCAATGCTCTTGATGGACAGCACCTTCGCCTTATTGCACCGGCAGGTTTCCGCCGTGGCCGACACCCGCTTGGCATCCGCCGGCACCAGAAGCTGCACCACCCGAAGCTCCGTGCAGCACTTCCAGGCGATGAACGGCCCGGTTGCCGGACATACCATCCGGAAAAATTTCGTGTCCTCGTTATCCGTTATATCCTCGGTATTGGCATATTCAAACAAAGTATGGTGGAAATTGGAACCGGAGAAATCCGCTCCCCGGAAATTCATCCACCGGAAATTCGCCTCCTGCACGTCACAGTACAGAAACCGAATGCTCTCCGTGCTGCACTCCTTGAACCATACGTGATTCAGATTGCATTTTCGAAAGGTGGTTCCGGTCATGTTTACATTGGTAAAAACACTCCACTCGAAGTCAATGTTCTCCGGAATGTCCCAGCCGGAAATATCCGCATTTTGGATTTCGCATTTCCGAAGATTCAACGTTTCTTTTCCGTCGTGATTTCGAATCATCTCCAGAATTTCATCAGTGGTATAACTCTGTTCCCATGAATTCATCGTTTTCCTCCCCTCTTCATCCGTGCACCGGAATATTACACGTAAAGTATATTCTGTTTGAGGAGATAAGTCCACCCATTTCGCCCAGCGAAAAACCGGAGCTTCCTCGGAAGCCCCGGCTTGCAAAATGTTTTTTTAGGTTACCTCGATATCTCGCAATGCGATGTTCCTACGCTTCTGCGTTGGCCACCATGTTCATGCGTGCCTGTCTCTTCTTCATCATGTTCAGGAAGAGGAAGAGCAGAACCACACCGACAATCAGTCCCGGAATTGCGGACTTGGTGAATCCCACAACGACGTAGGAAATGGTGGAGATAACCAATACGGTAAGCGCATATGGCAGCTGTGTCTCCACGTGGCTGATGTGGTTGCATCCGGCACCGGCTGAAGCCATGATGGTGGTGTCGGAAATCGGCGAGCAGTGGTCGCCGCACACGCCGCCGGCCATGCAAGCGGAGATTACCGGAATCATCATATCCGGACGGGATGCGGTAATTGCCAGCGCAATCGGAATCAGGATTCCGAAAGTTCCCCAAGATGTACCGGATGCAAAGCCCAGTGCACAGGAGATGACGAAGAGAACGGCCGGAATCAGTGCCATCCAGCTAGCCGGCATCTTTTCAACCATTCCTGCAACGAACGGAGCCAGGCCCAAGCTGTCGGTCATGCACTTCAAGGACCATGCCAGTGTCAGAACCAGGATTGGGGATACCATCTGCTTGAATCCTTCCGGAACGCAGCCCATGCATTCACGGAATGTCAGGACGCGGCGCGCACAGTAGTATACGATGGTAATAATCAGTGCAACCAAGCTGCCCAGCGACAGGCTGGCAGCGGCATCACAGCCGGCAAAAGCGTCTACAAAGGATGTTCCGCTGAAGAATCCACCGGTGTAGATCATTCCCATCAGGCAGCAGATAATCAGCACGATTACCGGAACAATCAGGTCTGCGACGTGACCGTTATGATTCTGAGAAATCTCTTCGTCCTGAGAGGACAGGTTCTCGTGAACGGTGAGCAGGTCGCCGTTCTCAATAGCGTTCTTTTCATAGATTGCCATCTTGCTGTAATCAAAGTTCATTGCAACAATGGCGAACATCATCACGATGGTGAACAGCGCATAGAAGTTGTACGGAATCGCGCGGATAAAGATGGTCAGTCCGTTCTGACCCTGAACGAAGCCGGATACTGCAGCCGCCCAGGAAGAGATTGGAGCGATGATGCAGACCGGAGCTGCCGTTGCGTCGATCAGATATGCCAGCTTTGCTCTGGAAATATTGAACTTGTCGGACAGCGGCTTCATAACGCTTCCTACGGTCAGGCAGTTGAAATAGTCATCCACGAAAATCAGGATTCCCAGCAGGATGGTGGTGAACTGCGCATGCTTTCTGCTCTTTACCTTGGTGGAAGCCCATTCTCCGAAGGCGGCGGATCCGCCGCTCAGGTTCATCATGGCAACGAACATGCCCAGGATTACCAGGAAAATCAGGATTCCGACGTTACCGGCGCTGGACAGGGATGCGATGATGCCGTCCTGCAGCAGGTGGTTCATGATGCCGCTGAAGTTGGCACCGGCATACAGCACCGCACCTGCGAAAACGCCGATGAACAGGGAACTGTATACTTCCTTTGTAATCAGCGCCAGCACGATGGCAATCAGCGGTGGCAGAACCGAAAATCCGGTTGCGTACAGTGCCGGCTTCTTTGCCGTTTCCTCTGCTGCGAAACAAAGTGCCGGCATAGAAGCGATTATCAGAATCGCTAGGCCGAAGATGTAATTCAGCCTTGTTCGAATTGAATGTGTCATTTTAATCCTCCCATTGTTCTTTTCTCTGCAATACCCTTCTGTTGCAGACTTCTCGTAAAGTGTAAATAAAAAAGCCCTGAATAACGTCTGAAACGTATCCATGGCTAAGTACTCAAAAAAACTCTCTCTGCACAAATATATACCATTGATAGCGCTCCACATGTGTGACAGTCCATCGCATATTCTGCGATGTCCCAGGCCTCCGCTGTAGGATGCTTCAGCCTTCGGCGGATTTCCCTTTCCCGAGTTACCGCATCCTCTGCGTCCGTAACTCCGTACTCTTGATTTCCGCAACCTCTATCGAATCAGGTCTATTCAGTTGACTTACCTTATTATAACTTTTTTCATGAGGTTGTCAACAAATTTTTCAATTTTTTTGTTGTTTTCTACAAACACTTTTTTTCGTACAATCTGCGGTATTGTTATTTGCGGCAAAATGATTTCTATAGTATAATCTCAAGGCATATGCACATTAATGGAGGATATTTTATGCCAAGCAAAATACGTCGGCAGGTGATTCCGCTGCTGCTCTGCCTGATGGCGGTTTTCGCCCTCACCGGCTGCGGTCCGCTGCTGGAGCTGAATCAGAAATACGCCCACTCGGAAATTTATGTCAACTACGGCACCGCAGTATCTACGGACATATCCGAATACGTGAACATGGATACCTTGTCCAAAGAAGAACAGAAATATGTAAAGAAGAACTCTTCCGTCGTCTATCATGGAAATAAGGTTTCCGGGCACAAATACGACCGTCCCGGCACCTATCCCCTCACCATCTACTACGAGGATCAGGTCTACCGGAAATACCAGGTGACCATCAAGGATATGGAAAAGCCGAAATTCAAGAAGGCGAAAGATGTCTATATTTTCAAAGATACGGAGCTGACGGAATATGAACTTCAGGATCTGCTAAAAGGAATGTTCAAGGCCACCGACAATTCCGGCAAGGTGAAGCTGAAGCTCTCCCACGAGCAAATCAACGTTCACAAGGTTCGGAACTACATCATACACGCCACCGCCACCGACCCCTACGGCAACGTTTCCCAGGCCAAGGCCACTTTCCACGTTCAAAAAGCGGAATACGGCGCCATGGGCACCTACGTCTACGTCAGCATCCCGAAACAAAGACTGACCTATTTCGTAGACGGTAAAATCAATATGTCCTCGCCGGTGGTTACCGGCACCCAAGGAGTTCACGATACGCCTCGGGGAAGTTACTATATCAATTCCATGAGCACCGGCACCCGCCTCAAGGGGCAGGGTTACGATGTCACCGTTCAATACTGGATGGCCTTTATCGGCGGATCCTTCGGAATCCACAGCGCCCAGTGGCGAGGTGCCTTCGGCGGAAATATCTATCAGTACGGCGGCTCTCACGGCTGCGTCAATATGCCGGTCTACGCCGCCGGAGAACTGTTCCAAAAGGTTGACATCGGCACACCGGTAATTGTAGGAGATTAAAATTCGGATTTGAAAAAGGAGCTGCTGCAGTGTGCCTACTGCGCAGCTCCTTTTGACGATTCGTTTTTTTATTGTTCAAATTCGACGGTTCCGTTCTCCAGGCTCTTAATCTTTGCCATGCTCAGAACATCGTATCCTTCTTCCCGAAGTGCTTTTCCGCCCGGCTGGAAGGATTTCTCAATGCAGATGCCGATTCCGGCAACATCCGCTCCGGCCTGCCGGCAGATGTCCAGCAATCCCTGTATGGCCTGTCCGTTCGCCAGGAAATCGTCCACGAGAAGCACCTTGTCGCTGTCGTTCAGGGCATTCTCGTTCACCACAATATCGTAATAGCGGTCGTGGGTATAGGAATATACCCGGGACTTATAGGTATCCGAATTCAGGTTCCGGCTCTTGGACTTCTTGGCGAACACCATCGGCACGCCGAGCTCCTCTGCCGTGATGCTTGCAATGGCAATTCCGGACGCTTCTATGGTCACCACCTTGGTAATCTCCCGATTTCCAAAATGTTCTTTCAGTGCTTTTGCAATCTGACGAATCAGACTGACATCGATCTGATGATTCAGAAAGGTATCTACTTTGAGGATTTCCCCCGGTGCCACTCTGCCGTCTCTGCGAATCCGTTCTTCCATAAATTCCATATCGACCTAATCTCCTTGTCTTGCCTTATTTCATAAATTGTTATCATTGTACCACATTCCCATAAGCGATGGGATATTGTTTTCGGATTTCTTTCGGTTTTTTACCCTTAGGCGCCGAACATGCGCTGAGCGATGTACACCGCCAGAATTCCCAATACCAGGCTCACCCCCATGTACGTGAGTGCTATGCCGGAAGCGCCGTTCATCATCAAATCGTGGTTTTCCAGTGCGAAGGAAGAGAACGTGGTAAACCCCCCCGCAGATTCCCACCTTCAGAAAAAAGCACCGTCCGAGGATTCAAGGCCTCCCGGGACGCCAGCGCCGCCACCACACCGATGAGGAACGCTCCCGCAATATTGATGATAAATGTTTTTATCGGAAAACCGCTTTCCGGGTTCATATCCAGAAGTCCCACGAGATATCGGAGCACCGCCCCCACGAAGCCGCCGGCGCCCACTACCAGGCATTCAATCATTGATCCCTCTCCTTTCCGACTAAAAGGAGGCCTCCCAGCGGAAAGCCTCCTGAATGTACTTATTATAGTATCTGGATGAAACCTTTTCAATAGTCTTCGGACTATTCTGCCTAGGACGGAAGTCGCCGGGGAGTGTTATATTTTTTTTTAATATTTTTTTATCAAAAATACACAAATGGATATGTTCGTATTCGGCGCAATCGTGTATAATTATTCGGTGATTTTATGAACATACAGAACTGTGCTTCGCCGAGAAATGCAGTTCCTCATGTTATATTCTGACAGTTTTTGTTGAAAGTAAGAGGAGGGTTCGCAATGCAGGAATCAATTCCAAGAATAACCGGCACACTTCGTGCCCATACCATTGAAATGCCGGAAGTAATTCGAGAAGCTTCGGGCATCATCGTGCTGGGTCGAAAAAATTCGATCTTTAATTTTCTCCACGGATATTGCCATTATTCGAAACTGTGATGCGGATGCGGTTCTGGCCGTGTACCCGTTTACTCCGCAGCAGGTTATTTCCGAGGCCATCATCAACGCCTCCTCCATTCCTGTTTTCGTCGGTGTGGGCGGCGGCACCACCAAAGGACTTCGCTCCGTGTACATGGCTCAGGATGCGGAAGCGCAGGGAGCTTTCGGCGTTGTGGTAAACAATCCCATGAGCAACAGCAATATCCGCTTCATCAAGCGGGTTATCGATATCCCGGTGGTTTCCACAGTGATTGATTCCACCGGAATTCAGGAACGGCTGGATGCCGGCGTCACCATTCTCAACGTGGCAGCTGGAAAGAATACCGCAGATGTGGTTCGGGAAATTCGGAAGGACTTCCCGAAGGTGCCGATTATCGCCAGCGGCGGCAAGACCGACGAATCCATCCGCCGCACCATTGAGGCCGGTGCCAATGCCATCGTCTACACACCGATTTCCTCTTCCGCAATCTTCTCCAGCATGATGGATGAATACCGGACAGAGAAGAACCGGAATCCGGAACTCACTTTCAAAACCCTGGATTCCAAGAAAGACGAGCTGGTAGATTTGATTGGCCTGCTGCATCAGCAGACGGATTTGGATCTGAACTTGAATACGGAACCGACGGTGAAAAATCCAGAGGAAGAGAAAAAGTAGGGTTCTATACCTTTTGGTGTTGGTGATGGAAATGGATTTCATCATCAGCGCCATTTTTTCAAAAAAGTCTATTACTATTGTCTTTATCGCGTGCGTAGAATCGCATACGCCTAGAATTTCGATATGAGTTCACGCTTTTTGTCCGAAAAACGAGATTAAGCGTGAACGGTTTTTGCAAAGTTTTCAGGATTCTAATTCTTATTCACGCTAATAAGCCAATTTGCCTTCAAAAAGCGTGAACGATCCTCAAGACTTACGTCTCTATACAGAACATCATCCGAGTAAGACGAGAAAAAGTAGAAAATCGTTCACGCTGATTTCCAAAATCTAAAGGATCCTGAATTGAAAAAGTAAGTTCTGCTTTTGTTATGGCAGCACTGGATTTTAAATTTGCAAATCCAGACAAGAAGTTACTTTTGCAAAACAGTTGCGCTGTCTTTTTCATTTGATGGAAGTGGATAGTAGTCGTAGCAGCTGTGGAGCTTGTGGGTAACCGGCTTCCTGTCAGGGTTGTGGAAAAGCGTGTGGGCAGCTATGTCTGTCCACACGCTTTTCCATGACCCTACGCCGGTTATCCATAAATCCACAGCTCATAGTGTTCCTTTTAATACCTCCGTTTTGTATAATTTTTATACCTTTTGGATGACGGAACCAGAAAGGAGGACTACACTATGTCCAAAGGTAAACATCTCACCCTCGATGATCGTAAATCTATCCAGATGGGTCTGCAAGAAGGACGCAATTTTCAAGAAATCGCACGCGAAATTGGTAAAAATCCGTCAACAGTTTCCAAAGAAATCCGAAAGCACAGAATTGCACGACGAACAGCTTCATTTAATCCATGCAGTAAATCTAAGGATTGTTACCATGACAGAGATATTTGTTCTCC
>ENA-OQDA01000330-OQDA01000330.1-human-gut-metagenome-genome-assembly--contig:-NODE-330-length-20229-cov-22.267287_pt1 | contig 20229 bp, 25 predicted proteins | sample MGYA00242771_ERZ504603 | MGnify/ENA primary metagenome ERZ504603 (study PRJEB26092, sample SAMD00036328) | human gut metagenome | host: Homo sapiens | study: EMG produced TPA metagenomics assembly of...
CCGACTGGTTCCCGCTTCCGCTGTACTGTGCGACGGCAGACGAATTTTAGGCAATGACTGTTGGGGAGGCAGAGAAATATGAACGAGACAGCGAAACGAGACAGAAGAGACGAAAAAAGAAGAAATCCGGTACCATGTGATTTTTCTAGTTTTCTACGGCCAGGTGCAGGGCGTGGGGTTCCGTTACCGGGCGTATTATGCTGCCTACCAGCTCGGACTGACCGGCTGGGTGAGAAACTGCTGGGATGAGACGGTGGAGATGGAGGTGCAGGGTGATGAGGAGACGATCACGGAGATGATCAAAAGGATCCGCACCTCCAGCTACATCGAAATCACGGATGCAAAATGGACGAAGATTCCGCTGGAATCGGAATTCGGTTTTCATATCCGTTGATCAGGGCTGCCTTTTCTCTTTTTCCGGAATTTCGACGAGAATGATATCGTTGCCGATCTGGCAGATGCGGTCCCATGGGATCACAAAATCCTCGCCGTGGCAGAAAAAGCCGCAGAATTTCACAGGACCCGGAAGAACGAGTCCGGTAAGATGTCCCGTTTTTGGATTGAATTCCACATCAATCGGACAGCCGAGCGTTTTGCAGGTGCAGATATTGATAACTTCTTTCTGGCGGAGATCTACAACGCGCATGCGGTGCTCCTTTTTACTGATTCCTATGGAAAAACATATGCGAAAATGTTGCTGCAGTTGACTTGAATTTCACGGAAAAATGCGTATACTGTAAAAGTAGAAAACTTTCCGAAATACTTATTTAGAAACGAGGACGAAAGATATGAGATGTCCATTTTGTAATCAGGATAATACCCGGGTTGTGGATTCACGCCCGATTGAAGACAGCAATGCGATCCGCCGCCGCCGGATGTGCGATGTCTGCGGCAGACGCTTTACGACATACGAAAAAGTGGAGACGATCCCTTTGATCGTCATCAAAAAAGATATGAACCGCGAGCAGTATGACCGCTCGAAAATCGAGACCGGTATCCTGCGCGCCTGCCACAAACGGCCGGTGTCCGCCGAGAAGATCAACGAGATGGTCAACAAGGTGGAGACGGAGCTTTTCAACGGCGAGGAACGCGAGATTCCAAGCTCTGTGATCGGAGAGAAGGTCATGCATTACTTAAAAGACCTGGATCAGGTGGCGTACGTCCGCTTTGCGTCGATTTACCGTGAGTTCAAGGACGTCAACACGTTCATGGACGAGCTGAAAAAGATGCTCGACAAATAGCGGGAGGCAAAAAAATGGAAGTGTCGAACTATATTAAAATGCGTGATCAGATGCAGGAACGTTTTCTGACATACGATCAGAAGGAGATCGAAGGAAAGTATGGCTTTGCGTTTGATGACGATTATTTCTATGTGCCGTATCTTTTTGAAGAATGGAGAGTGAACCGCCATACCGGCGTTGTAGAGGGATCAAAAGACCATTTTCTTCATGTACATCAGGGCAGTTTCAATGAGACGCTGACGATTTTCGACCTGCTCTGCTGCGGAAAGAAGGAGATTGTGCTCGCCGGCACGTATGCGCGTACCAATTCCTTAAAGGGAACGATCAAAGGCCGCACGATTGCGTCCGGCGTTCACGACAGCCGCGCCGCACGGTATGACGGGCATGTGGAACAGCTGAAAAAAGCATGCGTTTCCCTTGGCGGAAAACCATATTTCCCGGGAGACGCTGCTTTTGTTTTTCATGTCTTTCCGTTTCTGCCGCTCGTCTTCCAGTTCTGGGAGTCCGATGAGGAATTCCCGCCGGTGCTGAAGTTTATGTGGGATGAAAACGTCCTCGATTATCTGCGGTTTGAGACGCTGTATTACGTGATGGGAGATTTCCTGGACGCACTGGATCAAGCCTTCGATGCATGTAAAACAGAAGCCTGATACCTTTTGTGAGACAAAATCTTACGAAAATTTTTCGAATGTTTATAAAAATTTCAGTATACGAATCCCCTGGTTTAATGCTATAATGAGCGAAAGTGAGTAAAAAAAGAGAAGAGAAAGGGGAATGCATATGGCTTTTAGCATGAAAGTAACACCGGAAATAGAGGAACTGACAAACATCTGTCTGGATAACTCCAAAATGGATGTTTCGCTGTATGGGCAATACGATGTAAAACGCGGACTGCGCGATGTCAACGGCGTTGGCGTCCTTGCGGGACTGACACAGATTTCAAACGTTGTGTCTTCGGATATCATTGACGGCGTCAAAACGCCGTGTGACGGACGTCTGTACTACCGCGGCATCAACGTGGAAAAACTGACCCAGGGCTTTTTAAGTGAAAACCGTATGGGATTCGAAGAAGTTGCGTATCTGCTCTTATTTGGAAATCTGCCGAATGAAGAGCAGCTCAATCATTTTAAGACAATCTTAAAACAGCAGCAGTCCCTGCCGAAGAACTTTGTGCGTGACGTTGTTATGAAAGCGCCGACCAAGGACATGATGAACACTCTGTCCCGAAGCGTTCTGACCCTGTACGCGTACGACAACCACGCAGATGATACCTCCCTTCCGAATGTGCTTCGCCAGTGCATTAACCTGATTTCTGTTTTCCCGATGCTGTCCGTCTATGGCTATCAGGCGTACAACCATTATATCAAGGGAAAAAGTTTATATATCCACAATCCGTCGAAGAAGCTTTCCACCGCAGAAAACATTCTGCTGATGCTCCGCCCGGATCAGAAATACACCCCGCTGGAGGCGAAGATCCTCGATCTTGCCCTCGTCCTCCACATGGAGCACGGCGGCGGTAACAACTCAACCTTTACAACACATGTTGTTTCTTCTTCCGGAACCGATACGTACTCCGCAATTGCAGCGGCGCTCGGCTCCTTAAAGGGACCGAAGCACGGCGGTGCAAACATCAAGGTTGTGCGGATGTTCGACGATATGAAGTCACACGTCAAAGACTGGACGGATGAGGAAGAAGTATCGAATTACTTAAGAAAGCTGCTGCACAAAGAGGCGTTCGACCAGAAAGGTCTGATTTACGGTATGGGCCATGCGGTTTACTCCATTTCCGACCCGCGTGCGCGCATCTTCAAGACCTTCGTTGAGCAGCTGGCAAAAGAAAAACACAGAGAGAAAGATTACCGGCTGTACGCTATGGTCGAGGAACTGGCTCCGAAGATCATCGGCGAGGAGCGCCATATTTACAAAGGTGTATCCGCAAACGTCGACTTCTACAGCGGCTTCGTTTACAGCATGCTGGATCTTCCGCTGGAGCTCTACACCCCGATGTTCGCCTGCGCGCGTATCGTCGGCTGGAGTGCACACCGGATGGAGGAACTGATCAACACCGACAAGATCATCCGCCCGGCGTACAAGAGTGTCAAAGATGAAGTGGACTATGTTCCGCTGGAAAACAGATAAAACAGGCAGAAGGGCCGGAGCGTGTCGGGATTTTCCGATCTGCTCCGGCATTGCTCTGTGCGGGAAGTAATGTGTCATTGTGAAAAATAGGAGAGTGCAGGAGAATGAATGAGACAAAAAATTACGGCATAACAAAATCCGGAGCAGTCATACTGGAAGGAGGGGCCAATCGCGGCGTCTTTACAGCAGGAGCGCTGGACTTTCTGATGGAGCAGGAGTATTATATCCCTCATGTGATCGGCGTTTCCGCCGGAGCCTGCAATGCGCTGGACTATGTATCGCGCCAGATTGGCAGAACGAGGGACTGTATGATTGTTACGGATGAGAAAAACCGCTACGTCAATAAGAATATCAAGACAATCGTTGAGAAAAAAGCACTGCTCGACATGGATATGGTGTTCGAACGGTATCCGTATGAGGTTTTTCCATTTGATTTTGATACGTATTTTGCATCGCCACAGACGTGTGAGCTGGTTGTGACAAACTGTGAGACGGGACGCGCGGAATATCTGGATGACCGCGAAAATAAAGAACGTCTGCTTGCAATTGGCCGTGCATCATCGAGCATGCCGATCGCCTGCCCGATGGTGGAGATCGATGGAAACGAGTACGTCGACGGCGGTGTTGCCGATTCGATCCCGATTATTCGTTCCTTAAAGACGGGACACCGAAAAAATGTCATTATTCTGACACGGAATTTCGGTTACCGCAAAAAAGAGGGAACGAGAGGCTGGGAGCTGTATGTGGCGGCATTCCGCAAATACCCGAATCTCGTGCGTGCGCTTGTAAACCGCGCGAAACATTATAACCAGGTGCTCGAATGCATCGAAAAATGGGAAGAAGAAGGCTCCGTCTTTGTGATCCGCCCGGAGATACCGGCGGTATCGCGTCTCGAAAAGGACGAGGAGAGGCTGCGGGAATTTTACCAGCACGGCTATGACCAGATGAAAGCAAATTTTGAGGCTCTGCAGGAGTTTCTGAAAGAAGAATAAAGTTACTGTATAAACGAAAAGAGGATTGGAGAAAGAAGATGAGTGGAAAAAACCAGAAGAACCGGGGAACTATACTGATGCGGATGTTTTACCCGGACCGGAGAGAAAAAAGTGCCTATACGATCGATTACGCGGATCTGTACCGGAAAGGATACCGGGGCGTGATTTTTGATATCGATAATACGCTTGTTCCGCACGGTGCGCCGGCGACGAAGGAGGCGGCTGCGTTCTTTGCGTCTCTTCGGGAGACTGGCTTTTCCACCTGTCTGCTTTCCAACAATCAGAAACCGCGTGTGGCTCCGTTTGCCGATGCGGTCGGTTCTATCTATATCGAAAATGCGCACAAGCCTTCGGTGAAAAACTACCAGGAGGCATGCCGGAGAATGGGGATCAAAGAGGAGCAGGCGGTCTTTGTCGGGGATCAGCTTTTCACCGATGTGTACGGTGCAAAACGGACCGGACTTTACAATATTCTGACCGAGCCGATCGATCCGAAAGAGGAAATTCAGATCGTTCTGAAACGGTATCTGGAGCACATTGTACTGTTCTTTTATGAGCGTGATCTGGCCCGCGGCAGGATTACGAAAAAAAACAGTTGAAAAATCGGGAAAAATATTATATTATAAGATAAGCCTATGGTGCGCATTTGGCGCATCGTACTATGTTAAGGAGGAAAAATCAGAATGATTTCAGCAGGAGATTTTAGAAACGGCGTTACCCTCGAGATCGATGGTCAGGTCGTTCAGATTCTTGAATTTCAGCATGTAAAACCTGGTAAAGGAGCTGCATTCGTAAGAACAAAATTAAAAAATGTCATCAACGGTGGTGTAGTAGAGCGTACCTTCCGTCCGACCGAGAAATTCCCGCAGGCTCGTATCGAGCGTGTAGACATGCAGTATCTGTACAGCGATGGCGATTTATTCTACTTCATGAACGTAGAAAACTATGAGCAGATCGCTCTGAACGAAGAGACCATCGGAGATGCTCTGAAATTTGTAAAAGAAAACGAAATGGTTAAAGTATGTTCCTACAACGGAAATGTATTCGCAATCGAGCCGCCTCTGTTTGTAGAGCTTGAGATCACCGAGACTGAGCCAGGCTTCAAGGGAGATACTGCACAGGGTGCTTCCAAACCGGCTACCGTTGAGACTGGTGCTACCGTAAGCGTTCCGCTGTTCGTAAACCAGGGAGACAAAATCAAAATTGATACCAGAACAGGTGAATATCTGTCCCGTGTATAAGTAAGAATGTTCCCGCCGTTGTCCGTCACAACTTTCTTTGTGGCGGACACGGTTTTCTAAATAAATAGAATATTCGTCTGAAAAATGGCTGATAAAGGCTGTCGGAAGCAGCCCGGGCCCGTTTTTCTCATCGTTCGAAGTTCCGCGAACCAACGAATCTCTGGCATATACAGATCTGTACAGAGGTTTTTAAGTTGTGTTTTCCGGAGCTTTTTTTGTTCCGTAAAGCAAAAATACAAAAGGCAATCAAACAGGAAAGGTGGGAAAAAATGGACTATCAGATGTTCAAAGAGCAGCTTGCCGCGCTGCTGAAAAGAAAAGCCGGCGATGATTTTGAGGTGAAGGTAGAATCGGTGCAGAAGCTGAACGGTATCGAAAAAGAGGCGTTTGTCATCAGCAGAAAGAAGGACTGGATTGCACCGACGATCTACGTGGAGCTTCTGTATGAATGCTGTCTGCAGGGCGTGCCGCTTTCTCAGATTGCAGAAAAGGTACTGGAGCAGTACCGGAAAGTGGAAGCGGAGGCGAGAAGACCGGAGAAAGCTGCCTTTTTTACCAACTGGAAAAATGCTGCGCCGCAGATCTACTGCGAGCTCATTCATGCGGAGAAAAACCGTACGCTGCTCTCCGAAGTTCCGCACAGAAAATTTCTCGATCTCGCGGTCGTGTACTATTACCAGATGCGGGGAAACCGCGTGCCGGATGCGACAATTCTGATCCACGAGACGCACCGGGAGCTGTGGGGAATTTCGGCGGAGGAGCTGGATGCCCGTGCCTGGGAGAACACCCTGCGGGATCTGCCGGTGCGCACAGACAGCCTTATGGTGTATTTGAAAGAGGAGTACGGAGTAACGTTTCCCCTGTTCGAGCTTGGTCCGCTGGCGGAACAGTTTTACCTGGTCAGCAACCGCAGAGGAAAGCTGGGTGCAATCTGCATGTGCTATCCCGGCGTGCTGGAGAGTCTTTCGCAGCGCTTTGAGGCAAGTCTTTATGTGATTCCGAGCAGTATCCACGAGTGTATGGTGATTCCAGATTATGATGTGTTCCCAGAGGAGTGTCTTTCCGACATGGTACGGGACGTGAATGAAAAGACGGTCAAGCCGCAGGAGATTCTGTCGGATCACGTTTATTATTACCACCGGGAAAGCGGGGAACTGACGCTGTGTGAGAAAGAAACGTAAGCTGCGTGGCAGAATAGTCTGCGAATAATTTAAGAAAAAAATGGGCGGCTGGGTGGGAAAAATACTTTACAATTGCAGGAGTCTGTGGTAAACTGTCATAGTGTGGTTGAGAAAACAGATCACATCAGCGTCTGTAGCTCAGGGGATAGAGCAACGGTTTCCGGTACCGTGTGTCGGGGGTTCGAATCCCTCCAGACGCGTTTTTGCTACATGGCATGCTGCGGCGGGCAGGACCGGCGCAGGACAAGGAAAGCCCCTGCTTCGGTGTGAAGTAGAGGTTTTTTTGCTTACTGAGCATATCAATAACTGATCCGGCGGATCAGTTTTGATGAAGGAGGAAAAATATGGCAAAACCAATGACAACAAAAGATAAAATCCGGGAATGGATTTCCGATAATCTGCGCTACATGCTTCTGATCGGAGCAATTCTCCTGATTGTGGCAGCGGTTCTTCTCATCGTTCATCTGGTATCACCAAAAAACGATGGAAAATCGAGCGGCGGAACCGTAACAAGCAGCAGCACCGGAAGCAATGTGCCGGATAAAAAGACACAGGTAAAAGCAGACAGCAAAGCAGATTCTGAGGACAGCACAGGCATTTCATCGGACGTTTCGGATTCCGCGAATGATTCCAGTGCAGATGCTTCCAGTACCGATACCGCCAGCGCGCCGGATGCAGAGGCTGAGCCGACAAGTGAGCCGGAAGCGGCAGACGATACCAGCAATACAGAGAATACCGATAATACGGCTGTCTCCTTTGCCGCGGACAATGTCCCGGAAGTAAGCACCGTGCTGGAGCAGTATTACACCGCGCTCGGTGCAAGGGATATCAACGGTCTTTTTGCAGTAACAGATAATCTGACCGCGGAGGAGCAGGCGCAGATTGAGGCAGAAAGCGACGTGGAGTCATACGGAGATGTAAAGGCCTACACGATCAGCGGTCCAAGCGACGGAACGTACATCGCGTTTGTCAGCAGCAGATGCAAATATCTGGGAATCAACCAGACCCTGCCGATGCTTTCGGAGTATTATCTCTACACGACAGAAGACGGCGGCCTGAAAATCATGGATGATACTGACAGCGATGCGGCCGTAACCGAGGCTATGAAAGCGGCGCTCGAAAACGAAGAAGTCAAAAATCTGATCGAACAGGTTCAGAACGATTATCGGAATGCACTCGATGCAGATGCTTCCCTGAGAGTATATGTAGAGAGCATTCAGTAGGAACAATAGAATAATACAAAACAAAAAAAGCAGTTTCTGGTTTTTATGAAACTGCTTTTTTGGAAGGATAAAACCATGCGCTTAAACAAATACTTAAGTGATGCGGGCGTCTGCTCGCGGCGGGAGGCGGACCGTCTGACAGAAGCGGGCGAGATTACGGTAAACGGAAAACGCGCGGAAACCGGCATGCAGGTGGAGTCTGGCGACGTTGTTGTCGTGAAAGGCAAAACCGTTGTCCCGGAGGAGAAAAAAGTCTATCTCGCCTTCAACAAACCGCGCGGCATCGTCTGTACTGCGGAAAAACGGGAGAAAAACAACGTCATCGATTATCTGTCCTACCCGGTGCGGATTTACCCGGTGGGAAGACTCGATAAAGATTCCGAAGGCCTCCTTCTGATGACGAACGACGGTGCGATCGTAAACGGTATCATGCGTGCCAGAAACCGCCACGAAAAAGAATACCAGGTCGAGGTAAACAAAGAGATTACACCGGAATTTCTGAAAGAAATGGCATCCGGCGTGCCGATTCTCGATACCGTGACGCGCCCGTGCCGGATCCAGAAAACGGGAGAGCGCAGCTTTATGATTATTCTGACGCAAGGACTGAACCGTCAGATCCGGCGGATGTGCGAAGCATTAGGATATCGTGTCACAAAGCTGAAACGTGTGCGGATCATGAATATTCACTTGAAAGACCTGAAAACAGGGGAGTACCGCCCTTTAACGGAAAAAGAATTAGCAGAACTGAAAAAGCAGATCGGGGAGGAAAAGCGATGAACGAGACAGAACGGATGAAGGAACTGGTCAAAAAGCTGAACGAAGCGGCAAAAGCCTATTACCAGGAAGACCGGGAGATCATGAGCAACCTGGAGTACGACACGCTGTATGACGAACTGCAGGTATTAGAGGAAAAAACAGGCGTAACACTCGCCGGAAGCCCGACCACAAAAGTCGGCTACGAGGCGATGGACGAACTGCCGAAAGAAGCGCACGAGTCGCCGATGCTTTCCCTTGATAAAACGAAAGATGTGGAAGTGCTCCGCAGCTTCATCGGGGATCACAAAACGCTGCTATCCTGGAAGATGGACGGTCTGACCGTCGTTCTGACGTACCGCGGCGGTACCCTCGCAAAGGCCGTCACCCGTGGAAACGGCGTGATCGGAGAGGTTGTCACGAACAATGCAAAAGTGTTTGAAAATATTCCCTTAAAAATCCCGTACCAGGGAGAGCTGGTTCTGCGCGGCGAGGCGATCATCCGCTATTCCGATTTTGAGAAGATCAACGAGGAGATTGAGGATGTCGATGCGAAATACAAGAATCCGAGGAACCTCTGCAGCGGTTCTGTGCGCCAGCTGAACAATGAGATTACGGCAAAACGCCACGTTCATTTTATGGCATTTGCGCTTGTGAGCGCTCCGGAACAGGATTTCGAAAATTCCAGAATCCGTCAGATGGAGTGGCTGAAAGAGCAGGGCTTCGAGGTGGTGGAATACAAGGTTGTCACCAAAGATAACCTCGACGAGGCGATGCAATATTTCTCCACGAAAATCGAGACAAACGATTTCCCGTCCGATGGCCTTGTCGCGTTGTATGACGATATCGCCTACGGAGAATCACTCGGCACAACCGCGAAATTCCCGCGGAACGCTTTCGCCTTCAAATGGGCGGATGAACAGAAGGAGACCACTCTGCTTGAAATTGAGTGGAGCCCGTCGAGAACCGGTCTCATCAATCCGGTTGCGGTTTTTGAGCCGGTCGAGCTGGAAGGAACTTCGGTTTCCCGCGCAAGCGTCCACAACATCAGTATCATGCGTTCGCTGGATCTCGGTGTGGGTGATAAAATCCTTGTCTACAAAGCAAACATGATCATTCCACAGATCTCAGAGAATCTGACGAGAAGCGGTGTGCGCGATATTCCGGAAACGTGTCCTGCCTGCGGCGGTGCCACCCGGATTCAGATGATGAACAATGTCGAGACCCTCTACTGTACGAATCCGGAGTGCCCGGCAAAATTCATGAAGGCATTCACCCTGTTTGTAAGCCGCGACGCGATGAACATCGACGGCATGTCGGAGGCAACGCTCGAAAAATTCGTGGGCCACGGCTTCATCCGTGAGTTTGCCGATATTTTCCGTCTCGACCGCTACCGCGACGAGATTGTGGAGATGGACGGTTTCGGTGAAAAATCATACCAGAATCTGATCGACAGCATCGAGCGCGCGAAAAACACAACGCTGCCCCGTCTGATTTTCGGACTTGGCATCTTAAATATCGGTCTTGCAAACGCGAGAATGATCTGCAAAGCCTTCGATTTCGATCTCGACCGGATCCGGAATGCATCGGCGGAGGATTTCGCGCAGATCGACGGTGTCGGAGAAGTGATTGCAAAAAGCATCGTGGATTACTTTGCGGATGAGGAAAATAAAGAACGCCTTGAGCGCCTTCTGTCGTATCTGACGATTGAGAAGCCGCAGGCAAGCCAGGAAGAACAGAAATTAGCCGGTCTTACCTTCGTCATCACCGGAAGTGTGGAACATTTCCCGAACCGGAATGCATTAAAGGCAAGAATCGAGGAGCTCGGCGGAAAAGCCACCGGAAGTGTAACGGGAAAGACGAGCTATCTGATCAACAACGACACGACATCCAGTTCCTCCAAAAACCGGAAAGCGCGCGAACTCGGCGTGCCGGTGATCTCAGAAGAGGAATTTCTGAAGATGACAGAAGAATAACGAAATATCTGCAAAGGCGGTTTGCATCCCGCGCGGGAATCTGCTATAATCGGAAGCAGACGGCAGAAATTCCTGCCGGAAAAAGCAAACCGCCTGTCTGCGCAGAGAAAAGCGCGGCAGATCAAGAAGAATAGAAACGAGGAAAAAGAATATGCCGGTTAAAGTTCAGGCAGATTTACCTGTAAAAGAAATACTCGAAAGCGAAAATATATTCGTCATGGACGAGACAAGAGCGGTTCATCAGGACATCCGTCCGCTGAAGATTATGATCCTGAATCTGATGCCGCTCAAAGAAGATACCGAGCTGCAGCTTCTGCGCTCCCTTTCCAACACCTCCCTGCAGGTTGATGTCACCTTTCTGATGGTGGCAAGCCACGAGGCGAAAAATACATCGACCAGCCATCTGAACACGTTCTATGTGAAATTTGAGGATGTGCGGAAAAATTATTACGACGGTATGATCATCACCGGTGCACCGGTCGAGCAGATGGAATTTGAAAAAGTTGATTACTGGGATGAACTGACAAAGATCATGGACTGGACGAACACACACGTTACCTCCACGATGTTCCTCTGCTGGGGAGCCCAGGCGAGTCTGTATCATTTCTACGGACTGAAGAAACGGATGCTTCCGGAGAAGAAATTCGGGCTGTTCTGGCACAAAGTCAACAACCGCAAGATCCCGCTTGTGCGAGGCTTCGATGACGAGTTTTTGGCACCGCATTCCCGCCACACAGAAGTACCGATCGACGATATCCGTGCCTGCAAAGATGTCACGATTCTCGCAGAGTCCGACGAAGCCGGATTCTATCTTGGCATGGCGGAAGAGGGAAGAAAGATTTTTGTGATGGGTCATCCGGAGTACGACCGTATGACGCTCGACGGCGAGTACCACCGCGATAAAGACAAAGGACTCCCGATTGAGATTCCGAAGAACTATTATAAAAACGACGATCCAAATACAAAACCAGTGCTTTTATGGCGGTCACATGCGAACAATCTGTACACGAACTGGCTGAACTACTATGTATACCAGGTGACCCCGTATAATCTTGACGGAACTCCGGATTTTTCGGGAAAATAAGAGAGAAAAAGCCCCCCGCACCGGGCGCACACCGGCTGCGGGGGGTTGCTGTAAAAATCTGCTATAAAAAACGGAAAGCTTTCCGGGCTTACCGTTTGAAATCAAATAATGTTTTCAGCGGAATTTCGAGTGATTCCGCAATATCCATCAGCTTGTTTAGAGACAGAGAGGTATGACTGTTTGGCGCTTCGATGTTGCTCATATGTGTACGGCTGATCTGGACAGCTTCGGCAAGCTCACTTTGCGTTAATCCGCGTGCTCTGCGATAAAAAGCGATGGTAAGACCGAGGAGGCGCATCTCCTCCGTATGACGTTCTCCCATTGCTGCGGCTCCTTTCTGAACAGAGTGATACAAAGACTTATATAATATTTATCTTAATTTTTATATCTAATTTTGGATTATTCGCATAACCACTATACTTTCAAGCATTTTGGAGTATAGAAAACCATTCATTTTACCACTAATTTACCACGATTGAATGAGCCTTGATATGACTATAAAATAACACCCAAAAGACATCATTACACCTAAATGGTGTCTTTTTTAAAAAAGCAGTCAATCCTAAGACTAACTGCTTTGTGTGTATGGATATGAAATTGTCAAGTTAGAAACTGTTTATTTTTTTCTTTTTAGGTTTTGGCGTTGGTAGTTCATCATACATCACATTAAATAACCCCGTCAGAAAATCTTTATTATCAATTTCTTCCACCAATAACATTTCTTTGGCATTTTCGTATGGAATTTCATAAGTAACTGTTGGCATATAAGAAATTGCAGACTTTGTTGGTTTTACCAGTAACCTATCATCATATATACCGCCAACGATTTTTCCACGATAATAGATAATAAATTCTCCCATCATTGCACGATATGTTATTTCTTGTAAATCATATTACATTGCCTACGCTAACAAAAAAATTGAAGAACTGGACACCCGACGCCAGACCATTTCAAAGGCAATCGCTGAATTGAGCGTTGAAACCATATCTCCCCAGCAGATAAAGAAGTTATCCTATTATCTCGACAACTGGGACAGCATAGATTTTGACGACAAAAGAAAAGCCGCCGATGGTTTGATCTCTACGATCAAGGCCACCAGCGACCGTGTTCAGATAGAGTGGAAAATCTGACATTTCCGCTCTATCGCCCCTCATTTCTATTTTATCTTGTTTGTACCCCTTGTACACCGATGTTTGACTGGAAACATGACCGTTGTCGCGTAGCGTCCGTTGATTCCAACACTTCCGCGCTAAAGCAACGGCAAGCTTGTTTTTCTCAATCTTCAAAGTAACTCACTTCCTTATACCATCTTAATAGACCAAATGTGGTCTGCGTAAAAAGTATAGAAGATATGTAATGGTCTGTAAATATGGCTCGTAGATATTTTTTGGTCTGGACATTATTAAAGATATTTGATATACTTTTCTGGGAGGTGTTTTATGAATTTTGGTGACGCATTAAAGAAAGCCCGCATCAGTGCTGGACTAACACAAAAACAGCTTGGTGAAATGTGTGGTATGGCTGATTCTGCAATTCGTAAATATGAATCCGGAAAAATCAAACCTAAAATAGAAACTACAGCAAAACTTGCCAAAGCTCTTAATGTTGATATACCGTACTTTTACGAATTGTCTGACTTTGAGCATGTAGATTCCATTCAAAGTAGAGAATACTGTGCGATAGATGAACTCGCGCTATTTGTATTAGATAAAGAATTAAAGCTAAAATATAAGGGAGCGACGGTAACCCCAGAAGTAAGGAAAAGTCTAATTGAAGATGCTGCTCCATATTTCGCAAAAAAGTTCTTGATATCTTCCGAGTTAATAAAAATTGATTGTGAAAAAGTCAGTAAACAAGTAGATTTTTATGCTTCTCAATTTAAGGACGAGTATATTTCAGACGAAAGCTTAGAACGATTAAATGCTGCTTTTAGAAAATTGAGTGATGAGGGACAAAAATAGCATTAGAACGGGTGGAAGAATTAGCCGAAATACCTAAATACCAGTACAAAGGCGCTAAATCACAGCAGTAATAATGCAGCGTGTCCACATTGGACACATCCCCGCCGGGCACACCGGCCCTAAATTTTAATAGCAGGGTGATTCTATGAAGATTTATACTTTAATCGGCGGTGTCAACGGCGCAGGCAAGTCAAGCCTTACCGGATCATTGCGGGCCGAGCGGTCAGACCTCGGCCAGATCGTTGACCCGGACGCTTTAACGGCCCGCTGCGGCGGTGATGAATACGAGGGCGGCAAGCTGGCCGTTGATCGCATCGAGACAGCACTTGCCGAAGGCGTAAACTTTACCCAAGAAACAACGCTTTCGGGCGGCTATCCTAAGCGCCTGTGCCGCCGGGCGAAAGAAGCCGGGTATTATATCCGCCTGTACTATGTGGGCCTTGACACAGCAGAAGAAAGCCTCCGCCGCATCAAAAACCGCGTAGAGCGCGGCGGGCATGACATACCGGCCAAGGATGTGCAAGACCGCTTTGCGCATCGCTTCACCGATGTTGCAAAGGTGCTGCCATACTGTGACGAGGCAAAGTTTTTTGACAATAACAACGGCTTTGTGCTGGTGGCCGAATACCGCAACGGGCAGCTTTTGCCGGTTGGCAATTACCGCCCGCAATGGCTCTGCCAGCTGATCGAGAGCCTATAAACAGAAAAAACCGCCCACGGTTGCAGCCGTGAACGGTTTTGAATAGATGCTCACCCCAAAAGAGGAATAAGCCCCTACGCAAGGTTTATTATACCTCTTTTGGGTGGGCTTGTCAAAGTGTACCTGAAGGAGGTTTTACTTTATGGGAAAACGAACAAACACAGCCCGATGGACGGGCAAAATGTGGCGAATTGATGTCCAGCAGGACGGAAAGCGCAAGAGCTTCTACAGCAGCCGCCCGGGCCGCACCGGCCAGCGTGAGGCCAACGCCAAGGCAGACGCCTGGCTAGATGATGGCATAGCCGCCAGAACGCCCAAGGTGGCCGATGCGGGCAAGCTATGGTTGCATGAAGTGGAGGTTACAACCTGCACAACCAACTACCGCCCAACGGAAAGCCGCTGGCGCAACTGGATATTGCCGGCTATCGGCTCCCGCCGGGTCCATCAGCTTACGGATCAGGACTTGCAGGAAATCATAAACGTAGCTTATGCAGCCGGACGCAGCCGCAAAGTTTTAAAGCTGCTTGCTGCCGATCTGCGCGCATTTTGCAAATACTGCCGCAAGGCGAAGCTGTCCGCCTACGTCCCGGAAGAATTGAAGATTCCCGCCGGGGTGCGGTACAAAGGCAGGACACCGGCGGCCGCGGAAGTGTGTTCAGAATTCTGAACGAGCAGCATTATTATAAACGCTGGAAAACCTACTGCGCCGCCAACGGCTTGACGCCTTGCAGTCTGTACGAGCTGCGCCACACGTTTGTGTCCGTGGTTAAGACGCTGCCCGCCGGGGAAGTCAAGGCGCTGGTTGGTCACAGCGCCGACATGGATACATTCGGCATTTATTCCCACACCCTAACCGGAGACGCAGCGCACACAGCCCAAGCGGTAAACGGTGTATTTTTGCAAGTGCTGAGAAACGCATAAAAAAATAAGAGCCGGTTATAGACGGCTCTTGCAGGTGGGTGGAGGCGCCCCCGCTATAACACGGCGTATAGCTGCCCCCTCCACATCCATGATACAGGATTATTGTGCATGTGTCAATAAAAAAGGCGAGACACCGCCCACCGAGAATAGCGGACGGAACCTCGCCAGGCCGTTGACCCCCCGCCAGAATGGGCAGAGGAGCGGTCATTGATATTATAATACAGCGCCTGTGCAGCGTTGTCAATGCTGGAATTTGTACCGCACTTTTACCGCATTTCGCGCCCGTGGTTATACCGCACTCCCGCACTTTACCGCACTTTGTACCACTCCCACAGCAGAACGGAAAACCCGGAAAAGCCTTTAGTTATGCGCTTTTCTGAATACAGCAATTTTACATTATGGCGGGAATCAGTGGTTCAAATCCCTTCATCCGCACCAGATAATGATAATCCGAACCCGGTTCCAATCGGGGACGGCTTCGGATTTTTAGTATATCTTTAGTGCGAAAAGCAAAAGCGGCGGTATCGTGAGTGATACCGCCGCTTTTGTCATACGCTCCTTTTCTTTTCTGTTTCTTTTGCCCTCTGCGCTTTCCATTCTTCAAATTCTTTTTTACCCTCCGGGCTTTCAAAAAATTTTTAGGATTTCGGGAAGTAAGCACCGGGCAAGGGCTTCTATCTCGTGCTGGGGGGATATTTGTGCCCGGTTGCTTTTTTCGCCATATATCGCCTTTCTCTGTATTCAGTTTTCAAGGTACAATGCCGCTGTGCGGCGTGAAATGTTTTCTGTCATCAATCACCGTTCCCTTGTGTGCCGCTGCTGCCGTTTCAGTTCCGCCAGTATATCCGGCGGGATACGGTCAACCAGCCGCTGTAAATTGTCCAGTTCGCTTTTCAGCTTTGCCCGTTCCATCGTATCTTTCATCTTGCCTTTTTCACTGGCCTTTGCCCTTGCTTCCAACTTCTCATTCTCCGCCAACAGGTCATTGATTGTGACCTTGTACTTTTTCAACTGCCCGGAGAAGTTCTCCATCTGCGGGAACCACTTTTTCAGCATGGAGAGGGCTTCCTCTTTTTTCTTTCCGGCGTTCAGTGGGTTAATGCCGTCAAGGGCGGCTTCAATGGCTCTGGCCTGTTTGGAGAGGGAAACCGCCTGTTTGAAAATCCGGGTGGGGATATGCTTCCGGCCTGTCTTGCTGGCACTTTCCCCACGCTCCAAGTCAGGATATTTCTCCACCATATAGGCGTGAAAATCGTCCTGCCACTTCGTCAGGTTTGCCCGGTTGCCGATAATCTCCTTTGCGCACAGGCGGTTGTCCTTTGTCAGCGGAACAAAGGTCAAATGCAGGTGGGGCGTTTTCTCATCCATGTGTACCACCGCCGACACGATATTTTCCCGTCCTACCCGGCCAATGAGGAAATCTGCCGCCCTTTGGAAGAACGCCTGTATCTCCTTTGGGGATTTCCCCTTGAAAAACTCCGGGCTGGCGGTTATCAGCGTATCGACAAACCGTGTGCTGTCTTTCCTTGTCCGGCATCCGGCCTGCTCGATACGGCTCTGAATGAAGTGGTAATAGCGTCCCTCCGGCTTGACGATATGGAAGTTGTATTTGCTCCGGCTTGTGTTAATGTCGGGATTGCTGGTATACTGTTCTTTCTGTCTTTCGTGATGGGCTTCCAGCGGCCTTGCCGGGTTGCCCTTGTGCTTCTCAAACCGCAAAATTGCGTGTTGTGCCATTCTGCTCCTTTCCCCATTCCTTTCCTATCCGGGGTTTTCTACAGGGAAAATCCCGCCGGAATTATCTCTGATACGATAAGAATGGAATGGATATAAATCAGTCATTTTAATCTTTGTATTTCTATATACCGTCCGGTTTTCATACTTCAGGAGGGCGGTTTCCGTACTTCATGGGTACGGTTTTCAGTCCCCCGGCGTACCAGAACCGGATTTCTTGAAGTCGGTGTTTGGAACCGCTTCATAGGATTTTGGGAAAATGCGGTTGGGTTTTCCACAGCCCTGCTTCTGGATTTCCACCAGTCCGGCGTATTGCAGTTCCCGCAGGGTGTTCACCGCTTTCTGCCGCCCACAATGGAGCAGGTCAACCACTTCGCAGATAGGGTAATACAGGAAAATCCGTCCGCAGTCATCCGCCCACCCATTCTTGCGGGACAACTCTGTCCGGCGCAGGATAAAGGCGTACAGAACCTTTGCCTCGTTGGACAGGGGCCTGAATGTGGGGGCTTCAAAGAGGAAATTCGGGAGCCGGGTGAAGCTGAACGCCTTTTCCGGCTGATGGATATAGATGGTGTTTGTCATAGTGCGTTTTGTGGACGGTTAGAAGCCCATTTTTCAGGGCGGACGATACTTTATACCACCTGCCCCGGTTTGGGGCTTGCGGAGCCTGATAAATCAAGGCTTTTTTCGCTCCTAACTGTCCACAGCAGACCTCCTTTTCCGTTCACTTTCTGTTTTCTGCCGCCTGTGAACTCTGACGGCACAGCCGGGGCAGTATTTTGCCCGGTTGGATTTGGGGACGAACACGCCGCCGCAGACCGCACAGCATTTCAAGTCCTTATCCCGGAAAATCTCCGCTTCCAGCGTTCCGTCCAGCGGCAAGACCGCCCAGCGGAACCACTTACAGCAGACCGAGAAAGAAACCGTCTGCGGGCAGGTGCAGGTGTCCCCATCGTCAAGGACAATGCAGTTGCCGTCCTCACAACAACAGCACTCCCGGCGTATCAGGCTGGCCGCCTGTTTCCTCTGCGCCGGTGTCATGCGGTAAAGGGAACCGTCCGGCCTGCGCTCCAGTGGCGGCAAGTCTTTATAGAGGTTATTTCTCATGCGTTCCCTCCATTTTGCTTTCCGTTGCCGTTCTCCCCGAAAAGGTTTCCTGCCCCATTCCTGCGGCGTATTCCAGCGTTGGCACGCTCCCCGCAACTTCGGGACAAAATGTCCCGAAGTCCGGCTCCTTGCGGTGCTTCCCCATCCTGGGTATTCCTTTTCGGACGGTCATTCTGTTTTCAAGGTGCTGTCCATCGATGAACTACCCTAAGTCTACACCTAAATGACCGCCCGTCCCGTATATCCGAAAGGTAGGAAATTGGCCTAAAAAACAGGCTATTTCCACGCTTTCGGAATTGTGGTATAATAAAAATGATATTTGCAGACAAGGGGGAGCGCATGGAACTATCCATACAAGAACGATTGAAAGACCTGCGTGTGGAACGCGGTCTGACGCTGGAACAGCTTGCGGAGAAAACCCACCTCTCCAAGTCCGCTTTAGGGAGTTATGAGGGGGACAACTTCAAGGACATCAGCCATTACGCCCTTATTGAGTTGGCAAAGTTTTACGAAGTGACTGTTGATTATCTGCTGGGCCGTTCTCAAACAAGAAATCACCCAAACGCCGATCTTGCAGACCTGCATTTGAGTGATGATATGATTGAACTATTGAAAAGCGGGCTGGTGGACAATTCCCTTTTGTGTGAACTGGCGACCCACCCGGATTTTCCCCGGCTCATGGCCGACCTTGAAATCTATGTGAACGGCGTGGCGGGAAAACAGGTACAGAGTGCAAACGCCATTGTGGACGCCGTGAGTGCAACGATTATGAAACAACACAATCCCGGCTTGACTGACCCGCAGCTGCGACAGCTTATCGCCGCCCACATTGACGACGACAGCTTTTGCCGCTATGTGATACAGCAGGACATAAACAAGATAGCCTTCGACCTGCAGGAAGCCCACAAGGACGATTTTTTCAGTGTCCCGGAGGACAATCCACTGGAAGATTTTTTGCAGACCGCAGAGGAAACCACCAGAGAGGACAGCGACCCGGAGCAGGCGGCTATGGCATTTATCTGTAAGCGGCTCAAGCTGAACTATGGGAAACTGTCAGAGGAAGAAAAGAAGTGGTTGAAAAAGATTGCACAGAAATCGGATTTACTGAAAAATCCAAAGCCGCAGCGAGGGAGAAAGTAAGAGAACGGAAAAATTTGATTTAGTGAGGTGTAAGGAGTGGAAATTAGATTTATTGATGAAAAACACGCCGCAGATATAAATATTCCCAACGAACCTTTTCCCATTAGGGGACGAATGGTTATTACCTACAACGGAGACAGATGGGAACATACAGAAAAACTATTGCCTTCTGAACAGATTGAAGAAATGACATTCCCAGATGAAAACTACAATTATCATGAGATGAAAGACTATGTTTTTATCGGAGCATATGAGGGAGCGGATTGTATTGGATTAGCAATATTGACTCCTGTATTCAATCCCTGTCTTTTTTTATACGACTTGAAAGTCAAATGCAAAATGCGTGGTAAAGGTATTGGTAAACAGCTAATTAAGGCATCTTATCAATATGCCATAGCAAATGGGTATGCAGGTTTGTATACTGTTGGTCAGGACAACAATTTGAATGCGTGCTTGTTTTATTTGGCTTGCGGTTTTGAAATTGGCGGACTTGATACTAAAATATATGAAAACACAAAGCAGTCGGGAAAATTTGATATAACCTTTTATATGCACTAAAAATAAGTACATTAAATGAATTCAGGTTTATCGGAGAGATAGCAAAGCCAGCCGAGCCAGTCAACGGTCAAGATGAACGGCGCATAAATGCGCCGCCGTTGACAGTCCCGCCCGTCTTTGCTAAAGGGTAATCAAGGCGGGAAAGCCCTAAAATGGCTTCACACCTATTTCAATAATTGGAGGAGATAAAAATGAGATCAGAAAAGGAAGTTTATGATATTGTTTTGAATTTTGCAAAAACAGACAAACGCATTCGCATGGTTACTTTGGAAGGATC
>ENA-OQDA01000331-OQDA01000331.1-human-gut-metagenome-genome-assembly--contig:-NODE-331-length-20220-cov-4.308665_pt1 | contig 20220 bp, 17 predicted proteins | sample MGYA00242771_ERZ504603 | MGnify/ENA primary metagenome ERZ504603 (study PRJEB26092, sample SAMD00036328) | human gut metagenome | host: Homo sapiens | study: EMG produced TPA metagenomics assembly of...
ACCATTGGCACGGATGCGGTGCTGGTGCACACGGCCCTGCCGGAAGCACCGCCGCAGCCGGGAAACAGACTCAAATGGTGGCAAAAGCTGCGCGTGAAGCTTGGGATTTGTAAATTTTTTGCAAAAACAGGGTGGACATTTTTGTGGAAGTGACTATAATAATCGCAGAAGCTTTGTGCAAAAAGCGTAAAGAAATGTGCTTTTGCGTATGATCTGAGGTTTCACGGATGAGGAAAGGAACAGGAATTATGAAAACTCCCAAACCGCTTTTGGCGCTGCGGATGGTATTCCCGCTGGCGGCATCGCTGATCGTGCTGCTGCTGGGCGAGGGGATCGCCCGCGGGAGCCTGAGCGCAGACGTTTTTGCAAGTTTTATCTTCCCGCACATCGGGGCTTATCTGCTGGCGTGGCTGCTGCTGTTTCTGGTGTGGCTGCTGCTGGACTGGGTGTTCCGCTGTCCGCCGCTGTCCACGCTGGGCATGGCGGTGCTGGGCTGTGCGCCCTGCGCGGTGAACTTTTACACCCTGCAGCTGCGCGGCGAGCCGTTCCTGCCATGGGATCTGGCACAGGTGTCAGAAGCTGCCGGCGTGGCATCCGCTGCGGGCCTCAAAATCCAGCCCAGCATGGTGGTGACCATCATCGTGGTGCTGGCACTGACGGTGGGCAGCTTTTTCCTGTACCGCGGCCGTCACAAACAGCGCTGGCTGCCCCGGCTGGCGGGCAGTGCCGCCACCGCAGCGGCCCTCTGCCTGCTGGTGTTCGGCGTGTACCTGCAGCCCGCTGTCACGCAGGTGCTGGGCATTACGCCGGATGCATGGATGCAGGACCGCTACTACCGCTACTACGGCGTGATCACCGGCTTTATGACCAACCTCACCAATCTGGAGATCTCGAAGCCCGAGGAATACTCGCAGGAAGCAGTGGATGCCCTGCTGGACAATGTGGACGAGAGCCAGAAGTTTGCCACCAGCCCGCTGTACTCCACCAGCTACAGCGCCGTGACCCCCAAGGACGAGCAGGTGAAGCAGCCCACCATCATCTATGTGATGGACGAGTCCTACTGGGATGTCTCGGAGCTGGAACAGTACGGCATCACCTTTGATACCGATGTCTCCAAGAACCTGCACGCCTTGCAGCAGACCAGCGCCTATGGCCGGGCCTACAGCCCCAGCTTTGGCGGCGGCACCTGCGATGTGGAGTTTGAAGCCCTTACCGGCTACTCGGTATCCTTCCTGCCCAGCGGCAGCAAGCCCTACCAGCAGCATGTGACCAAGCCCATGTTCGCCATGCCCAATTACCTCAAGCTCAAGGGCTACCAGACCGCAGCCGTGCACTGCTTCTGGGCAAAATACTGGAGCCGCGACAAGGCTTACCCCAACCTCGGCTTTGACGATTTTATCAGCCTTGAGGATATGCATGGCGTGACCAAGGTGCGCAAGCACTACTGGACCAGCGGCCTTGTCACCGATGATTCCATGGCCGACCAGATCATCCAGCAGTACCAGAGCATGAAGTCCAGCTCGGACAAGCCCATCTTCCTGCACGCTGTCACCATGCAGAACCATACCAATTATAACAAGGACAACTACCCGGACGACGAGCGCGTAAAGGTGCTGTCCCACCCGGCGGGCCTCAAGCCCAGCACCGTGGGCGCGCTGGAAGATTTTGCTACCGGCATCCGGGATGCAGATGCCATGATGGGCAAACTGACCGAATACTTCTCGCAGGTGGACGAGCCGGTCATTCTGGTGTTCTGGGGCGACCACTATAACCCCATCGATTCCAATTACGATGTCTACACCACTACCGGCTATGCCAGCGATTCCAGCGCAGACCCCCGCCTGCACCAGACCACGCTGCTGATGTGGTCCAACTACAGCCAGCAGCAGGTGGACCTTGGCACCATTGCCGCTTACGATATCTCACCGGTGATGATGGACATTTACGGTCTGGAAGAGCCGCTCTACTTCCAGTTCCTGGACCGTCAGCTGCGCGTGGCCAGCCGCACCAATACCCGCGGAACCACCATGAATCTGGACGGCACCACCACGCAGGAGCCCACCGAGTTCCAGCAGCGTTGGTGCGCAGAGCACTGGCTTTTGCAGTACGACCTGATGTTCGGCAGGGGATACGCCCTGCAGCGCATGGGCCTTGCGGGCCTGAGCGGCGTGGACACAGGCAAATGAGCGAAAAACAGACGATTTCTTTGTAAAAAACAGAGAAAAACTCTTGCAACCGGCGTTTGTTTGTGATATTATAACAAGGCATTACACACGCATCACTATGCCCTTTTGTGCCCAAATGGGTGGAGAGCAGTCCCGAACCGTCCGATACGGCCCGGGATCACGGTGTGCGGAGGCAAAACAATATCTGGAGGTATTTTTACTATGGCAGTCGTTTCTATGAAGCAGCTTCTCGAAGCAGGTGTGCACTTCGGTCACCAGACCCGCCGCTGGAACCCCAAGATGGCAAAGTACATCTTCACCGAGCGCAACGGCATCTATATCATCGATCTGCAGAAGACCGTGAAGAAGCTGGACGAGGCTTACAACTACGTGAAGGAAGTTGCAGCTGAGGGCGGCGACATCCTGTTCGTCGGCACCAAGAAGCAGGCTCAGGAGTCCATCCGTGACGAGGCTCTGCGCTGCGGCATGCACTATGTCAATGCTCGCTGGCTGGGCGGTATGCTGACCAACTTCCGCACCATCCGCAAGCGCATCGACCGTATGGATCAGCTGGCTAAGATGAAGGAGAACGGCACCTTCGAGCTGCTGCCTAAGAAGGAAGTTGCCAAGCTGGAGCTGGAGATGGAGAAGCTGGACAAGTACCTGGGCGGTGTCAAGAACATGAAGACCCTGCCGAAGGCTATGTTCATCGTTGATCCTCACAAGGAGCGCATCGCTGTTGCTGAGGCCCGCAAGCTGAACATCCCCATCGTGGCTATCGTTGATACCAACTGCAACCCCGACGAGATCGATTACGTGATCCCCGGCAACGACGACGCAATCCGCGCTGTCAAGCTGATCGCTGGCGCTATGGCTGACGCTGTGCTGGAAGGCAAGCAGGGCAACCAGGAGGCCGCTCCCGCTGAGGATGCAGCAAACGCCTGATTTCCCATCCCACAAACAACAAAATAACGTGTAAGGGAGAATACGAAAATGGCTATTTCTGCAAAGGACGTTATGGAACTGCGCAAGCAGACCGACTGCGGCATGATGGAGTGCAAGAAGGCTCTGACCGAGGCTGACGGCAACTTCGAGAAGGCAATCGAGATCCTGCGTGAGCGTGGTCTGGCTACCGCTGCCAAGAAGGCAAGCCGTACCGCTGCCGAGGGCATGGTCTACGCTGACTACTGCCCCCAGTGCAAGGTGGGTGTTGTCATCGAGGTCAACGCTGAGACCGACTTCGTCGCCAAGAACGACAAGTTCGTTGCTTTCGTCAAGGAGGCTACTCAGGTCATCATGAAGCAGAACCCTGCTGATGTTGAGGCTCTGATGGCTTGCAAGACCGAGAACGGCGAGACCGTGGACGAGGCTCTGAAGAACCTGATCCTGGTCATCAAGGAGAACATCAAGGTTCGCCGCTTCGTCCGTTACGAGGGCGTTTGCTCTGCATACGTCCACGGCGGCGGCACCCACGGCATTCTGGTCAACTTCGAGACCACCAACGGCATCGAGGCTAAGGACGAGTTCGTTACCTACGGCAAGGACATCGCCATGCAGGTTGCAGCTGCTAACCCCGGCTATGTCGATGAGGCTTCTGTCCCCGCTGAGGTCGTGGCCAAGGAGAAGGAGATCATGCTGGCTCAGATGGCTGGCGATCCCAAGACCGCTAACAAGCCCGAGGCTGTGAAGCAGAAGATGATCGAGGGCAAGATCAAGAAGTTCTTCAAGGAGAACTGCCTGGTCGATCAGGAGTTCGTCAAGGACAGCGACCTGACCGTTGCTCAGTACACCGCTAAGGTCGCTAAGGATCTGGGCGGCGACATCAAGATCGTCAAGTTCACCCGCTTCCAGAAGGGCGAAGGCCTGGAGAAGCGTGCTGACGACTTCGCTGCTGAAGTTGCAAGCATGGTGAAGTAATTTAACTTCCAAAGTTGAATTGGGAGCTGCAGTACCCGTAACAGGGCACTGCGGCTCCTTTTTGTTTGTGTTTGGCGGGCGGATGTGCTATCATAGAGAAAACGGAAAGAAGGGAGGACGAAAAGCAATGCGCAGTGTAAACAAAACGTCTCTCCGAATGGAGAGAATGATCGGATAAGGAGAATCCCTTATGAAAAAACAAACCATGACTCTTGCGGGCATCCCTGCCATTCTGTACGGCAGCCGGAGCCGGAATGTTTACCTCTATCTCCATGGTAAGAACGGCTGCAAGGAAGAGGCAGAACGTTTTGCCGCTACAGCCTGTGAAGCAGGCTGGCAGGTGCTGGCTATCGACCTGCCCGAGCATGGCGCACGGAAAAACAGCCCTGAGCGGCTTCTGCCGTGGGTGGCTGTGCCGGAGATAGAAGCCGTATATGCCCGCATGAAGCCGGTGTGGGCGCATATCCGGCTGTATGGCGTGAGCGTCGGCGCGTGGCTTGCCATGCAGGCGCTGCAGGGAGACGCGCCGGAGCAGGCCCTGCTGGTCTCTCCGGTGGTGGATATGGAAGCTCTCATCACGAATATGATGCAATGTGCCCATGTGACCGAGGAACAGCTGCAGCGGGCAGGGGAGATCCCCACGGATCTTGGGGAGACCCTCTCATGGCCGTATCTGTGCTGGGTGCGGGAACATCCGCTGCACTGGCATGGCCGCACGCAGGTGCTGTATGGTGACAGGGATGCCCTGACCAGCCGCACCATGATCGAGCGCTTCCGTCAGGAAAGCGGGGCGCATCTGACGATCATGGAGGGCGGGGAGCACTGGTTCCACACCCCGGTGCAGATGGCGGTCCTTCAAACGTGGGAAGAAGCAAACCTTTGATTCTTGTGCTTTGCAACTGGGCAGAAGGTTTAGAATGGCCTCCGCTTCGCTCTGGCCATTTCCAGCGGAAGTATTATTTTTATATTTGCAAACCAGCAAAGCCTGCGGGCTTTGCTGGTTTGCTTTTTCACGGGAAAGGTCGTGACCGTACACTGCATTTTTTGTGGTGACTATGCATTTTATCTTTGGGACTCTTTCTGTGAAAAAATGGTTTGGAAACGACCGCAGTCGTTTCCAAACCACAATATCAAATAAATTTTCCTCTGCTTATGGCCAGAGCGCACGCGGAGGCCATTTCAAATCATAGAAGCTTACAGCAACAAAAACTGCCGCTGACGGTTTTTACGCCGTCAGCGGCAGTTTGCATTTACAGATTCAGTTCAGCAGGATCTGAAACTCAGACCTTTGCTTCGCTGTTGTGCTCAGCATTCTTATAGGCCTTGAAGGAGTGGAACACGATGTTCAGGCCCAGAACGATCAGCAGCACGGCCAGGATCAGCTGCAGGCCGTTTGCAATGAACACAGCACCCCAAGTGGTCTCGCCAGCGGGGATGGTGACAGCAGCGGCATTGCTGATGGCCTTGACCATGGCGATCAGGCGCTGCACCAGAGCGGTGAAGGTGACGCACAGCATGATGACCAGCGGAGGGAAGATCATCTTGTTGCTGCGGCCGGTGACCTTCAGGAACACGCACAGGGTGGCCAGAACCAGAGCGCTCAGCAGCTGGTTTGCAGAACCGAACAGGGGCCAGATGTTGGCGTAGCCGATCTTGGTCAGCAGGAAGCCGAAAGCCAGAGTCAGGAAGGTGGAGAAGTACACGTTGCACAGCAGCTTGCGCCAGCCCTCAGCATGCTCCATGTCGTCCACGCTGAACAGCTCCTGGAAGCTCATGCGGCCGATACGGGCCACAGCATCCAGACTGGTCAGGGCCAGTGCGGAAACGCACATGGTCATAAACACAGAGGCAAAGTGCTGGTCCAGGCCGAAGCCCACGAAGAAGCTGGCAACGCCGCGGCTGAAGACCTGGAACGGAGTGCCGTCTGCGGGGTGCCGTCTGCAGCAGCAGAAGCACCGGCCACGCACAGGGCGATGACAGCCAGCAGGCTTTCCAGCACCATGGCACCATAGCCGACCTTCAGCATATCCTTCTCATTGGTAACGGTCTTGGAGGAGGTGCCGGAAGACACCAGACTGTGGAAACCGGAAACAGCGCCGCAGGCAACGGTAACGAACAGGATGGGGAACATGGTGCCCAGCTTGGCGTTGGTAAAGCCGGTGAACACCGGCAGGTTCATGACGGGATGGTTGACGATCAGGCCCAGAACAGCGCCCACGATCATGGCCACGAACATAAAGGTGGTCATGTGGTCACGGGGCTGCTTCAGCAGCCACATGGGCAGGACAGCGGCAAAGAAGATGTACACAAAGGTGATGTAGCTCCATGCAGCCTTACCCAGAATGATGGGGAAGTTTGCACCCACCACAAAGGACAGCACGATGAATACGATGCTGATCACATTCTCTTTCCAGCCGGTGAAGTGCAGGTTCTTCTGCAGCAGGCCAAAGACCACGGCGAACACCATGAACATGATGGAGACCATGCCGGCAGCACCGTTGGTCTGGGCAGCCTCCACCAGAGCACCGTCAGCACCGTAGGCATTGAAGGTGCCGGCCACCATGTCGGCAAAGGCGGCGATCACGATGCCGCAGAACAGCCAGCAGAACAGCAGGAACAGCTTGCGGCCGGTCTTGCCGATGTACTTTTCGATCAGCATGCCCATGCTCTTGCCGTCGTTCTTAACGGAAGCATACAGAGCGCCGAAGTCGGTGACAGCACCGAAGAAGATGCCGCCCAGCAGCACCCACAGCAGCACCGGCAGCCAGCCGAAAGCAGCGGCCTGGATCGCACCGGTAACAGGGCCTGCACCGGCAATGGAGCTGAACTGGTGTGCAAACACGGTCCAGCCGTCGGTGGGAACGTAGTCCCGGCCGTCCTCATGGACAACTGCCGGGGTCTTGGCAGAGGGGTCGATGCCCCACTTGTTTGCCAGCCAGCGGCCGTAAAGCATATAAGCGCCAAACAGACACACGGCTGCGATCAATACGATGACCAGCGTATTCATTGTTTTTACCTCTTTCCTTTCTTGGCATCCGGCAAATGTCAGCGACATGGGGCGGCAGGATGTAAAAAAGGCCCCGTCTTCCTGCGTTCGTTCCATTTGGGACGAACCATCGAAGACGAAGGCCTTCACATACACTGCACATCGTGTATGGAATACTCCGCGATACCACTTCGTTTGCTGCACAGGGCAGCCACTCCCAGCGTACATACATACGCAGCCCCGTAACGTGGGCAAAACGGCCATGCATTACTGGAAGGCGGGGTCAGCGCCTTTGTTCACACAGGCTGCTCGCAGGGGAGAACGCTTTGCTCCTGACTGCTGCCCTTGCATCAGATGGGCGGCTCTCTGGGAGAGGGTGCTGCAAAGAATCATGTCCTGTTCATCGCATTTGCCGAATGATTGTCCGTATTTTAGTGCGGAATTCACAAATTGTCAATATCTTTGGAACAAGTTCGGAGGATACACTAATTCAGAAAAGCGTTCTGCAATAATTTTTAGGTGATTTTTGTTCATGCGTGAAACGAAGAAAACTATATACGTCAACGAATGAAAAGAGTTCACGCCAAGGGCTTGACTTTCACACTTTGATGTGCTAAAGTGATGATGCAAGAAAGAACCTGAACATTTCCGGAACATTTAAAAGAGGGAACGCTCCCAAAACCGGACAGTCCGCTGCGGCGGCAAGGAGAACATTCATGGCAGATAAAAATTCCAGAAGAAACCAGACCACCGATGCACTGTTTGATGCCATCCTCAGTCTGGAAACGCGGGAGGAGTGCTACAACTTCTTTGAAGACCTGTGCACTGTAAAGGAGATCTCGGATATGGCGCAGCGGCTGGAAGCGGCAAAGATGCTGCTGGACGGCAGAACCTACGATCAGATCGTGAAGGCAGTGGAGATCAGCACGGCCACCATCAGCCGCATCAACCGCTGCATCCAGTACGGCTCCGGCGGCTACCGCGAGACCATTGAAAAGGTGCGCGGCACCCAGAACCTTAAAAAGCAGGAGTAACACCGGCGTACCCGGCAGACATAGAATGGGGCGTACACCGCCCCTGACCGGACGAACGAAAGGAAGGTTTTATCATGTCTGCTGAGAACTGTATCGATACCACCCGCTGCCCCTGCCCCTGCCTGCCCAAAGTGACGCTGGAGCAGGCGGTCATTGACCTTGTGGAGAGCATCGCTCTGCAGGAAAATGCCCTGAGCCACATCCTGTGTGCCGAAAGCCGGAAGATGGACGCCGCCATGAAACTGGACGGTCTGGACCTGTGCAAGCTGCTGGAAGTAAACGATTCGGCCACCAACATGGTGCACGCCGTGGCAAACCTGGAGCTGGTGCTCAAGGATAAGCTGGAGTTCGTCTCCAACAACCTGTACTATCCGCCTGTGGATGCCGCAGCGAAGTAAGAAGATGCGGAAAGGCCTGTCCGGATGCCGGGCGGGCCTTTTCTCTGCTTGAATGCATAATTTTTGTAAAAACCATTTGTTGGAATTGCTGATAACGGGATTCTGTGCTATACTATACAATGTATCACCATGAAAGTGAGGAAATTTACAAATTGCTGAACTACGATGCGATCCTGTTTGATGTGGACGGGACCCTGATCGATTCCGCTCCCGGTATCATAAATACATTAAAAGAAGTCTTTGCCAAGATGGGCGTGGACACCACAAATGTGAACCTGCGCCGCTACCTTGGCCCGCCGCTGCGCAAGAGCTTTGGTGAGCACTTTACCGACCCGGCCCTCATTGAAAAGGCCACCGACCTGTACCGCGACAGCTACGCCGTCAAGGGCAGCCACGAGTGCGCCGCCTACCCCGGTGCAGCAGAGATGCTGCAGCGCTTGAAGGCCGCGGGCCTTGTGCTGTGCACCGCTACCTCCAAGCCCACGCAGGTCGTTACGCCCATTCTGGAAGAAAAGGGCCTTGCAGGCTATTTTGATTTTATCGGCGGCGCGTCCATGGACGAGAGCCGCGACACCAAGACCGACGTGGTGCGCCATGTGCTGGCCCAGCCCATGATGCAGGGCAGGCGGGTGCTGATGGTGGGCGACCGCAACGACGACATGCGCGGCGCTGCGGACTGCGGGCTGGATGCCGCCGGTGCGCTGTACGGCTACGGCAGCAGGGAAGAGCTGGAACCCTTCCACCCGGTGCTGCTGGCCGAAAGCTGCGCCAGCCTTGCAGACCAGATCCTGAACGGACAGGCATGACCGGAAGGCCCTGTGCCGGAAACTAAGTGAATGGTGAGAGATATGAGAAATACACGACCGGAAAAGCAATCGCTTACTCCTATGCAGAAGCAGGCTGTGCTGGTGTGCAGTGTGTGCGCGCTGGCAGCCATTCTGACCATTGCCATTACCATGACGCTGCTCAAGCGCGGCAAGACCCCTGCAGCCCCGGGGGAACAGCCCTCCAGCGAGGTGCTGGTGCCGGGCGAAGAGGATATCTCGGATCACTACCAGATCAGCGAGACCTCTGCCGCCCTGCTGCCGGAGACCGCCGACGCGGGCGAGAGCTACCAGAAGGAAACGCTGTTCCTCGGCGATTCCAACACGGTGCGCCTGTACGCCAACGGCCTGATCAGCCTGCAGCAGTTCTGCGCCAAGGAGGGCATTGGCACTCATGCCGCCCTGAACGAGGGCATCGTTACCTTTAAAAAGGACAGCAGCACCTACACCATCGCGCAGGCTGTGGCCAAAATGAAGCCCCGCCGCGTGGTCATCATGCTGGGCACCAACGATACCGGCATGAGCGTGGACGAGTTCATCAAGAACTACACCGCGCTGGTGCAGGCCATTCAGGAAAGCTACCCCTACACCGACATCATCGTGAACACGGTGCCGCCGGTGCCTGCAAACCACGCAAACTACCCCCACATGGACCAGACCAAGATCGACGACTTCAACATGGCCCTGCTGTCCATGTGTGAGCAGATGGGCCTGAAGTTCCTCAACAGCGCCGAAGCGCTGAAGGATGCCAACGGCTATGGCCGCGAGGATTACTACCAGACCGGCGATATCCACCTGAAGCCCGTGGGCCTGAAGGCCATGCTGAGCTATCTGCGCACCCACGCTTACCAGACCGACGACCGTCGGCCCGACACCGCCAACATCCCCACCCGCGCCGAGTATACCCCGAACCCCAGCTCTGCGGTGACAGCACCCAGCAGCTCGGAGGCTGCAGGCTCTTCCGAAGAGCAGGGTGTGCTGTATCAGGCCAGCTACCGGGTGGACAAGACCGGCGGCACCCTTTCCAGCGGCAGCGACAGCGGCAAGACATCCCTCTCCTATGAAGTGACCAGCGCCGCCCAGTCCATCAGCGTGACGGCTGTGCCGCAGGACGGCTATGTGTTCGTCAAGTGGAGCGATGGCGTGACCCAGAAGACCCGCACCGATACGAACTTCAAGCAGAACGTGGACGTGACCGCCGTATTTGCAGCGGCTTCCGTGCATATCAGCAGCACCGGCAAGGCCGTGCTGGGCGATTCCTACACCTTTACCGCAAAGCTGGGCGGCAAGCACCTCACTGCCGACAGCATCCGCTGGTACGCCAACGGTGCGGAAGTGCCGCAGGCGGCGGGCAAGACCACCGTCAAGGTGGAGATCGACCCCTCCATGCTCAATGCGACCTTTAAGGTGTACGCAGTGGCAAGCTACAACGGCTGCACCGTTACCAGCAACGTCCTGAATGTGACGGTCAGCGGCGTAAGCTCCGGCAGCTCGTCTCACAGCTCCGGCAGCTCTGGCAGCACGTCGGGCAGCAGTTCTTCCGGCAGCACCAGCTCTTCCGGTGCATCGTCCGGCACCACCTCCGGGGCATCCTCCGGGGCTACATCTACCTCCGGCAGCTCGTCTCACAGCTCTTCCGACAGCTCGTCTCACAGCTCTTCCAGCAGTGAGAGCACGGCTTCCCCGGCAGGCTCGGCTTCTGCTTCCAACGGAACAGCCAGCTCTTCCCACAGCACCAGCTCTTCCCACGCGGACTCTGGTGAGAGCAGCTCGGCTTCCCATAGCAGCTCCAGCAGCGAGAGCAGCTCTGCAAGCTCTGGCAGCTCCCATGCGGCTTCGGAATCCAATGCCAGCAAGGAAGCCGCCAACGAGCAGTCCGCATCCACGGACTCCGCGTCCTGAGGCTGTCACCCCGGCCTGCTGTGCCGCATAGGCTGGCAGGAAGGGAGGCGTTTGCATGTACTACGAGGAACCCCGCATCCCGGCGCTGCCCGGGGAAGAGAACGTGACCGACGGCAGCGTGGACGATTACGGCACCGACTGGGAGAACGTGGACAACGGCGCGCTGGAAGAGGAAATGGCAAAGTGTGCTGCCACCCCCTGTGATGTCAAAACCACCTGCCCGGACAACGACCCGGAGCAGACGGACGTACCATCGTACGAAATTGTAACAGAATGATGTGAAGCCAGCTCTGTTTACGGCAGGGCTGGCTTCTGCCTGTTGTTGAGCGCATGGCAGCTGAGGCCATGGCAGAAGGAAAAGAGGGAAGGTTTATGGCAAAATATTATTGCGTGCTGTTCGATGCAGACAACACCCTGCTGAACTTTGACGCAGCCGAAAGCAAGGCACTGGCCGAAACGCTGGTGAACTACGGCATTGAGCCGGACGCAGAAACGGTGCAGACCTACCGCACCATCAACTCGGAGCTGTGGCGGCAGCTGGAAAAAGGCCAGATCAAGCGGGAAAAGCTCATGGCAGAGCGGTTCACCCGCTTCCTCAAGGCCATTGATGCCGCCGGTGATGGAGCCGAGATGAACCGCTTCTATCTGGAACAGCTCTCCACCCACCCGGACCTGATGGGGCCGGAAGTGCTGGATGTGCTGCGGGAGCTTTCCGAGGTGGCAACGCTGGCCGTTGTGACCAACGGCTTCCAGAAGGTGCAGATCCGCCGTCTGGCCGAGAGCGGTGTGCTGAACTTTATGGAGGACGTGTTCGTCTCCGAGAAGATGGACAGCGAAAAGCCGAACCGCAGGATCTTTGATGCGGCCCTGCGCGCCCTTGGCGTGGAGAACCGCGAGCATGTGCTGGTGGTGGGCGACGGCCTGAGCAGCGACATTCAGGGCGGTGTGAATGCGGGCCTTGACACCTGCTGGTATAACCCCAGCCACGCCGAGAACCCCGGCAAGGTGGTGCCCACCTACGAGATCGCAGACCTGAAAGAGCTGTACCCGCTGGTGATGGAGCAGGAAGAGCTGGCCAATGTGGGCCTGAAGAACCGCCGCCACCAGTGCTGAGCCAATAAGCGGATGGAGAACGGGATCATAAAACTATGCTGATACATTTGGAAAAACTAGGCAAGAGCTTTGGCGAAAAGATCGTGCTGCACGATGTGACCGCCAGTGTCGAGCGGGAGGACCGCATCGGCATCGTGGGCCAGAACGGCGCGGGCAAGACCACCCTGCTCAAGATTTTGACCGGCGAGTACCAGGACTACGAAGGTGAGTTCAGCGTGACCCACGGCGTGACGCTGGGCTATCTGGAACAGAACGCAAAGCTGGATGCCACGCTGGATCTCTACGGCGAGATGCGCTCCACCTTTGCCCCTGTGCTGGATGCCATGGCCCAGATGCAGGTGCTGGAACGCAAAATGGCCGCGCAGCCGGACGATACGGAGCTGCTGGCCCGGCACGACCAGCTGCAGAACATCGTGGATGCCGCCGACGGCTACAACATGGATGTGAACATCAAAAAGGTGCTGTCCGGCATGGGCTTTGCGCAGGATACATGGCAGAAGAACATTGCGGTGCTCTCCGGCGGCGAGCTGACGAGGCTGCGGCTGGCAAAGCTGCTGCTGGAAAAGCCGGACGTGCTCATTCTGGACGAGCCCACCAACCACCTGGACTTTGCCACCATGGAATGGTTGGAAAACTACCTCAAAAGCTATTCCGGTGCGGTGCTGGTGGTCAGCCACGACCGCTACTTCCTCGATAACGTGTGTACGAAGATCTGGGAGGTCTCCTTCCAGACCATGACCACCTACAAGGGCAACTTCTCGGCCTACCTGCCCCAGAAGGAAGCCGCCGATGCCCTGCGCCAGAAGCAGCACGATGCAGATGTGGCACTGGCCGAAAAGCTGCAGGACTATGTGGACCGCAACCTTGTGCGCGCTTCCACCACCAAAATGGCCCAGAGCCGCCGCAAGCAGCTGGAAAAGCTGGAGATCACCGAAGCGCCCAAGGACGAGACCAACCAGCTCAAGTTCCGGTTTGAATATGACGTAGAACCGTGGAATGAGCTGGTGCTGCTCAAGAACCTGACCATCAAAATAGGGGAGCGCACCCTGCTGGAACCCTTTACCTACACGGTGTGCCGCGGCCAGCGGCTGGTGATCGCAGGCCCCAACGGCGCGGGCAAGTCCACCCTGATGCAGGTGCTGGACGGCAAGCGCCGCCCCTCCGGCGGTATGGTGCGGCTGGGCACCGGTGCACGGCCCAGCATCTTTGCCCAGCAGCAGAACCGTCTGGGGCAGGGCCGGGTCATCGATGTGATCTGGAACAAGTACCCCCGCATGACCGAGCTGGAGGTGCGCAGCCATCTGGCAAAGCTGGGCTTCCGGGGCGAGACGGTGTTCAAGCCCTGCGAGGCGCTTTCCGGTGGCGAGCTGGCCCGCCTGCGCTTTGCGGAGATCGTGCTGGAACGGCCCAACCTGCTGTTTCTGGACGAGCCCACCAACCATCTGGACATCTACACCCGCGAGAACCTTACCGAGGCCCTCATGGCCTACACCGGCACGCTGCTGCTGGTCACCCATGACCGCCACCTGATGAACAGTCTGGCCTGCCCCATCCTCTACCTTGAGGACGGCAAGGCCACCCTCTACCCCAGCTACGACGCCCTGATGGGCCGCAGCGCCCCGGCTCCTGCCGTGCAGAAGGCCGCCGAACCGGCCAAGACCGGCTACGGCAGGGAGCAGCGCCGCCGCCGCGCAGAGCTGCGCGCCAAGATCAAGGCCTGCGAGGACGAGATGGAAGCCTGCGGTGCACGCGAAGTGGAGCTGGACAACGAGATCAACTCCCCGGAGGTGTACAACGACCCCGACCTGCTGCGCCAGAAGAGCGACGAGCTGAGCGACCTGCGCTTCCATCAGGAAGAGCTGTTTGCCGCGTGGGAAGCTGCCATGGAAGAGCAGGAAAGCTACGAGCAGAGCCAGCAGACCGAAGAGTAAAGGAGGGTGCAGCATGCCCCAAAACAGACGCAGTTACGAAAAAACGCGCCGCATTGCCCTTTCCGGCCTGCTGTTTGCGCTGGCCATGGCACTTTCGTTCATTGAGGGCACGCTCACCATTCCGGGCCTTTTGCCGGGCATGAAGCTGGGTCTTGCCAACATCGTGGTGATGTACGCGCTGTTTTTCATGGGGCCAAAGCAGGCGCTGGTGTTGGACGTGCTCAAGGCACTGTTCGTGTTTCTGGTGTCCGGCTTCACGGCGGGCTTCCTCTCGCTGTGCGGCGGCTTGCTGTCACTTTTGGTGATGTGGGTGCTCTACTACCTGCTGCCGGTGCGGCCCACCTGGTTCATCCTTTCCGTATGCGGCGCACTGGCCCACAACATCGGCCAGCTGCTGGGCGCGGGCGTGATCATCTCGTCCTCGCTCTCGTTCTACTATGCGCCGGTCATGCTGGTGCTGGGCCTTGTGATGGGCGCACTGACCTCCATCACCCTCAAGGCCCTGCTGCCGGCTCTTGGCAAAATGGGCTTCTCCACGCAGGAAAAGCGGGGGAATAACCAACCGTCCATGCATCACAGTTGCATTTTGGCCGGAAATCAGTATAATAAGGAAACAACCTGCTATTTTAAAGATAAAATCTCTTGCATACAGCGCTGCCGCCGTGGGAAAGTGCGCGGCAGCCGGGAGGTGTTTGCACTATGAGTGAAAAAGTTACCATCAAGGTGGAGCGCAAAAAGCTGCATCTGCCCACCATCGCCCTGCGGGGGCTGGTGGTGTTCCCCAACAATCTCGTCCACTTTGAGGTGGGCCGCGAAAAGAGCATTGCCGCCGTGGAGTGGGCAATGGCAAATAATTCCAACGTGTTTCTGGTGGCACAGAAGTCCATGGACACCACCGAGCCGCAGCAGGCAGACCTGTTCAGCTACGGCGTGGTGGCCGAGGTCAAGCAGGTGCTGCGCGTCTCCGGGGACCTTGTAAAGGTCCTGGTGGAGGGCAAGTACCGCGCAAAGCTCAGTGCACTGGATGCCAGCGGCGATTTTCTGCTTTCGGAGGTGCGCCCGGCCCCGGTGCGCGCAGGCAAGGCCGACGATGCCGTGGAGACCGAAGCGCTGCTGCGCGCCCTCAAGGCCGGGTTTGACGAGTACCTTGGCATGAACCCGCGCCTTGGCAAGGACGTGGTGTTTGCCATCGTTTCCAGCGACGACCCCGCCTTCCTCAGCGAGTACATGCCTGCAAACCTGCTGTTCCGCTACGAGGACAAGCAGGCTGTGATGGACGAGGGCACCCTGAACGGACGGCTGAAAAAGCTCATCGAGATGCTGCGCCGTGAGTGTCAGGTGATGAAAATTGAAAAGGAGATCGCGGAAAAGGTCAACGAGTCCATGGACAAGAACCAGCGCGATTACTACCTGCACGAACAGCTGCACATCATCAGCGACGAGCTGGGCGAGGGCGACGACACCCACGCCGAGGCCGACGAGTACCGCCGCAGGATCACGGAACTGCACCTTGCCGAGGACAGCGAGAAGAAGCTGCTCAAGGAAGTGGACCGCCTTGCCAAGATGCAGGGCTCCAATCAGGAGGCAACGGTCATCCGCACCTATCTGGACACCTGCCTTGACCTGCCGTGGAACACCTTTACGGTGGACGACCTTGATATCAGCCGCGCACAGCAGATTTTGGACCGCGACCACTACGGCCTGAAAAAGGTGAAGGACCGCATTCTGGAAACGCTGGCCGTGCGCAAGCTGGCACCGGACGTGAAGGCACAGATCATCTGCCTTGTAGGCCCTCCGGGCGTGGGCAAGACCAGTATTGCACGCTCCATCGCCGAAAGTCTGGGCCGCAAGTATGTGCGCATCAGCCTTGGCGGCGTGCGGGATGAAGCCGAGATCCGCGGCCACCGCCGCACCTACATCGGCGCGATGCCCGGCAAGATCATCACTGCCATGATCTCTGCCAAGAGCGCGAACCCCCTCATGCTGCTGGACGAGATCGACAAGCTGGCAGGCGACTTCCGGGGCGACCCGGCCGCAGCCCTGCTGGAAGCGCTGGACCCGGAGCAGAACAGCACCTTCAACGATCATTTCATCGATATCCCGTTCGATTTGAGCCATGTGCTCTTTATCACCACGGCCAACGATCTGGGCAGCATCCCCGGCCCCCTGCGTGACCGCATGGACGTGATCGAGCTGCCCAGCTACACCCGCGTGGAAAAATACAACATTGCCCGCAAGCACCTGCTGCCCAAGCAGCTCAAGGCCTGCGGCCTGACCGGCAAGGTCACGCTGAGCCAGAGCGCGCTGTACGGCATCATTGACGGCTACACCCGCGAGGCCGGTGTGCGCAATCTGGAACGCACCATCACCAGCGTGCTGCGCAAGTGCGCCCGCAAGATCGCCGCAGGCGAGGTGGAAAGCGTCTCCGTTACCGGCACCATGCTGGAACAGCTGCTTGGCCCCCGCTTTGTCAAGCCCGACTTCCTCAACCGCACCAACGCGGTGGGCATCGCCAACGGTCTGGCATGGACCAGCGTGGGCGGCGAGACCCTGCCCATCGAGGTGCAGGTGATGGACAACGGCAGCGGCAAGATCACCGTCACCGGTTCGCTGGGCGACGTGATGAAGGAGAGCGCTCAGCTGGCCGTTACGTGGGTGCGCGTGCACGCCGCCGAGTACGGCATCGACCCGGAAAAGCTCAAAAAGTGCGACCTGCACATCCACGCCCCGGAGGGCGCAGTGCCCAAGGACGGCCCTTCTGCCGGTGTCACCCTGACCACGGCGCTGGTGTCCTGCCTGTCCGGCATCCCGGTGCGCGGTGATGTGGCCATGACCGGCGAGATCACCCTGCACGGCAACGTGCTGCCCATCGGCGGCCTGCGGGAAAAGAGCATGGCGGCCTACCGCGAGGGCATGAAAACGGTGCTCATCCCCAAGGACAACGAACCCGACCTGTATGAGGTGGACGACGAGGTGAAGAAGAACCTCACCTTCCTGCCCATGCAGAGCCTGACACAGGTGCTGAACGCGGCCCTGCTCAAGCCCAATGCCGCCAAGAGCGCTGCGGGCCGCACCCACACCAAGAAAAAGGCAGCGGAAAAGCACATTCCCGCTGCCGCCGAAAAGCCCCAGCCCGGCGCGGTGTGCTGAGAACAATAGAAACCCTCTCAGTCACGGCTTGCGCCGTGCCAGCTCCCCCGAAAGGGGGGAGCTTAAGGGATGTTTTCCACCAGATGAAAGAGCTCCCCTTCGGGGAGCTGGCGAGGAACGAAGTGACGAGACTGAGAGGGTTTGACGTACCACAAGAAAGGAAAGCTCCATGAATTACAACAAAGCTGATTTCATTGCCAGCTACGGCATTTCCAGCCAGCTGCCCGAGAGCGACCGCCCGGAGCTGAGCTTTTCGGGGCGGTCCAACGTGGGCAAATCCAGCCTCATCAATAAGCTGTGCAGCCGCAAAAACCTTGCCCGCGTGTCCAGTACGCCGGGCAAAACGGCCACCATCAATTTCTATTCGGTGGACGACTGTTACTTTGTGGACCTGCCCGGCTACGGCTACGCCAAGGTGAGCAACGCCGACCGTGAGCGCTGGGACGACCTCATCAACAGCTACTTTGAAGCACCCCGCCACCACACCCTGCTGGTGCAGCTGCTGGACTGCCGCCACGCTCCCAGCGCCGACGATGAGCAGATGCTGCGCTACCTGCACTATCACCAGATCCCCTACGTGGTGGCCCTGACCAAGGCCGACAAGCTCAAAAAGAGCCAGCTGGCCAAGACGCTGGAAGACTTTGAGAACCTCTGCCGCCCCTATGGCTGCCAGAAGGTGGTGCTGACCAGCGGCGAGAACGGCTACGGCATCCCGGAGCTGCAGGCGGTGCTCAATGCCGCTGTGGCCGGGGAACAGGAAGCGGAGTAAACCATGGCCTACAACGAATTTGCCTATTTCTACGATGAATTCAACGGCGAGGCCGATTACGATGCCCTGTATGCCCACATCCATGCAAAGCTCAAGGAGCACGGCATCCACGACGGCATCCTTGCCGACCTTGGCTGCGGCACCGGTGAGCTGACGCTGATGCTCACGCAGGCGGGCTATGATATGATCGGCATTGACCAGTCCGAGGAGATGCTCTGCGTTGTGCGCGATAAGGCCGAACAGCTGGGCCTTTCCGGCAGGCTGCTGCTGCTCCGGCAGGACCTGCTCAAGCTCGATCTGTACGGCACCATCCGGGGCGCGGTGTCCACCTTTGACACCTTCAACCACATCCCGGACCTGGACACCGCCATTGCCAACGCGGGCTTTTTCATGGAGAAGGGCGGGGTGTTCCTGTTCGATATGAACACGCCCTACAAGCACCGGAACGTGCTGGGCGACAACGCGTTCACCTTTGAGGAAGAGGATGCCGCCTGTGTGTGGCGCAACCACTACGATGCCGCCAACCGCCGCGTGGAGATCACCGTGGACATCGACTACCACGAGACCGGCGAGCACTTCCACGAGCAGTTCTGCGAGTACACTTATGACCTTGACACCATCCGCACCGCGCTGGAAAAGCACGGCTTTGCGCTGGAAAGCGTCTGCGACGGCGAGACCTTCGGCCCGCTGACCGAGGACAGCCAGCGCTATTTCTTCTGCGCAGTCAAGCAGTATACACAATTGGAGGGATAACTTTATGGCAAATCTGATCCGCGGCCTGTCGGAGAACGGCGGGGTCGTGTTCTGCGGCGTGGATTCCACCCAGATCGTCCGCAAGGCCGAAAAGCTGCACACCACCAGCGCCACCTGCAGCGCGGCACTGGGCCGTCTGCTCACCGGCGCGGCCCTGATGGGCTCCATGCTCAAGGACGACCGTGACCAGATCACCCTGCGTGTGTCCGGCGGCGGCCCGGCGGGCGTGTCATCGCCTGCACCGACGGCACCGGCAACGTGAAGGGCTGCATCGATCACCCCTTGGTGGAGCTGCCCGCAAAGCCGAACGGCCACCTGGATGTGGGCGGCGCTGTGGGCAAAGACGGTGTGCTCACCGTCATCCGGGATAACCGCCTGCAAAAGGAGCCTACCGTGGGGCAGGTGCCGCTGGTCTCCGGCGAGATCGCCGAGGACCTGACCGCCTACTACGCCTACAGTGAGCAGGTGCCCACCGTCATGGCGCTGGGCGTGCTGGTGGACAAAGACCTGTCCATCCTGTGCGCAGGCGGCTTTATGGTGCAGCTGCTGCCCGGTGCCACCGATGCGGAGATCGATCAGCTGGAAAAGAACATCGCGGCCATGCCGTCCGTCACCACCCTGCTGCACGAGGGCAAGACCCCCGAGGACATGATGCAGCTGGCGCTGGCGGGTTTTGAACCCAACGTGCTGGACGAGCGCGATGTGCACTACCAGTGCGACTGCAGCGCCGAGCGCACCAAGGAGATGCTGTTCAGCCTTGGCCGCAAGGAGCTGGTGAGGATGCGCGACGAGGACCCCGCCTGTGAGGTGGTGTGCCACTTCTGCCACAGCAAGTACCAGTACGACCTCAACGACCTGCTTGCCGAGTACGACGCGCAGGCGGCGGAACGTGCCGCTGCAGAGCAGGGGACTTGACAAACCGCTAAAAAACAACTATACTACAAATAGAAAAGGCGCTGTCCGCAATGGTCAGCTTCCCTTCGGCTAAGGAGTCAATAAGAATGACCGCTCAGGTTTGGGAGTCTGGGGCGGTCATTTCTTATTGTTATGGATCTCTTTGAAGATTGCCCATGCGATCTGAAATGTAATCCCAACTGTGCCGCCAACAATGACGAACAGCTGCAGAACATCGTTCAACACCATGATGCACTCCCCCTTCCGCGTTTGCGAACGGGGGAACAAACAATAAGCTTTTACGTCCCCCGGACGCTTGCCGGAGGAAAGCATGACCACCTGCGCTTGCAGACAGCACCGAATCACCGCCTTTTCGGGCGGCAT
>ENA-OQDA01000332-OQDA01000332.1-human-gut-metagenome-genome-assembly--contig:-NODE-332-length-20205-cov-2.147126_pt1 | contig 20205 bp, 23 predicted proteins | sample MGYA00242771_ERZ504603 | MGnify/ENA primary metagenome ERZ504603 (study PRJEB26092, sample SAMD00036328) | human gut metagenome | host: Homo sapiens | study: EMG produced TPA metagenomics assembly of...
TCCCGGCTCGCCCGGCATGATATTGGCCTTCAGGCTGGTCTCCTGCTGGTCAATGCCGTACTTCACAAACGAACCTTTGTGCCCGTGAACGATAAATTTCGGGTAATCGATCTGCACCAGATGGGCGTGGTTACTTAACGATGGCCTTCATATCGCCGTAGAACAGCTGGGCATTCAAAGGTGTCATCCGGTTGGCTTATTGCGCAGCGAGCGCAGATCGTAAGAGACATGGTCCGGGCGGCCGAACAACGAAATGATCTGATCCAGGGTATGCACGCCAAGGCCATAGAACTCGCCGTTTTGCGGACCGCCGGGGTTGGTCTCCGCCAGCGGGCGGTAGTTATCGAAATGGCTTTCGATCTCCACCAGTTCGCCGAGTTTCCCGCTCTCAATCACCTTTTTGGTGGTCAGGAAGCAGGAGTCGAAACGGCGGTTCTGATAGGGCGTCACCGTCAGGCCTTTGCTGTTCGCCAGGGCAAACAGAGTTTTTGCTTCCTCCAGCGTCGGGGTGAACGGCTTTTCCACCAGCACGTTTTTTCCTGCCTCCAGCGCCTTTTTCGCATATTCAAAATGGCTGTCGGCGTGAGTGCAGACCACCACCAGCTTGACCAGTGGATCGTTTAATACTTCTTCAAGGTCGCTGGTGAAATGAATATGGGAATACTGCGGCGCCTGCTCCTCGGGCTTCGCCCGGCGGCGGTAAATGTGCGCTACCTGCCAGCGGTCTTTGCGGTGCAAAACGTAAGGAAGGTGATAGCGGGTGGTGCTTTTACCAAAGCCAATAAATGCGCAGTGCAGAGTCATAACGCTGTCCTTAGTTAATGAGCTACCTTCAACCATAGCGCAAGCCGGTCCCTCACTTCATCCTCTCTGTTTGCTTGCAGTGAAGATTCGTTAGGAAAATAGTTCGAGTATCACTCATACGTAATTATTAATAACTTATTGATTAATAAGTGATTAAATCAGCAGTTTTCGGCAAAAAAACCTTGATCGCCATGGCAAAACTGCGGATAAGTGGAGAGCAAACCAGGAGGTTGCTGATGACTAACGGAGTAGCCAGCCGCTGCTGATGGACAAACAGTATCTCGCCATAAACGGCGCCCTTTTTTCTGGCTTCTCGCGCTGATCGCCTGGTCTGTCGATGCAAGCGCGCTGGCGCGCCTGGCGGCCGCCTGCGCGCTTATCGCTTTCCTCCTCCATAGCCAACGGAACAAGATTAACGCGATGTTTATTAAGAAAAATAAAACGGAACCTCTGATATCAGAAGCAGCCACGCCTCCGGCAATTAACCCAGAACCCGAAGCGGTCGCCAGCAAAAAACACGAGACTACGGTCATCGCCAGCGGGGTGCATTTCGTCGGCAATATAGTCGCCAGCGGCCATGTCTATATCCACGGTCAGGTCACCGGCAACATTGAGGCCAAAGAGCATTTGATTAAGGTAATGCGTGAAGGCCAGGTGGAGGGCAACGTCAGCTGCCGGGAGCTAATAATTGACGGCAAGGTGCAGGGCCAGTGTCATGGCGACAGCATCACCATCGAGGAGCACGGCCATCTGGAGGGTACCCTCGCTATCGCGCGCTGGCGATCTAAGAAAGGCGGCGTTTTTAGCGGTCGCGCTGAATGCTGCCGCCGCGGAGAACAAAGTCATATTCTCGGTCTGGTAGCAGACGCACCCTCCAAAACCGACGCGGAGCCCGTCAGGCCGCAGAGCGCCTGAGATAGCAAGACAAAAAAAAGCCAGCACCCGGCTGGCTAAAGTAATACTGGAAGCAATGTGAGCAATGTCGTGCTTTCAGGCTTTCCGCAAGGGTCTCCCTGAATGCAGGACAATAATAATCATTCTCATTCGCACTTGTCTACTTTTTTTTGCAAATAATGCGTGTTGACTCGAACGCCGTAGTCAGTGATGTTTAAAGGGACTTTTCACCTGAATGAGGAACAAGGAATGAGTGACATCGTGATACGCCATGCTGAACCGAAAGATATTGACGCGATTCGTCAAATTCACGCCCAGCCGGAGGTGTATCACAACACGCTACAGGTCCCTCATCCATCCGAACATATGTGGCGGGAGCGGCTAACCGATACGCCCGGCGTGAAGCAGCTGGTGGCCTGTATCGATGAGCAAGTTGTCGGCCATTTAAGCATTGCCGTCGTCCAACGTCCCCGCCGTAGCCACGTCGCCGATTTGGTGTCAGCGTGGATTCGCGCTGGCACAACCGCGGCGTCGCCAGCGCGCTGATGCGCGAGATGATCGACCTGTGCGACAACTGGCTGCGCGTCGAGCGTATTGAGCTGACGGTGTTCGCCGATAATGCCCCGGCGAGTTGCGGATAGTATAAGAAGTGTACGGCTTTGAGATCGAAGGCACCGGCAGGCGTTACGCGCTGCGCAACGGTGAGTATGTGGATGCGTATTATATGGCGAGAATGAAGTAGCGTGTTGCCGGGTGGCGGCTTCGCCTTACCCGGCCTGCGTTCGCACAGTTGTAGGCCCGGTAAGCGCAGCAGCGCCACCGGGCAACACATCAATACCCCGCCGTTAAATCATCCGGCGAACGCGGATCGGAGGCGCCATACAGCATGCCGTCCGGTCCCACCATGATGCTCTGGGTACTGCCCATCGCCTCTTTCAGCGCCACTTTCTGCCCCTTCGCCTCCAGCAGCTTGAGGGTATCCGGGCTAAAGCCTTTCTCCACCCGCAGCTCATCCGGCAGCCATTGATGGTGGAAACGCGGCGCGTTGGTGGCTTCCGCGACGTTCATCCCGAAATCGATGGTATTGACCACCATCTGCAGTACGGTGGTGATGATCCGACTGCCGCCCGGGCTGCCGGTCACCAGCCAGGTTTTGCCATCTTTCACCACAATGGTCGGCGACATCGACGACAGCGGGCGTTTGTTCGGCCCGACGGCGTTGGCATCACCGCCCACCAGCCCGTAAACGTTCGGTACGCCCGGTTTGGCGGAGAAATCATCCATCTGGTTATTAAGCAGAATACCGCTCTCGCCCGCGACAATGCCCGTACCGAAGGTGGTGTTCAGCGTATAGGTCACCGCCACCGCGTTACCATCTTTATCCACCACTGAGTAATGGGTAGTTTGATTACTCTCATAAGGCGCAAGCTTGCCGGGGCGAATTTCGCTGGATGGCTTCGCTTTATTGATATCAATTTGATCGGCAATAGATTTGGCATAGGCTTTATTGGTCAGCGCCTGCCACGGTACTTTGACAAAATCCGGGTCGCCAAGATATTCCGAGCGGTCGGCGTAGGCGTATTTCTCCGCTTCTGCCATGATTTGCATCGCATCGGCGCTGCCAAAGCCGTATTTCTTCATATCGAAGTTTTCCAGAATATTGAGGATTTGTACGATATGGATCCCGCCGGAGGATGGCGGTGGCATGGAGTAAACCTGATACCCGCGATAATCGCCGCTTATCGGAGTGCGTTCGACCGCTTTATAGGCTGCTAAATCTTCTTTAGTGATCAAGCCACCGTTTTTCTGCATCTCCTGGGCGATCTGTTCCGCAATCGTGCCTTTATAGAATTCGTCCGGGCCGTTTTCAGCAATCATCTCCAGGCTCTTTGCCAGGTTCGCCTGCACCAGCGTGTCGCCCTTTTTCAGCGGCTCGCCCTCTTTCCAGAAGATAGCTTTACTGTTTTCGTGATTCGGCAACACTTCGCTACCGTAGGTTTTGAGATCGTCAGCCAGCGCGTCGTTAACGATAAAACCATCGCGTGCCAGTTTAAACGCGGGCTGCACGACTTTGTTCAGCGGCATGGTGCCGTATTTATCCAGCGCCAGCGAGAAACCTGCTACCGTACCGGGCGTACCGGAGGCCAGATGCGAAGTGAGTGATTTTTTGCTGTCCGGGTTACCCTGATCATCAAGGAACATATCGCGGGTCGCTTTGGCGGGTGCCATTTCGCGGAAATCGATAGCGGTGGTATTGCCATTTTTCGAGCGGATCAGCATAAAACCACCGCCGCCCAGATTCCCCGCCTGCGGATGCGTTACCGCCAGCGCGTAGCCCACCGCCACGGCAGCATCAACGGCATTCCCGCCCTCCTTGAGGATATCCACGCCCACCTGAGTGGCAGTAGCATCTACAGACGCCACCATCCCCTGTTTCGCGCGTACCGGATGGAAGACATCTTCCTCCACGCCATAAGAAACAGGTGGCGGAGGAGGCGCGGCGGCGGCGCTAAAACAACTTCCTGAGAGCAGAGCAGCAATGGCTACCCGGCGTAAAAATCGTCGGTTTTATCATCGTTATTCTCCAGATGTATGGGGGTCGGCCCCCACTAAGCCTGGTGCATAACTCTGAAATAATCATCGTAACGGCGAGAAAGGAGTAAACTTAAGAGATCCCCGAGAGGAGAAAAGCGATGAAACGACTCTTACTTTTAGCCATGCTGTTGCCGTTTGCAGGCTTTGCACAGCCCATCAACACCATGAATAACCCGAACCAACCCGGTTATCAGATCCCGAGTCAGCAGCGTATGCAAACCCAAATGCAAACGCAGCAAATTCAGCAGAAAGGGATGCTCAACCAGCAGTTGCAAACGCAGACGCGTATGCAGCAACAGCATCTGGAAAACCAAATTAACACCAACTCCCAGCGGGTCCTTCAGTCTCAGCCAGGCGAGCTAAATTCCGGTCAGCAGCAAATGCTGCCCAACAGCAACGGTGGGATGTTGAGTGGAACCCGTAACCCGGACAGCTCTCTGAATAAGCAACATATGCTGTCAGAGAAAAAGAACGGCGACATGCTGAAGCCCTCCAGCACGCCGCAGCCTAACGTTCCGTTAAAAACGATTGGGCCTTAAAAAGGTTGGAAATCCGGACCAATCGTATCAATGGCATCGGTACAGATGCAGTCCACGCCCAGCGCAGCAGTTCCGCCGCGCGCTGGGGTCGGTTGACGGTATATACCAGAATACGTAGCCCCGCATCGCGCAGCGCATCCACACGCGCTTCATCCAGCAGTTTGTGATTAAGATGAATAGAGACGCATCCAAGCCGTGTGGTCAGCTCGCGCCAGTCCTCGCGCCATTCATCAAGCAGCAAGCCTCTCGGCAGTTCAGGTACCGCCTGCTGCGCCGCTTCAAGTGCATCAATTTCAAAGGATGACAATAGTGGCGGCGTCATTCCCGCCCACAGTTCCCGCGCAGCCAGCGCCACGACTTTGCCGGTTAACGTTCCGGTACCGGTTGTGGGTTTAATTTCAATATTTGCCATCATTCCATGCTGACGGCAGCGCTCGGCCACTTGCGAGAGCAGCGGCAGCAGTTCACCTTTAAACTCACCGCTAAACCAGCCGCCGGCGTCCACGCGCAATAAATCCTGCCAGTTCAGCTCGCCTGCCACGCCCCAGCCGTTGCTGGTTCGCTCCAGGTTGTCGTCATGCAGTAAGAAGATCTCACCGTCTTTCGACAATTTAGCGTCAAACTCGATCATGGTATGCCCGTATCGCGCCCCCACGTCGATCGCCGCCAGGGTGTTTTCCGGGGCCAGCTTACCGCCGCCACGATGGGCGACAATATGGGGGTAAGGCCAGTTACTCATACGCGTTGTCCTGTTTCGCCATCAAAAAGATGTTGATGATTTTCTGGCAAATGCAGCCACAGCGTGCTGCCTGCCGTTGGGCGATGCTGATGCGCCAGTCGCACCACCAGCTTTTGCTCGCCCCAGCGTCCGTGTGCCAGGTTATCTGCGCCCAGCATTTCCAGTGTATCAACAACCAACGGCACACCGCCTTCGGCCTGCGAGCTTAGCGCAATATGCTCCGGGCGGATACCCAACGTCATGTTACGGCCAATAGACTCTCTCGCGCTTCTGCCGATGGGTAGCGTCATGCCGCCCTCCAGTTCAAAATGGGTGCCCGAGGTACTGATGCACCCGTCCAGCAGGTTCATCGCCGGGCTGCCGATAAAACTCGCCACAAAGCGGCTGGCAGGTTTTTCATACACTTCAACCGGCGTACCTACCTGCTCGGCAATGCCTTTGTTCATCACCATCACCCGTTGGGCGAGGGTCATCGCTTCAACCTGGTCGTGCGTCACGTATAGCGAAGTGGTTTTCAGGCGGCGATGCAGATGTTGTAACTCCAGACGCATCTGTACTCGCAGCTTGGCATCAAGGTTAGAAAGCGGCTCATCGAACAGGAAGACCGCTGGGTCACGCACAATCGCTCGCCCCATCGCTACGCGCTGGCGCTGACCGCCAGAAAGTTCGCGCGGACGACGTTTGAGCAGCTCACCCAGCTCGAGAATACGCGCCGCCTCATTTACCCGTTCAGCAATGTGCTCCTTGCCCATCCCGCGGATTTTCAGCCCCAGCCAGCTGTTTTCTTCCACGCTCATATGCGGGTAGAGCGCGTAGTTTTGAAAGACCATCGCTATGCCGCGATCCTTCGGCTCCATCTCGGTGACGCGTTTATTATCAATCCAGATATCGCCACCGCTCACCCGCTCCAGCCCGGCGACCATCCGCAGCAGCGTAGACTTTCCGCAACCGGATGGCCCAACCATCACGATAAATTCCCCGTCCGCGACGTCCAGCGTCAGCGGTTTAATTACCTGGGTTTTGCCGTCCCAGCTTTTGGTTACTGCCTGTAGTTTTAAACCAGCCATTTTTATTTCTCACTATCGACCAGACCGCGTACGAAGGCGCGCTGCATGGCTAACACGATGATTACCGGAGGGATGAGCGTCAGCAGCATGGCAGCCATTACCTGGTTCCACTGCGTGGTGCCTTCACCGGTGGCGATCATGCCTTTGATACCCGCCACCGCAGTGCCCAAATTGACGTCGGTAATAATTAACAACGGCCACAAATACTGGTTCCAGCCGTAGATAAAGGTAATAACGAACAGCGCCGCCAGATTGGTTTTTGACAGTGGTAGTACGATATCGCGGAAAAAACGCATCGGTGACGCACCGTCAATTCGCGCCGCCTCAACCAGCTCATCCGGCAGGGTCATAAAGAACTGACGGAACAGGAAGGTCGCAGTAGCCGATGCCATCAACGGCAGCGTCAGACCCGCATAGCTGTCGAGCATTTTCAGGTTGGCGATAACCTCCACGGTGGGGAAGATTCGCACCTCAACCGGCAGCATCAGGGTGATAAAAATCATCCAGAAGAACAGGTTGCGCAGCGGAAAGCGGAACCAGACGATGGCAAATGCGGAAAGCATGGAGACGGTGATTTTCCCTACCGTAATACTGAATGCCATGATGAAGCTGTTAAGCATCATCAACCAGAACGGCGCGCTGTTGACGCCCACGCCGTTGACCCAGATGTATTTCATGTTCTCCAGCAACTGCGTGCCGGGAACCAGCGTCATCGGCGTTTCAAACACCGCTTTGTTGTCCAGCGTCGCCGCGACAAACGCGACGTACAGCGGAAACAGGATCACCATGATCCCCATAATCAACATGGCATGGCTGAATATTGTCAGCCCACGACGGTTCTCAATCATTGGTAACGCACCTTACTTTCCACATAGCGGAACTGCACCACCGTCAAAATAATGACCAGCAACATCAGCACCACCGATTGCGCGGCCGAGGCGGAGAGATCCAGCCCGACAAAGCCTTCGCGATAGATCTTATAAATCAACGTCGTGGTCGCCTGCACCGGCCCACCCGCCGTGGCGGCATCAATCACCGGGAAGGTATCAAAGAAGGCATAAACCAGATTCACCACCAGCAGAAAGAAGCTGACCGGGGCTATCAACGGCAGCGCCAGCTTAAAGAAGCGGCGAACCGGCCCTGCGCCATCAATCGCAGCAGCTTCGATCAGCGATCGCGGGATAGACTGCAGTGCGGCAAAGAAGAACAGGAAGTTGTAACTAATCTGCTTCCAGACCGATGCAAACACCACCAGGAACATCGCCTGACCGCTGTTTTGCGCATGGTTCCAGTCATAGCCAAACTCACCGAGAAAATGGGTAATCAGCCCACGTCCTGGGTTAAACAGGAAGATCCACAATACGGCGGCGACGGCAGGCGCGACGGCGTATGGCAACAGCATCAGCGTCTGGTAAAAACGGCTGCCGCGCACCACGTAATTCACCAGCGCCGCAAAAAATAACGACACCAGCAGACCACTTACCGTGACTAACGTACTGAACTTAATGGTGGTCCAGAATGAGTCGAGGTAGTACGGGTCATGAAACAGCGCGACAAAGTTTCCCAGTCCGACAAACTGGCTGGAAAGACCAAACGGATCAACGGATTGTAGCGAGTACCACAGCGCTTCACCGGCGGGCCAGATAAAGAAAATAACGGTGATAACCAGCTGCGGAGCCACCAACAAATAGGGAAGCCAACGCGAGCGGAATACCGGACGGGATGAAGACATGTAGGTTCTTTTCCTGGAAGGTGCCGGATGGCGGTGCAAGCACCTTATCCGGGCCTACAAACTACGAACTTGTAGGCCTGATAAGCGCAGCGCCATCCGGCACTTATACACTTAAGACTTGGTCGATTGCTCAAAGCGGCGCAGTAACTGATTGCCACGCTCAACGGCGGCATCCAGTGCCTGCTGCGGGGTTTTCTTCCCGGTCCAGACGCTTTCCAGCTCTTCATCCACAATAGTGCGGATCTGCGGCATATTGCCCAGACGCAGTCCCTTGGTGAATGGCAACGGCGGCTTGTTCAGCATCTGGCGGGTGGCGATATCAGCCCCAGGGTTCTTCTCATAGAAGCCCTGTTCACGGGTCAGGTCGTAGGCAGCGGTGGTGATCGGCAGATAGCCGGTCTTCTGGTGCCATTCGGCAGCAATTTCAGGCTTCGCCAGGAAGTTGAGGAACTGCGCCACGCCTTCGTAGGTTGCTTTATCTTTACCCTGCATCACCCACAGGCTGGCCCCACCGATAATCGCATTCTGCGGCGCGCCCTTCACATCGGCATCGTACGGCATCATCCCGACGCCATAATTGAATTTAGCGTAGTGGCGGATGTCCGCCAGCGAACCGGAAGAGGCGGTGGTAATGGCACAATCCCCGTTGTAGAACTTCTCAGTGGATTCGTCCTTACGCCCGAAGTAGCTGAAATCACCTTTTTTGTTCAGCTCTTCCAGCAGAGCGATGTGTTTCACCTGTTCCGGTTTATTGAACTCCAGCACCGCGTCAGTACCGTCAAAGCCATTGTTTTTGGTTGCTACCGGCAGACCGTTCCAGGCGCTGAAGTTTTCAATCTGAATCCATCCCTGCCAGCCGCTGGCGTAACCGCACTTCATGCCTGCGGCTTTCAGCTTCGCGGTGTACTCCGCCAGATCCTGCCAGGTTTTCGGCGGCTGCTCCGGGTCTAAACCGGCTTTTTTGAAGGCATCTTTGTTGTAGTACAGCACCGGAGTGGAGCTGTTAAACGGCTGGGAGAGCAAGTGTCCGCTTTTAGAGTCGGTGTAGTAACCGGAAACGGTCGGTACGAACTGAGACTCATCGAAGTTAATGCCAGCCTCTTTGAATACTTCATAGACCGGTTTAATGGCTTTTGAGGCCATCATGGTTGCCGTGCCCACTTCATAAACCTGCAGCAGCGCAGGCGCGTTTCCGGTACGGAAAGCAGCAATTCCTGCACTCAGGCTCTGCTCATAGTTGCCTTTGTACTGCGGAACAATTTTGTAGTCGGGATTGGCTGCATTAAAACGTTGCGCCAGTGAATCAACTTCTTTACCCAGTTCGCCTTCCATTGAGTGCCAGAACGGGATAGTGGTGACCGCCAGTGCCTGACCTGCAAATGCCAGGCTAAGTGCCAGTCCTAAAGCTGTATGTCGTAACGATATCATCGGTTATCTCTCTTGTTGTGCCGGATGCGCGATATCACGCGTTTTATGCTCGCGGGGGTAACATGACATGCTCGAATGACAGAAAAATAATTTTTTATTACAAAAAAAGATAGTAAGGCGACAAACAGATGGCAAGGCGGTGAAAGCGTAGTGACAGGAAAATGCGGGGTGGTGCACAACAAAGCCGGATATCGCTATACCTTCTCCGGCCTTGATGGCGTTATCTGCTGCTCCAGCAAGGAAGATTAATCCCGACGCCAGCGTCGTTCATATTCATTCTGTAAACGCTGCTGCTCTCGCCGCTCACGTTCACGTTGGATATCCGATTTATCATCATCCCAGCCTGGGCATACCGAGCTGGTAAACACTTCGCAGGGCGAGTCGGATTGCGCTAACGGGTTGTCCGGTTTCTCTTCCCAGATAGCGGGATCGCGCGGGTCAAACGCTGGCGGTGTTGAGGCCTGGGTGGTTAGTGAAAGCGTCAAAAACAAACTGCCAATCATCATGCAGGTACCTGAACGAATCATCCTTTCTCCATGTTCATTTTTATTATTGATAACTATTCTCAATAATAACATAGAGCAATAAAAAGGGGCCACAGCAGGCCCCTTGTCTATTCAGAGAATGATTAACCGCCCAGATACGCGCTTCGCACCGCTTCGTTAGCCAGTAGCGCATCACCGGTGTCTTCCAGCACCACATGACCGTTTTCCAGCACGTAGCCGCGATCGGCGAGCTTCAGCGCCTGGTTAGCGTTCTGTTCGACGAGGAAGATGGTCATCCCCTGTTCGCGCAGCTGTTCGATGGTGTTAAAAATCTGCTGGATGATAATCGGCGCCAGACCCAGCGACGGTTCATCAAGCAGCAGCAGCCTCGGCTGGCTCATCAGCGCACGGCCTATCGCCAGCATCTGCTGTTCACCGCCGGACATCGTTCCCGCACGTTGAATACGACGTTCATGCAGACGGGGAAACAGGTCATACACCCATTTGATGCGTTCCTGAAACTGGTCCTTTTCGGCAAAGAAGCCGCCCATCGCCAGGTTCTCTTCCACCGTCATACGGGAAAACACGCGACGCCCTTCCGGCACAATCGCTACCGCTTCGCGCATGATTTTCGCCGTCTGCCAGTCGGTAATGTCTTTACCATCAAAGACGATTCGCCCACTGGTCGCTCGCGGGTCGCCACACAATGTGCCGAGCAGCGTGGTTTTTCCCGCACCGTTGGCACCAATCAGAGTAACGATTTCACCCTGGTTGATATACAAGCTGACGTCGTGCAGCGCCTGTATCTTGCCGTAGTGGGCGTTGACTTTGTCGAACGATAACATCGCTTTATCCATATTAAGCCTCGCCCCCATTATGCTTCACCTAAATAGGCGCGGATAACATCCGGATTATTACGAATCTGTTCCGGCGTCCCATTCGCCAGCGGCGTGCCCTGGTTCACCACGTAAATACGGTCAGAAATCCCCATCACCAGCTTCATGTCGTGCTCAATCAACAAAATGGTGGTGTTGTGATGGTTACGCAGTTCAGCAATCAGCTCGTCCAGCTCTTTGGTCTCTTTCGGGTTGAGTCCAGCAGCGGGTTCGTCGAGCATCAGGATTTCCGGCTGGGTCACCATGCAGCGCGCAATTTCCAGACGGCGCTGATCGCCATAGGCCAGGTTACTGGCCTGACGGTTGGCATGCTCCAGCAAGCCAATACGCGCAAGCCAGGTGGCGGCGCGATCCAACGCTTCACTCTGCGCGCGACGGAACGACGGGGTTTTCAACAGGCCGGAGAAGACGCCGGTTTTCAGTTGCTGATGTTGCGCCACCAGCAGGTTTTCAATCACCGTCATTTCGCGAAACAGACGCACGTGCTGGAAAGTACGTACCACCCCCATACGCGCGATTTGCTGACCCGGCAGCCCTTCCAGGTGCTGGTCGCGCAGCTTAATCGTCCCGCCGGTCGGCTTATAAAAACCGGTCAGACAGTTAAAGACCGTGGTTTTCCCCGCACCGTTCGGGCCGATTAACGAAACGATCTCCTGCGGTCGCAGTTCCAGTTCAACGTTGTTTACCGCCAGCAGACCGCCGAAGCGCATCATCAGGCCGTTAACGGATAATAATGGCTGACTCATGCCTGCTCTCCTTTTGCTTCCCCGTTTTTCAGCTTCAACTGTGGACGGGTCATCGGCAACAAGCCCTGCGGACGCCAGATCATCATCAGTACCATTAAACCACCCAGCATTAACATGCTGTATTCGTTGAAATCACGCATCAGCTCGCGTGACACCACCAGCAGGATGGCCGCGAGGATCACCGCAAACTGTGAGCCCATTCCGCCCAGTACAACAATCGCCAGCACAAAGGCCGACTCGGCAAAGGTGAAGGACTCCGGGCTGACGAAGCCCTGGCGCGCGGCAAACAGCGTACCGGCAAAACCGGCAAACGCGGCGCTGATGGTAAAGGCTGTCAGCTTGATACGCGTAGGGTTTAAGCCCAGAGAACGACAGGCAATTTCATCTTCACGCAGCGCTTCCCACGCGCGACCCAGCGGCATACGCAGCAAACGGTTGATAACAAAAAGCGAGAAGACCACCAGCAGCAGCGCCACCAGATAGAGGAAAATGACGCGGTCAGACGGATCGTACTTGACGTTAAAGAAGTTGCTGAAGGTATCCCAGCCGCCTTCACGGGCGGTACGGCTGAACTCCAGACCGAAAAAGGTCGGTTTCGGGATCTGGCTAATACCGTTTGGACCGCCGGTTACTTCGGTGTTGTTGAGCAGCAGAATACGGACGATTTCGCCGAAGCCTAAGGTCACAATCGCCAGATAATCACCACGCAGGCGCAATACCGGGAAGCCGAGCAGGAAGCCTGCTGCAGCGGAAACCAGCCCCGCCAGCGGCAGACAGGTCCAGAAGCCCAGACCGTAATAGTGGTTCAGCAGCGCGAAGGTGTAAGCGCCGATGGCATAGAAGCCGCCGTAGCCCAGCACCAGCAGGCCGGAAAGCCCCACCACCACGTTTAAGCCGAGGCCGAGGATGATATAAATCATCGTCAGCGTGGCGATATCCACCGTACCGCGTGACACCATAAACGGCCACGCCACGGCAATCACCAGCAGCGCCACCAGGAACAGCTTCTGTTTAACGGTGGAGCCGTCAATCGCCGGCAGAATAAATTTCGGTCCGGAGACGCTCTTCAGGCCTTTCTGGAAGGCTGGACGTAGCAGTTGGAAAAGAAAGACCACGCCAGTGCCGATAAATACCCACTGCCAGCGGATATCCGCGGCGGTATCGACTACCAGCCTGGTACCGTCCAGCTCTAACTGAACACCCATAAAGACGCCCGCCAGGACGAAGAACATAGCGGCAGAGAGCAGCGCCATTGCAAAATGCATCGGTTTCATACTTTCTCTACCTCCGGGGCGACCCAGAATACCGGTCGGCATCACCAGCAGCACCAGAATCAGCAGCGCGAATGAAACGACGTCTTTGTATTCAGTACTCAGATAAGCAGAGGAAAGCGCTTCCGCAACGCCCAGAATCAGGACCGCCGATCATCGCCCCTGGAATGCTGCCGATGCCGCCCAGTACCGCCGCGGTAAAGGCCTTCATCCCGGCCATAAAGCCGATGTATGGGTTAATTACACCATAGAACTGACCGAGCAGCACACCTGCCACCGCCGCCATCGCCGCGCCAATCACAAAGGTCAGCGCAATCACGCGATCGGTATTGATGCCGAGCAGGCTGGCCATCTTCAGGTCTTCTGCACAGGCACGGCAGGCGCGGCCCATACGGGAGTAACGGATAAACAGCGTCAGCGCCAGCATCGCCAGGAAGGTTACGATCCAGATAACCAACTGCATGGTGGTGATTGAAGCAGAGAAGTTATCGCTACTGCCGACAGTCCACTGGCCATTAAACAGGCTGGGCAGCGCCACGTCGCGCGAACCTTCTGTCAGGCTGACGTAGTTTTGCAGGAAGATGGACATCCCGATAGCGGAAATCAGCGCGATCAGGCGCTTGGAGCTGCGCACGGGCCGATACGCCACGCGTTCAATGCTCCAGCCGTAGGCGCTGGCAATCACAATCGCGCCGACGAAGCCCGCCGCGACCAGTAGCCAGCTGGAATCGATGCCCATCATCATTAGCGCTGCGATGATCATAAAGGAGACATAGCTGCCGATCATATACACCTCGCCGTGGGCGAAGTTGATCATGCCGATAATGCCGTACACCATCGTGTAACCGATGGCGATCAGCGCGTAGGTGCTTCCCAGCGTGACGCCGTTAAACATCTGCTGCAAGAAATAGAGGAACTGCTCGGACATAAGGTAACCTTTTTAAACCCGCCCGTTTTGCACGGGCGGTGGGATAACTCGTCTTCAGGTATTACTTCGCAACGGTCGAAGAACCGTCTGCATGCCACTGGAAGACACCAAACTCAAATCCCTTCAAATCGCCTTTTTCGTCCCATTTCAGCGGCCCAATCACGGTATCAGCCCCGTGTGCTTTCAGATCTTTCACCAGGTCCAACGGCTCTTTGCTACCGCTGCGATCCATTGCTGTCGCCAATGACTGGACGGCTGCATAAGTGATCCACACGTATGGTCCGGTTGGATCTTTCTTGTCAGCTTTGAGCGCATCGACGATAGCCTTATTCGCCGGATCCTGGTCATAGCGTTTTGGCATGGTTACCAGCATGCCTTCAGCAGCATCACCGGCGATGTTAGACAGCGACGCATTGCCGACGCCCTCAGGTCCCATAAACTGGGTTTTCAGCCCGACGGAACGCGCCTGGCGCAGCATTTGCCCCATTTCCGGGTAGTAGCCGCCGTAATAAACAAAGTCGATATTTTCTTTTTTCAGGCGAGCGATCAGCGCAGAAAAATCTTTTTCCCCGGCGGTGATACCGTCAAAGAAAACGATGTTGGCTTTGCCCGCTTTCAGGCTGTCCTGCACCGAACGCGCCAGGCCTTCATCCGTCATTGCTGTTTATCGTGAATGATGGCGATACGCTGTGGCTTCACCTTCTCCAGAATGTATTTCGCGGCGGTCGGCCCCTGAGAGGAGTCCAGGCCCGCTGTACGCATAATGTGAGCGTAACCGCGCTGGGTCAGTTCGGGTTTGTGCACCCGGAGAAATCATCAGAATGCCTTCATCTTCATAGATATCTGATGCGGGCTGCGTGGAAGATGAGCACAGATGACCAATAACGTACTGAATGCCGTCATTGACGATTTTGTTCGCTACCGCAACGGCCTGTTTCGGATCGCAGGCGTCGTCATATTCCACAGCAACCAGTTTGTCGCCTTTGACCCCGCCTTTGGCATTGATATCTTTAATGGCCTGACGTGCGCCATTAAATTCCATATCGCCCCACTGCGCGACCGGACCTGACATCGCGCCGACAACAGCGACCTTGATATCTTCCGCCATGACCGCGTGTGACATTGCCAGTGCTATCACCCCTGCGATGATTGTTTTCGCATTCCGTTTCATTACCTGAATCCCCATTCGTGACGTAATTAATATTTTGTATTTATGTGGTTAAAAAGCAGTCTGTGCTTTTTTTGAACTGCACTATTTTTACCAGTCTCATTAATGGTTTAGCGCAGTTTTTTAAGCAAAATCAGGCTAAAATCTCTATTTTTCAGTCGATTAAGAAAAGATAATATTCTGCTTTTCACTATAGATAAACAAAAAAAAGCACGTTTGTCAGCATAAAATAACGGCACAAAGAGCCGAATAAAATGCTGCATCCCAGGGTATTATTCTGCCTATTTTTCAATCTCTACGGTTTCAAACTGTCATTACCGTTGTTACAAAATTATTAATCTGGTTATTCACATAAAAAAGAGAAAGCATCCGGGTGAATTATTTCGGTACACTCATTCCATCTTTTGTGATTTGGACATGCTGTTAATGAAGCTGACCATCGTTCGTTTAGATAACTTTAGCGACCAGGACCAGATTGATCTGGGCAAAATCTGGCCGGAATATTCCGCCTCATCGTTAAGCGTAGATGAAACGCACCGGATCTACGCTGCACGCTTTAACGAGCGTCTGTTAGGCGCAGTTCGCGTAACCCTGAGCGGCACGCAAGGTGCATTAGATTCATTGCGCGTACGCGATATCACCCGCCGTCGCGGCGTCGGGCAGTATTTGATCGAAGAAGTCATCCGGGAAAACCCTGATGTGAGTTCATGGTGGATGGCCGACGTCGGCGTTGAAGACCGCAGCGTGATGGCCGCGTTTATGCAGGCGTTAGGGTTTACAGCCCAGGAGAATGGCTGGGAAAAAAGATAAAAAAGCCGGATGGCGCTGACGCTTATCCGGCCTACATGCTGGGAGAAAAAATAAAAAACCACCTCGCAATTTTCCAAGAATTTCACGTTGCAGGAAGGCGGCAAGTTATGAAGTCCCCGGGAGCTTACATAAGTAAGTAACCGGGGTTGAATAACGTAGCCAACGCATCTGCAGCGCGAAAGGCGCCAGGAAAATTATTTGGCGTCGGTCGCCGTCCCGTTTGCATGCCAGTCAAACACGCCGAATTCGAAGCCTTTCAGATCGCCCTTCGCATCCCATGACAGCGGCCCCATGACGGTTTCCACTGAGTTTGCTTTCAGGTATTTGGCAATTTCAGCCGGGTCGTCAGACTGGTTCAGACCGGCCTGCAAGGATTGCAGCGCGGCGTAGGTGGTCCATACGAATGCACCGCTCGGATCTTGTTTCTTGGCTTTGATCGCGTCCACAATCGGTTTGTTCGCCGGAACCTGATCGTAGTTCTTCGGTTTCGTTACCAGTAAGCCTTCTGCAGACTCACCCGCGATGTTAGACAGCGACACGTTCGCTACCCCTTCTGGTCCCATAAACTGGGTTTTCAGACCCGCAGCGCGTGCCTGGCGCAGAATCTGCCCCATTTCCGGGTGGCTAACCACCGTAGTAAACGAAATCGATATTCTCTTTCTTCAGACGCGCCACCAGCGTAGAGAAATCTTTCTCGCCAGCGGTGATCCCGTCGAAGAACACCACGTCAGCGTTGGCTTTCTTGAGGTTGTCCTGCACGGAACGCGCCAGGCCTTCACCGTACTGTTGTTTGTCGTGAACGATCGCAATGCGCTTCGGCTTCACTTTTTCAACGATATATTTGGCAGCGGTTGGGCCCTGATCGGAATCCAGACCGGTGGTACGCATCACCAGGTTATAACCGCGCGCGGTCAGCTCCGGCGCCGTTGCGCGGGTGGATCATCAGAATGCCTTCGTCTTCATAGATATCTGACGCAGGCTGAGTGGAAGACGAGCACAGGTGGCCGATAACATATTTAATCCCGTCGTTGACCACTTTGTTAGCTACCGCTACCGCTTGTTTCGGGTCACAGGCATCGTCATATTTCACCATGACCAGTTTGTCGCCTTTCACCCCGCCTTTGGCGTTGATATCTGCAATCGCCTGCTCTGCGCCAGTAAATTCCTGATCGCCATACTGCGCTACCGGACCGGACATCGCGCCGACGACGGCAACTTTAATATCCTTAGCAAACGCCATATTGCTCAAAGACAGGGCGATACATCCTGCCAATAACGCTTTACCCTTCATATTCATCCTGACAATCCCATTATTGTGGTTATTACGTGTGTTGTGATGTTGTTGTTCAGCACTTTATTTCGATTATTGGATAGCCACCCGTGCTTTAGCAGCATACTCTGCTAAAACATACCCGATTTTTATTATTTTGGAATAGCTAAATTTGACATGCAGATAACAACTTGATGACAAAAAGCATAAACGTGAGGAGGAGGAGGGGAGAAAGATAAAAACAAAAACCCCGGATTTTCATCCAGGGTTTATCAGCATTTCCAGGGCGGCTGGAAGATTACGCTTCGATCGCCGCGCGCAGTTTTTTCATGGCGTTCTTTTCAAGCTGACGAACACGTTCAGCGGAAACGCCGTAGCGATCGGCCAGTTCCTGCAACGTCGACTTGTTGTCTTCGTCCAGCCAACGGGCACGAATGATGTCCTGGCTACGCTCGTCCAGACCTTCCATTGCGTGGGTCAGTTTGTTCGCGGCCTGATCTTCCCAGTTATCTTCTTCAATGCCGTCGGCAAAGTTAGAAGATTTATCCTGCAGATACAGCACCGGGGCCATCGGCTGGCTGTCAGACTCATCGTCTGAAGACATGTCAAACGTCATGTCCTGTGCCGCCATATCGGGATTCCATTTCGCGCACGTCTTTGCTGGAAACACCCAGCTCGCGAGCAACCATTTCAACTTCGTCCTGGTTAAACCAGCCCAGACGCTGTTTGGTTTTACGCAGGTTAAAGAACAGCTTACGCTGCGCTTTGGTGGTCGCGACTTTAACGATACGCCAGTTACGCAGAACGTATTCGTGGATCTCAGCTTTGATCCAATGCACGGCGAAGGAAACCAGGCGCACACCCACTTCCGGGTTGAAACGGCGCACGGCTTTCATCAGGCCGATATTACCTTCCTGAATCAGATCCGCCTGCGGCAGGCCATAGCCCGCATAATTACGAGCAACATGAACAACAAAGCGCAGGTGAGACAGGATCAGCGTTTTAGCTGCTTCCAGATCGCCCTGGTAATGCAGTCTTTTCAGCCAGTGCCCGCTCCTCGTCAGCCGACAACATCGGCCACGCGTTCGCAGCCCGGATATAAGATTCCAGGTTACCAACAGGGGCTAAAGCTAAATTTTGCATTTCTTTGGTCATTCAAATCCTCTCAATCTTTTCATCTGGCGCATTGGCTAAAAACTAATTAACAAAAACCAGTAGCAACAACCATGCCAGAGCTTATGAGCAACGAGAATATCATTCAATCTTTTATCAGACAGTGATTTTATCCACAAGTTCCATGTCGTAATGTGTATAGATTACGCACAAAATGTGACATCACAATGAATACGCCGGGAAGAGATCACAGGGACTCTTTCCCTGCAGAGCGAAACTACTCAGTGGACTAGGGAAAGCATTATACCATTGAGACTTTTTAATCGGGGGTAAAGTGGCGTAAATGTTGAACCGTGGCAAGCCAGGCTGCCACCCAGCCAATCATTGAGCACACCAGCAGCAATAACAGGCACTCATCGAATGATAAGCCATTGATATCAAACTTAGTTCCAAATACCTGTGCCACCTCAGTCACCGCTGACGACAGACGCATCACCAAAATTTCTGACAAAATCAGTGAAAGAAATGCACCGGAAAAACCGAGCAGTGCACCGCCGTAGAGGAACGGACGCAGGATAAAGCCATCCGTCGCGCCAATCAGTTTCTGTACGTTAATGGTAATCGCGACGCGCAAAAATACTCAGCCGCACGCTGTTACCGATGACGAGGAAGACCGCCGCCACCATCAGCACGCCGATCATCGCGGAAACGCGTCCGACAAGGCCCGTCAGCGCCGCCAGGCGAGCGAACCAGCTGTCATCCATTCGCACTTCATCAATACCGTTGATTTGTGCGATGCGGTCACGCAGCGTGTTCAGCGACCTCCGTACCTGAAAGTCCAGTTTCGGGATAACAACCGCCACGGCCGGAAGCGGGTTCTCTTCAAGCATATCCAGCGCGCCGCCAAAGCCAGACCAGTTACGGAATTCGCCCAGCGCGTCGTCACGAGAAAGATAATTCACTTTCTCCACGCCCTGCTCGGCCTGCAACTGACCAACCACCCGCGCCGCCGCATCATCATCCAGCGTTTTTTGCAGATAAACGGTGATCTGCGGAGACGGATAATACTGGCTTGCCGCATGGTTTACGTTCTTATAAACCATGTAGCACACGCTAGGCAGCGTCAGGGAGATGGCAATGACCATCACCGTCAGAAACGTCGCCAGCGGCTTGCTTTTCAGGTCCTGTAACGCGCCCTGAAACGCATAACGTACCTGCTCGTTAAAGACATTGGTTTTACGCGAATTCGGCTTTGGCGCGGCTTTCGCACGCTTTGGCGCGTTGCGACCGCCGTCACCCGACGCACCGCCCGATTTACGAAAGCGATCCAGTCGGCCACCGAACTGTTTGATTTGGTTAATAGCGTCACGTCTATTCATGCGCCAGGCCTCCATGCAGATGTCCATCGCTCAGAACCATTTGGCGATAGGAGCGACGGGAGATCAGGCCAATATCGTGCGTGGCCATTAATACCGTGACCCCGACGCGGTTAAACTCTTCGAACAGGCGAAGGATCCCTTCTGACAGCGCGTCATCCAGGTTCCCCGTTGGTTCATCCGCCAGCAGCACCGCAGGTTTGTTCACCACCGCGCGGGCGATGCCGACGCGTTGTTGTTCACCGCCGGAGAGTTGAATCGGGAAGTTTTTCGCTTTGTCCAACAGCCCGACCTTATCCAGCGCCGCTGACACGCGGCGACGAATATCATCCCCGCTGGCGCCG
>ENA-OQDA01000333-OQDA01000333.1-human-gut-metagenome-genome-assembly--contig:-NODE-333-length-20195-cov-11.494867_pt1 | contig 20195 bp, 25 predicted proteins | sample MGYA00242771_ERZ504603 | MGnify/ENA primary metagenome ERZ504603 (study PRJEB26092, sample SAMD00036328) | human gut metagenome | host: Homo sapiens | study: EMG produced TPA metagenomics assembly of...
CATAGAAAAACCCTCTCAGTCAATGCCTTCGGCATTGACAGCTCCCCGAGGGGGGGAGCTTTTTTCTGCTTTTCTGTCAGCTGGACCTTCTCTTGGAAGGCACACTGACCCTACCCGCCCATAAAGCTCCCCCTTCGGGGGAGCTGGCGCATCAGCGCCTGAGAGGGTCGTATTCCACAATCATGCCGCCCCATGTCAGGCCGCCGCCAAAGCCGATGCAGGCCAGAAGCTGGCCCGGCTGCAGCTGCCCGTTCTCGGCAAGCTCGTTCAGGGCTACCGGGATGCTGGCGGCACTGGTGTTGCCGTGGCGGTCCATGTTCTTGTAGAACTTTGCCGGGGTCGGCCTTTCAGCGCCCGTACGCAGTGGTCGATGATGCGGCTGTTGGCCTGATGGCAGACCACCCACTCAAGATCATCGAGGGTCAGCTGTGTTTCATCCAGCACAGTGTGCAGGCACTTGGGCAGGGCATCCACTGCAAAGCGGAATACGGCCTTGCCGTCCATGGTGATGGGCGCAGAACCTGTGCGGTTCGGCCCGCCCGCATGGAGAACATCGCTGCCGCGCGCGCCCAGCGTCAGAGCAAAGGGAGTGTCCGACAGCTGAAAAATGGCAGCACCGGCTCCATCCCCAAACAGTACACAGGTGGAGCGGTCAGCGGGGTCCATCAGGCGGGAAAGGGCTTCGCACCCAATGACGAGGGCATACTGTCCACCCAAAGTTGTCAGCAGTCCCCGCGCCACGGCTATGCCGTAGAGGAAGCCGGAACAGGCCGCGTTGACATCCAGCGCAGGCCGGTCCTCGGGAAGGCCCAGCGCCGCCTGCACCTGACAGGCTACACTGGGGGTCGCGTCTGGGGCGGACAGGGTGGCACAGATGCAGCACCCGATCTGCGCAGGGGCAAGGCCGCTGCGGGCCAAAGCCTGCTTTGCGGCGGAAATGGCCAGCGTGGCGGCAGATTCATGCTCCGTGCACCAGTGCCGGGTGCGGATGCCGGTGCGGCTGGTGATCCACTCGTCGCTGGTATCCACCATGCGGCTCAGATCTTCGTTGGTGACCGTCCGGCCGGGGATGGCCCCGCCGGTGGCGATCAGCTGTAAACCACTCATGCGTTCCTCGTTTCTCCGATCTGGCGGTATTTTTTTATAGCGCTGGTCGGCCAGCTGGCGGCCGCTCATGCGGCACAGCTCTTTCAGGTGCACCCGCAAAGCAACATCCAACTGTTCAAACAAGGCTGCGTGGCTGCGCTGTGCGCCGCCCAACGGTTCCGGGATCACCTGCTCCACGATGCCATCGCTGTACAGATCCTGCGCGGTCAGCTTCATCATCTCGCAGGCTTCGCCGCTGCGGGAAGCATCCTTCCACAGAATGCTGGCAAAGCCCTCGGGGCTGAGCACCGAGTAAACGGCATTTTCCAGCATGAGGATGTGGTTTGCCACACCCAGTGCCAGCGCACCGCCGGAAGAGCCTTCGCCGGTGACAACGGCAATGACCGGCACGGTCAGGCCGCTCATTTCCATCAGGTTGCGTGCAATGGCTTCGCCCTGACCGCGTTCCTCGGCATCCTTGCCGGGGTAAGCGCCCGGCGTGTCAATGAAGGTGATGATGGGGCGGCCAAACTTTTCGGCCTGCTTCATCAGGCGCAGGGCCTTGCGGTAGCCCTCCGGCCCCGGCATACCAAAGTTACAGGCCAGATTTTCTTCCAGTGTGCTGCCCTTGCGGTGGCCGATGACCGTCACCGGCAATCCGTGAAAACGGGCGATGCCGCCCAGAATGGCAGGGTCTTCCTTGCACTGACGGTCGCCGCGCTGCTCAAAGAAGTCGGTGAACAGGGCAGAAACGTCTCATCAATGTGGGGGCGCTCGGGTGCCGGGCCAGAAACACCCGATCCTCGGCGGTCAGCGGGCCGCAGGTGCGCAGGATCTCGTCCTCTTCCACAGCCAGCTCTGCCAGCTCGGAGGCATGGGCCGTGATGGCATCCATCTCGTTGCCGCTGCCTTTCAGCGCGGCGATCTGGGCATCCAGCGGAGCCAGCTGCTCTAAAATTTCCTTGATCATTCGTGTTTTCCTCCTGCATGGAGCTGCAAGACCTGGATCAGGGTATCCCGCAGCTGGCTGCGGGGCACCACCTGATCCACAAAGCCGTGCTCCATCTGGAACTCGCTGCGCTGGAATCCGGCAGGCAGCTTTTCGCCAATGGTCTGCTCAATGACCCGCGGACCTGCAAAGCCGATCAGCGCGCCAGGCTCTGCCAGCATGATGTCGCCAAGGCTTGCAAAGCTGGCCGTCACACCGCCGGTGGTGGGGTGGGTGAGCACACTGATGTACAACCCGCCCTTTGCCGAAAAGCGCTGGATGGCGGCACTGGTCTTTGCCATCTGCATCAGGCTGAAAATGCCCTCCTGCATCCGCGCGCCGCCGCTGGCCGAAAAAATAACCAGCGGCAGGTGCTTTGCGGCGGCGTACTCGATGGCGCGGGTGATCTTGTCGCCCACGGCAGTGCTCATGCTGCCCATGAAAAAGCGGCTGTCCAGCACGGCAGCCACGCAGGCCACCCCGCCGATGCGGCCGGTGGCCGTTACAGCGGCTTCGCGCAGGCCGGTCTTGTTCTGGGCGGCGGCAAGCTTTTCAGGGTAGCCCGGAAAATGCAGCACATCCTGCGGAGCAAGGTCGGCATCCAGTTCCCGGAAGCTGCCGTGGTCCAGCACCAGACTGAGCCGGTAGTACCCGCCAATGGGCATGTGGTAGCCGCAGTTTGGGCAGACGTAAAGGCTTCTTGCCCACAGGGTGCGTGCGGCGCGGCGGCCGCACTGCTTGCACTCCACAAACTGCTGCTCGTGCCAGACGGCACCGGCATCCCGCTTGGCCTTCAGCTGGAAGGTGCGCTCCCGCATTCGGCCGGGGAAAAGATCTCGGATATCGTTCATTGCTTTTTGCCTCAGATATGTGCGGTGATGTAGTTGTAGATATCGCCCACGGTCTTGAGCTTTGCCAGCTCTTCGTCCGGGATGGACACGCCGCAGGCATCTTCCAGAGCCATGTTCAGCTCCACGGCATCCAGACTGTCGGCCTCCAGATCCTCGGTCAGGCTGGCCTCCATGGTCACCTTGTCCTCGTCGCAGTTCAGGGTATCAACAACGATCTTCTTCATTTCTTCAAACGTCATGGTAGTAGTCTCCTTTGATTTGTTTTGAATATCTAAATTTTTTGAAGTTTCTTGCGAACACGACCATTATAGCCGAATCGTTGGATAAGTCAAGAATAATAGTTAAAATATTTTATCTTTTACAATTCTGACACAGTTTTCTTCCTTTTATATATTGTCCTCTTTTACGCCGGTGTGCAGTGTGGTATACTGGACCCAGCAGTCTGAGAACAGTGTTTCCCTGTGAGGGAAAGGAGCCTTCCGATGATTACGATTTCAGAGCGCAGAGAGCATGAATCTGCAAAAAGTTTTGTTCTGCGGGTATTGATCGATAATATTATCAATACCCGTCTGGAGCCGGGTGAAAAACTGAACGAGCCGGAATTGTGCGAACAGCTGGGGGTGAGCCGCACCCCCTTCCGGGAAGCAGAGCTGGAGCTGGCGCAGCGGCGGCTCATTGAGATCCGGCCCAAGATCGGCACCTATGTTTCTCTCATCGATGCAGAGCTGGTGGAAGAAGTGCGCCATCTGCGTGCTGTGCTGGAAGCAGAGATCGCCCGCATGGCGTGCGAAAAGCTGACCCCGGCGGATATCGACCAGCTGTGGGAGAACGTGGCGCTCTGGCGCATGTACATTGAGCGTGCACAGGAAGAAAAGATCTTTGAGCTGGACAAGGGATTCCACCGGCTGCTTTATGTGCAGTGCGGCTGCCCGTACTGGTACGATCTGGTGGAAAATCTGGCTCCGCATTTTGACCGCACCACCATCCTCAGCTTCCGCTGCAGGCCCGCAAAAACGATCTACGAAGATCACGTCAGCCTGCTGAAAGCCATTGAACAGAAGGATGCGGCGGCAGCACACCGCATTGCCGGGCAGCATATGCAGCGCTACACGGAGAACCTTTCTGCGATCCGGGAAGCATTCCCACACTATTTCAAAGCCTGAAACAACCGTATCACGTTCAGAAATGCCGTATCTATGCCAAAAGATGCGGCATTTTTTTGTGCAGTTTTTTGCCGGAAACGGCTTGACAGAGATCATGAAATGTTATATATTTTAGTCAATGAAATATATAACATAAAAGCCGGATCTCCAAATCAGGAAGAAAGGTGAATACCATGAAAAAACAATACGATGTGGTCATCATCGGTGCGGGTGTCGTGGGCAGCGCCATTGCACGCGAACTTTCGCGCTACAAATTGAGCATTGCAGTGCTGGAAAAAAATCTGGATGTTTGCAACGAGACTAGTGGCCGCAACTCTGCGGTGGTGCACGGCGGCTTTGCCAACCCCATTGGCAGCCTGAAAGCAAAATGCTGCGTGGAAGGCAACCGCATCATGGATCAGCTGGCCGAAGAGCTGAACTTCCCGTTCAAGCGCTGCGGCAAGGTGCTGGTGGGCAACACCCCCGAGGACATGGAGCAGCTGGAGCGCACCATGAAGCAGGGCGCTGTCAACGGCTGCACCGGCCTTGAGATGATCGATGAAGCAAAGCTGCACGAGCTGGTGCCAGCCGTGGTGGGCAAGTTTGCCATGTGGTCCAAAAACAGCGGCATCATGGACCCGTTCCTGTACACGGTGGCGCTGGCCGAGAACGCACACGCCAACGGCGTGGACTTCTTCTTTGACCACAAGGTAGAGGCTATCACCCGGGAAAATGAGCTGTACTACCTGCATACTGCCCATGGCGATTTCTGCACCCGCTGGGTGGTCAACGCCGCTGGTCTGGGCGCAAAGCAGATCTCCGACCTGCTGGGCCTGACCGGCTACCGTGTCATCGGCTCCCGCAGCAACTACATCATCCTGCACAAGCGCATGGGCAAGCTGCTGCCCATGCCGGTGTACCCGGTGCCCAGCAACACCTATATGGGCATCCACATCACCCCCACCGTGGACGGCAACGTGACTGTTGGCCCGGACGCGGAGAACACCGATGTGCTGGACGACTACAGCGTGCCGCAGGCCAACATGGACAGTCTGGCCGTGGAGGGCGCAAAGCTGTGGCCCCACATCTTCAAAAAGGATCAGATCCGCACCTTCGCCGGCATCCAGCCCAAGTGGGTGGATGAAAACGGTGCCATTCAGGACTGGAAGGTGGAGATCCGGGACGACGTGGCACCCAATGCCGTCAACCTCGTGGGCATTGAATCCCCGGGCCTGACCGGCAGCGTGCCGCTGGCCCGCTACGTCATCGGCCTGATGCAGGAGCGCGAAAAGTTTGAGGAAAACCCAGACTTTGACCCGCACCACAAGGGCATCGTCAAGTTTGCCGAGTGCACGCCGGAACAGCAGGCAGAGCTCATCGCGCAGGACCCCGATTACGGCGAGATGATCTGCAGCTGTGAGGAAGTGACCAAGGCCGAGATCCTGCAGGCCATCCATAACCCGCTGGGCGTTTCCACCATGACCGGCATCAAGTACCGCACCCGCGCCATGATGGGCGGCTGTCAGGGCGGCTTCTGTCAGATGAAGATCGAACACTTTATTGAGCAGGAGCTGGGCACCGAGCCGGAGAATGTGCGTTACAGCCGTCAGGGTTCATGGGTACTCACCGGCAATATGCGGAAGGAGGAGAACTGAGCGATGGAACAGAAAGACGTTGTGATTATCGGCGGCGGCCCTGCAGGTCTTGCCGCAGCGGTGGAGCTGCACAAGCAGGGCATCCGCAACATGATCATTCTGGAGCGCGAGGCGATGCTGGGCGGCATCCTGCGCCAGTGCATCCATGACGGTTTCGGTCTGGGCCGCTTCGGCGAGAGCCTGTCCGGCCCGGAATATGCACAGGCGTTCATTGATAAAGTGAACAAGCGTGAGATCCCTTACGAGACCAGCGCCACGGTGCTGAGCCTGACGGAGGATCGTGTCGTCACCGCATCCACCCGCAGCGGCCTGCGCCAGTATCAGGCAAAGGCTGTGGTGCTTGCCATGGGCTGCAAGGAGCGCAGCCGCGGCGCACTGGGCATTCCCGGCGAGCGTCCGGCGGGCGTGTTCACCGCAGGCACCGCGCAGGCTTACATGAACCTCTACAACCGGATGCCCGGCAAGGAGGTCGTCATCCTCGGCTCCGGCGATATCGGCATGATCATGGCACGCCGCATGACGCTGGAAGGCGCTCATGTGCAGGCAGTGTTCGAGCTGATGCCTTACCCCTCCGGCCTGCCGCGCAACATCGTGCAGTGTCTGGATGACTACAATATCCCGCTCTATCTCAGCCACACCGTCACCGAGATCCATGGCCGTGACCGTCTGACCGGCGTGACCATCTCCGAGGTGGACGCGAACCGTCGGCCCATCCCCGGCACCGAGAAGGAGTACAAGTGTGATACGCTGATCCTCTCCGTGGGCCTGATCCCGGAGAACAAGCTGCTGGAGGATGCCGGCATCGCCATTGACCCCCACACCAACGGCGCTGTGGTGGACGAGAACCTGCAGACCAACGTGCCCGGCGTGTTCTCTGCCGGCAATGTGCTGCATGTGCATGATCTGGTGGACTTTGTTTCTATGGAGTCCGAGGCACTGGCACGCCACGCTGCCGCCTACGTTGAGGGCAAGGGCATCGCCCCCTGCACGCTGGACGTGAAGTGCGGCGAGGGCGTGGGCCACACCATTCCGCAGAAGGTCAGCGGCAAGAACGACTTCAGCCTTTCGCTGCGCGTGCGGAACCACTACCGTGACTGCCGCATCGTGGTGCGCCAGAACGGTGTGGAAGTTGCTGCCAAGAAGATGAAGAAAGCCATTCCTGCGGAGATGATCCAGTTCAAGGTCTCTGCTGCCAAGCTGCAGGAAACGGGCGCACTGGAGGTGTCGGTGGAATGAAAAAGCAATTTACCTGTATCGTCTGCCCCAACGGCTGCGAGATCGAAGCCGAAGTTGAAAATGGTCAGGTGATCTCGGTCACCGGTCACACCTGCCCCCGCGGCGAACAGTATGTCCGTCAGGAGCTGACTGCGCCCCGCCGCACCATCGCCAGCTCAGTGCTGGTCAAGGGCGGCGAGCTGCCTGTTACCAGCGTGCGCCTGACCAAGGCCGTCCCCAAGGATATGATCTTTCCGGTGATGGACGAGATCCGCAAGGTGGTGCTGACCGCCCCCGTCAAGGCGGGCACCATCGTGCTGCACAACGTCTGCGGGCTGGACAGTGACGTGATGGTCACCAAGAATGTGGATGCCTGCTGACCGGCTGAAATAAAGAAATACGGAAAAACAGTCCTGATCGTCTGCCTGCTTTTACAGCGGACACGGTCAGGGCTGTTTTGATGCTATAAACCTGTTGACATGATGTGGAAATGGGCTTATATCGGCCTCAACGTGGGAAAGGACTGCGGCAAACGCCAAAAGCGGGCAATGCCGCAGCACATGGCTGGTCTGTACAGGCGCGGCCCATGCACTGGGTGTGGAGCCTGCCAGCATTGCAAAAATACGGGCACAAAAAGAACTGTTTGCATTTTGGAAACGAGATGCTATACTATTGATTGTACATACAACGATGTAGATACAACTTCCTGCAATGAAGCCCGGAGGAGCCTATGGATATTACGGAACGAAAAATCACAAAGATCGCACGCGAAGCGGAAAAAACTGGTCCTGCTCACGATGCGGGAGGAAGGGGTCGGCACAGCAGAGATCGACCTGATCCATGCAGTGCGGCATCACCCCGGCTGCACGCAGGCGCAGCTGGCGGAACTGCTGCACGCAGATAAGGCTGCCATTGCGCGGCGGACAAAAAATCTGGAAGCAAAGGGTCTTCTGATCCGCAGAGATGCCCCCAGCGACCGGCGCAGCCAGCTGCTGTACCCCACCAAAAAGGCGGAAAGCCTGAGATCCTCCAAGGCAGAGATCGAAGCGGCCTTTTACGAATACCTGACCAATGTGCTCACCGCCGAGGAAGCCGCTGCCTTTGCCGCTGCGCTGAACAAGCTGTACACAGCATCCAAGACCGAGAGCCGCGCGGGCTTCCCGCATTTCCGGAAAGCTGCAGGAGGTGAGGCTGCTCATGAAAAAGGATAAAACGTTCCGCCCGGACAGGGTGCTCTTCTATTTCAAAGCAGAGTGGCTTCCGCTGGCCTTTGTCACGCTGTCGGGCCTTGTGTATAACATCGGCCTGCTGGCAACGCCTTGGTTCGAGGGCCGGCTGGCCCAGTGCTTGCCGACATTCTGGCGGCAGCGAGACGGCGGCAAAAGATGGCCATGCTGGTGCTGGCCTATATCGTGGTCACGCTGGCGGTGCAGGCGGCGCGCTTTATCAAGCGCTTTATGTCCGCCGCTTTGCCAACAACATCAACCGCCGGATGAAGGGCATCCTGTATGCCAATCTGGTGCGGCAGAGCCGGGCGGCGCTGGAAAAAGAAGGCAGTCGGTGAACTGATGACCAAGGCCATCTCGGATGTGGACGACTGCGTAGAGGGGATGCGCAAGTTCACCACCGAGATCTTTGATACCGGCGTGGCGCTGGTGGGCTATGCTGTGATGCTGCTGGTGTACGACTGGCGGCTGGCGCTGCTCAGCCTGCTGTTCACGCCGTTTTCCTACATGTGCGCGGCATGGATGAAAAAGCCGGTGCAGCGCGCCGGTGCGGCGTACAAAAAGGCGGCAGTGCGCTGAGCGCTGCCACCCTCGACCGCGCCCGGAATGCTGTGACCTACCGCATTTACGGCTGTGAGGATGCCCGCGTAGAAAAGTACGAGGAAGCCCTGAACACCTACGAAAAAACAGCCGTGCGCAACAATGTGTGGCAGTCCGCTCTGCCGCCGCTGTATCTGGCAGCGTCTGAGGCAGGCGTGCTGTTCATTTTGTGGTTCGGCGCTAAAAATGTGCTCGGCTCCGGCTGGAGCACATGGGACATTGCGGCGTTCACCACCTTTCTTTCCTGCTTCACGAAACTGGTGGTCAAATCCTCCAAGGTGGCAAAGCTGTTCAACTCGGTGCAGAAAGCCGAGGTCTCGTGGAAGCGCATCAAGCCACTGATGAAGCAGCCGGAACAGCTGGAAGCCCTGCATATCCCGGCGGCGCAGGACGTGACGCTGGAAAACCTCTCCTTTGCCTATGGCGAAGGACCCATCTTTTCCGGCCTGAGCCTGACGGCGCACCCCGGCGATATCATTGGCATCACCGGCCCGGTGGCCTGCGGCAAATCCACCTTTGGCAGGGTGTTCCTGTGCGAAGCACCCTACGGCGGCTCGGCAAAATTTGGCAAAACGGAATTTGCTGCCCTGACCCCGCGGCAGATCTCCGCCACCGTTGGTTACTTGGGCCATGATCCGGAGCTGAGCGCCGATACAGTGCAGAACAATGTTCTCTGCGGCAGTGAACAGGATGCCATGCCGTGGCTTGCTGCCGCCGCGTTGGACGGCGAAGTGCTGGCCATGGAAAACGGTGTGGATACCGTCATCGGCCCCAGCGGCACCCGCCTTTCCGGCGGTCAGGCCCAGCGCTTGGCACTGGCAAGAACGCTGGCCCACCCGCGCCCGGTGCTGATCCTGGACGACCCGTTCTCTGCGCTGGACCGCCATACCGAGGATACCGTGTTTGCCGATTTGCAGAGCGATGCAAAGGATAAGGTTGATCGTGTTCCGCATCGGTTGGTGGGCGACGATATACTGTCAGCAGATATTGCTCGGAATGCTCACTATATTCGGTCCAATACAATGGGCATTTTCGTTGCTGCCCAAGTGGGAAGGAGCGTGGGCGAAGTGGCTAACCCGTTATTTGACAGTTCATTTCTACGGAGCCATGCTCTACTTCGTCGGTTTCTACGTCCTGTTGCTGTTTGATATTGTGCTCTGCATACAGGTAGAGAACCTGACGGCCATCACCGCCAGTGAGCAGACGATGGCAGCCTATCTGCAAAACTCGTTCTTCTCGGCAGGCTATCTGATGGCAGCGAGCATCGTGGCGTTGAAATGCCTGAACCTCGTGCCCGACCTTGCGGCATGGATGATACCAGAGGGCGACACCGCCTTCTCAACCCGAAACTTCGGCGAGGGCGTGGCACAACAAGCCAAGATGACGGCTACGGGAACCATGGCGACCGTGATGAGATAACATGTGAGTGTGCGGTGAGTCACCGCACCTCCTATTGAAACAAATAAAAGTAACCATCAAGAAAAATGAAAGCAAAAAATGAAATTGAGCGTTGGCTCAAAGATGAGAAATTCATGGCGTTTGCCAACAAGCGTGCAAAGGAAGAGTTTTTCAATTCCGAAAACAACTACATCGACCCACAGTATGAGGAGATGGCAGAAGGCTTTGAGGATAACGACGAGTATGTAGTGCCTATGGTAGATTACCTGAGTTATCGCTTGCATCGTGCCAAAATCTACAGAAATCGACGGAGACGTGAACGTGACATCTGGTGGGTGTGGATCCAACTGAAATACGAAGGCATCTACGTAGAGGCTTGCATCAAGTATTACGCCAAACTGGTGGAAGAAGTTGAGAAGGACATATACACCATCCTGCACCGTGAATATGTGAGAATGAAGAGAAATCAGACCTCAAACAAGCAGTAACGTATGGTAATCAAGAACTTAGAAAACAAAATCAAGCTGGTGGGCATCATCTGCTCTGCGTTCCTCATGGGCTGCATCATCATCTCGGTGTCGAGCATCTGGACGGCGCGCTGCATGGTGACGGACGCGCAGCAAAAGGTGTATGTATTGGACGGCAACGTGCCCATACTGGTGAACCGCACCACGATGGAGGAAACGCTGGATGTGGAGGCAAAGAGCCATATCGAGATGTTCCACCATTACTTCTTTACGCTTGCTCCCGATGACAAGTACATCCGCTATTCGATGGAGAAGGCGATGTATTTGGTCGATGAAACTGGTTTGGCGCAGTACAATACGCTGAAGGAAAAGGGCTTTTACAACAATATCATGGGTACGAGTGCCGTGTTCAGCATCTTTTGCGACAGCATCAAGTTCAACAAGGAGAAGATGGAGTTCACCTACTACGGTAGGCAAAGGATAGAGCGAAGGAGCAATATTCTGATGCGTGAATTGGTGACGGCGGGACAGGTGAAGCGCGTGCCGAGGACGGAGAACAATCCTCATGGACTGCTCATCACGAACTGGAGAACCTTGCTCAACAAGGATATTGAGCAGAAGTCGAAGTCAAACTTCTAATATCCTAGCGGTATGAGTGTAAAAGGAATCAGACGGATGCTTGTGGGCGAGGATATGCCCGACAAGAACGACCCCAAGTACAAGAAGCGGTATGAGAAGGAGGTGGCGGCAGGGCGCAAGTTTGCCAAGACCGCGAGGATAGACCGTGCGGCGGCTAAGGTGCAAGGCTTTGCCAATGCCCACAAGACGCTGTTTCTCGTCATCGTCTTCGGCTTTGTCGCCACGTGCTTCGGCATCAACATCTACAGGATGGTGCGGTATTACGGTCATCGGACGGAGGCTGCAAGTGCCATCGAGCGGCAGGAAGGGCGCATGAAGCAGATGATGAATGCAGCCCATTGCATCACTCCTCCCGTGACGCATCGAACCAACGAGGAGAATCGAGACAAGTCAGTAACATCAAAATCAGACAGCGATGAGAATAACAGATAAGATAAACTTCCGTCAGCCGAAGTACATGCTGCCAGCCATCGTGTACATCCCGTTGATTGCCACAGGCTATTTTGTCTTTGACATGTTCAATACGGAGGTGGCGGAAACGCAGGACAAGAACCTGCAGACCACCGAGTTTCTGAACCCCAACCTGCCCGGAGCGCAGATTAAGAATGGTGACGGCATCGGTGGCAAGTATGAGAACATGGCGAAGTCGTATGGTCGCATAGCAGACTATTCGGCTGTTGATAACATTGAGCGTGACAACGAAGAAGAGAAAGAAGCGTATGAATCCAAGTACACAGAAGAAGACCTTGCGGAACTCGTCCGTCAGGCAGAAGAGAAGGACGATGCAGCCGAAGTGGCCGATGCCAAGGCGCGAGAAGCGGAAGCACTCGAAGCACTCAACAAGGCACTCGCCGAAGCGAGGCTGAGAGGACAGGCGGCAGTTGCCCCCGTGGCCCAGGATACCACACAGGCTGGGCCTCCCAAGGAGCAGATTGAGGTGAAAGGTCAGATTGCCGAGGACAGCAAGGCGGTGAAGGCACTGGACGAGGAGGACAAGGCACAGGAGGTGGTGAAGAAGGTGAAGGTGACTTCGGACTATTTCAACACCCTGACGCAGAACGAGCATGAGCCAAAGCTCATCAAGGCCATCATTGACGAGGACGTGAAGGCTACGGACGGGTCGAGGGTGCGGCTGAGACTGTTGGACGATATTGAGATTGGTGAGACCGTGGTGAAGAAAGGGTCGTACCTCTATGCCACCATGAGCGGTTTCGGTTCGCAGCGAGTGAAGGGTAGCATCAACTCCATCCTTGTGGATGACGAGCTGATAAAGGTTTCGCTTTCGCTTTATGACACGGACGGACTGGAGGGACTGTATGTCCCCGGCAGCCAGTTCCGTGAGACCACGAAAGATGTGGCGAGCGGTGCTATGCAGAGCAACATGAACATCGACCAGAGTGGAGCGAACAACAGTTTCTCGCAATGGGGAATGCAAGCCGTGACCAATGCCTACCAGAAGACAAGCAATGCCATCAGCAAGGCTATCAAGAAGAACAAAGTGAAGCTGAAGTATGGGACGTTTGTTTACCTTGTAAATGGGAAAGAGAAAAGGAAATAGACACTGCCCGACAACGGAATTGTCGGGAACGGTGGCTCATAGAGTATAAACATCAAAAAATCAACTAATATGAATTGTTTTCAGAAAATGAATGTCTGTGCATTGCTTTCGCTGAGCGTGCTTTCAGCCAAGGCGCAGACCACCTACATGGAGATGGAGCAGCTGACGGTCAACGACCAAGTGACCACCGTCATCACCGCCTCCGAACCCATCCGCTTTGTCGATATATCCACAGACAAGGTGGTGGGCGACCAACCCATCAACAACACCATCCGCCTGAAGCCGAGGACAACGTGTATGCCGACGGTGAGGTGTTGGCGATAGTGACAATCGTGACGGAACGCTACCGCACGCAGTATGCACTGCTCTATACCACGAGGATGCAGGAGGCAGTAACCGATAAGGAAATAGAATGCTCGGAGCGCAATGCCTACAACAATCCCGCTGTAAGCCTGTCCACTGCCGACATGACCAAGTATGCACGTCAGATATGGTCATCGTCTGCCAAATACCGCAACGTGGCGACGAAGATGCACCGCATGGTAATGCGCCTGAACAACATCTACAGCGTGGGCGAATATTTCTTCATCGACTTCTCCGTGGAGAACAAGACCAACATCCGCTTCGACATCGACGAGATGCGCATCAAACTATCGGACAAGAAGCAGAGCAAGGCTACCAATGCGCAGATAGTGGAACTGACCCCATCTCTTGTGTTGGACGATGCGAAGACCTTCAAGTATGGCTATCGCAACGTGATTGTGGTGAAGAAGATGACCTTCCCCAACGACAAGGTGCTGACCATCGAGCTGTCGGAAAAACAGATAAGTGGACGCACCATCTCGCTCAGCATCGACTATGAGGATGTGCTGTCTGCCGATTCGTTTAACCATATACTGTTGGAGGAGGAATAATGAGAATTAGGAATGAGGAATTAGGAGTGAGGAATTGGCTTGTGCATACCTTACTCGTTGTCATCTGTTTTATGGCAAGCATGACTCCGGCAATGGCGCAGCAGAATAGCGACCGCATATCCTTGGGGTTCGGATGCCTGTATGAGCGAGGACTGGACGTGACGCTGTCCTACGAGTATGAGACGAAGTACCACAATGCGTGGGAGTATTTTGCAAACGGATATATCAAGTGGAACGAGTGCGCATCGTGCGGTCATGTCTGTCCTGAGAGTTTTTGGAACAACTACCGCAGTTATGGTTTCGGCTTTGCCTATAAGCCCTGTGTGGCAAGAGGACGCAACCACCATGGCAACATGCGCATAGGAGCATCGGCAGGTAGCGATACTGACAGGTTCTTGGGTGGCATCCACCTCGGCTATGAGCAAAACTATACACTCAGACACGGCTGGAAGCTCTTCTGGCAGGTGAAGACCGATGTGATGATCAAGGGTGAAGACCTGTTCAGAACGGGTATTGTCCTGGGTGTGAAACTTCCTGTAAAATGACTATGCGTATGAAGAAACTGTTTTCAATCTTGGCAGTTGCGGCAACGGTGTTGCTGACTGCCTGTGACGAGCATCAGGACTTTCCCGACACAGCCATGAAGGTCACCCATATCTTGACCACTGACGGCAAGGTGATGCCCTACGAAACCTACGAGCAATCGTGCAAGCAAGCCATTGCAGTGGTGTTCAACGTCAATCAGAGGGAAGAAATGGAGGGAAACGGATATGCCGTCTATCTGTGGGACATCGCTCCCGAAGCCTTTGCTGACAGTATCGGTGTGGAACAGGACACATCCTGTGACCTCACCGCCTACGACGGCAACAAGAACACTTTTGCCCTTTATGGCACGACCGATGTGAAGTCGCCTTTGGCTGAGCGTGTCTTCGACATGTGGCGTTACGGGCAAAGTGCCTATATCCCCAGTGTGGCACAGATGCGTCTGCTCTATCATGCCAAGGACATCATCAACCCATACATCCTGAAATGCGGCGGCACACCTATCCCCGATGAGGATGATGACTGTTGGTATTGGACTTCAACGGAGGTAGAAGGACAAGCGACCGCCAAGGCATGGCTTTACTCACTGGGAAGCGGTGCCATACAGGAGACTCCCAAGTGGCAGCCGCATAAGGCGAGACCCATCATCACGATTATGGATTAGCCCATATACAGACATCGAGTATCACCCGTATCATCATCAAAGTACAACAATTAAAAAAGAAAAAGCATGAAAAAGAATTTGTTTCTAATGTTGGGACTTGGAGCCATGCTCCTCACGTCCTGTGACCAAGACATCGTCAATGAGATTTACCTGCCCGGTGGCGGAGGTTCTGTGGTCGTGACCGACAGCACATCAACCAAGCAGCTTCAGGTATTCACCAATCTGGAGATGCTGCAACCTGCCGTTTCCACACGAGCCGTTGACAACCAGTGGGAACTCAATGATATGATTGGCATCTCTTCCACAGGGATGATCAACAATATGAAGTTCACCCGAAGCGGCGGCACGAATCAGTTTGTGTCAGCCAACAAGGTGTTTTTCACGGACACAGACACTCACACCTTCAATGCCTACTATCCCTATACGGCAAATCCTACCAACGACCTCATAGAGTTCCAAGTGCCGGAGGCAGCTGTACAGAGTGAGCAGAAGGTCAATGATTTTCTGTTTGCCAGTGGAGCGGCATCATACGCCAATCCGAGCCTTACATTGAACTTCACCCATCAGATGGTGCGTGTCATCATCAAGGTCTATACCTCACCAGAATACGGTTTCACCACCAATGATTTTGCAGGAAGCCTACTCACGTTCGTCGGTTATTTTGACAGCGGTACTTTCAACATCAAGACCGGAAAGGTAGAATGCAGTGACGAGTCGGTGACGACCTATTATTTCGGCGACCCACAAAGTGACCACATGGAATATACGCTTTATGTTCCTGCACAGGTTATGCCAGACATGACATTGCAACTCAGCAATGGGGAGAACTTCGTATTCCTCACAAACGACACGTGGAAAGCGGGTCATTCCTACAGCTATTCATTGAAGCCTGTACGCAACACCTTGGAGGTCATATCTGCAACTATTTCTCCGTGGACAGTAGAGTCTGAGAAGACCATCAACGGCTACGAATAAAACTCATAAGAGGATTGGAGGGTGTCCACCGTGGCATCCTTCATCTTTTCTCATTATCACCCAACATCATCGTAAAGTAAATGGAAGAAAGCAAAGAGTTACAGGGTTTTTACAAGATATTCAGGGCGGTGATTTATGTCTCCATCCTGATGGAGTTCTTCGCCTACGCACTGGAGCCGGAGCAGTTGGACTTCTTGGGCGGCGTAGTGACGGATATCCACACTCGCATCAAGCGGTGGATGATTTACCATGACGGCAACCTCGTGTATAGCAAGGTGGCTACGTTCCTGCTGATATGTATCACCTGTGTGGGAACGCGCAACAAGAAGCATCTGGAGTTTGACGCTCGCAGGCAGGTGCTCTATCCGCTGCTGTCGGGAGTGCTGCTGATTGTGCAGTCCGTATGGCTGTTCGGTCATTCGATAATGCCCTGTTTCTATACCCTCCGTTTGAACACTTGGCTCTATATGCTCACTTCCATCGTCGGTGTCGTATTGGTGCATATCGCCCTCGACAATATCTCTAAGTTCCTGAAGGAAGGGCTGCTGAAAGACCGCTTCAACTTCGAGAATGAGAGCTTTGAGCAATGCAGGGAGTTGCAGGAGAACAAGTACAGCGTGAACATCCCTATGCGCTATTATTACAAGGGCAAGTTCCGCAAGGGATGGGTGAACATCGTCAATCCGTTCCGTGGCACATGGGTTGTGGGTACTCCTGGTTCTGGTAAGACCTTCTCCATCATCGAGCCGTTTATCAGGCAGCACAGCGAGAAGGGCTTTGCCATGGTGGTGTACGACTATAAGTTTCCCACTCTCGCCACCAAACTCTACTATCATTACTTGAAGAACAAGAATGCCAAGGACAGCAAGATGCCCCATGGCATGAAGTTCAACATCATCAACTTTGTGGATGTGGAGTATTCGCGCCGTGTGAACCCCATCCAGTTGAAGTACATCAACAACCTTGCCGCAGCGAGCGAGACCGCCGAGACCCTGCTTGAATCCCTGCAAAAAGGCAAGAAGGAAGGCGGCGGTGGCAGCGACCAGTTCTTCCAGACCTCTGCCGTCAACTTCCTTGCCGCCTGCATCTATTTCTTCTGCAACTACGGCAAGGAGCCCTACGACAAGGACGGAAAGATGCTGATTGCCGAGCGGCGTGAAGACCCAAAGACGAAAAGGCTGATACCCACAGGACGGGTGTTCGACCATTCGGGCGCGGAGGTGCAGCCCGCTTATTGGTTGGGCAAGTACAGCGACATGCCACATATCCTATCGTTCCTCAATGAGAGTTATCAGACCATCTTCGAGGTACTTCAGACCGACAACGAGGTAGCCCCCTTGCTTGGCCCGTTCCAGACTGCCTTTGCCAACAAAGCCATGGAGCAGTTGGAAGGTATGATTGGCACGCTACGTGTCTATACCTCCCGTCTCGCCACCAAGGAATCTTACTGGATATTCCACAAGGACGGCGATGACTTCGACCTGAAGGTCAGTGACCCGAAGAATCCAAGTTATCTGCTCATTGCCAACGACCCCGAGATGGAGAGCATCATCGGTGCACTGAATGCCTTGATTCTCAACCGCCTTGTAACGAGGGTGAATACAGGACAGGGCAAGAACGTTCCTGTCAGCATCATCGTCGATGAGTTGCCGACCTTGTATTTCCACAAGATAGACCGACTGATAGGCACAGCCCGAAGCAACAAGGTGAGCGTGGCACTTGGCTTTCAGGAACTTCCGCAGTTGGAAGCCGATTATGGCAAGGTGGGTATGCAGAAAATCATCACCACCGTGGGCAATGTGGTGAGCGGTTCGGCAAGAGCCAAGGAAACCCTCGAATGGCTGTCGAGTGACATCTTCGGTAAAGTAGTGCAACTCAAAAAGGGCGTGACCATCGACCGTGACAAGACCTCCATCAACCTCAATGAGAATATGGACAGCCTGGTGCCTGCAAGCAAAATCTCCGATATGCCCACAGGTTGGATATGTGGACAGACCGCCCGTGACTTCGTAGTCACCAAGACCGGGATGAACGGAAGCATGAACATCCAGGAGAGCGAGGAGTTCAAGACATCCAAGTTCTACTGCAAGACCGACTTCGATATGACGGAAATAAAGAAGGAGGAATCGGAGTATGTCCCTCTCCCTAAGTTCTATAAGTTCAAGTCGAAAGAAGAGCGAGAGCGCATCCTCTACAAGAACTTCGTTCAGGTTGGGGAGGACGTGAAAGCCATGATTAAAGAGATTCAGCAGTTCCGCACTATGATGTAGTGATATTGATTAGAGTGCGGTGAGACATCGCACCTCCTATATAAAATAATGTAATGAGAAGATACATCATCGTACTATTGAGCATGTTGGCCATCTGTAGCGTGCCCTGTCAAAGCCAAACCATTGACAGGGCACTGTTTGAACGGATGGTAGCCATTACCAAACACTTCGAGGGTTGGCACGACCCAAAGACCACACCGGGCTATGTGGGCTATGGTCACCAGCTACAGAAGGGAGAGCGTTTCCCGAAAACACTGACACGTCAGCGTGCAGATTTGCTGTTACGGACAGACCTCCTCCGGCACCTGCGCCTATATGCCCGTTATGGCAGGGATGCTTATCTGCTTGCCACCCTCTCGTACCAGATTGGACCAGCCAAGTTGTTAGGCAATGGACGATACCCGAAAGCGTCCCTGCTCACCCGATTGGAACGTGGCGACAGGGACATCCTGCCACTCTATCTGAGCTATTGCAAATGGAGGGGAAAAGCAGTGGCATCCATTAGGAAACGGAGGTGGGTGGAATATCAGCTGTTGTATGCCGAGCGGTGAGGCACCATCCCTCCTATACCTGTTTGTCTGTCACTTATATTATATATAAAGGTAATAATTGCAATTTCAATGTTAAAGTCAGAGCATTATGGCATCCATCAAATTAAAGTTCAGAACATCATCTGTTCAAGAGAAAGAGGGTCGCCTGTATTATCAGGTGATACACAATCGTGTGGCACGTCAGATCCATACAGAGTACAGAATCTATTCCTCAGAGTGGGATGCGGACCATTCAAACATCATTTTGCCAACTTCCGTCACTCCACAACGTCAAGCCTATCTTCTTTCCTTGAAAGATACATTGGATGCTGACAGGAAGAAACTGCTGTTGGTCATTGCACGGTTGGACAAGGAAGGGCAGTCATATACAGCAGACACCGTCGTTGACAACTTCCATGAGGGAAAAGAATTACATGGCATTATCGGCTATACGCTGGAGTTGAACGAAAAACTGAGACGCATCGGCAAGAAGCGGATGGTAGCAAGGTACAAAACCACCCTCAACAGCCTCCAGCGTTACCTGAAAGGAGGCGATGTGCCATTGGAGGAAGTCGATGGGACAACGATACAAGGCTATGAACAGTGGCTGAAAGACAGCGGACTGTGCCGCAACACCACCTCTTTCTACATCCGCAACCTGCGCACCATCTACAATCATGCCGTAGATGACGGACTGGTCATCTCTTCCTCACCGTTCAAGCATGTATATACCGGCATCGACAAGACCGTCAAGCGGGCACTCCCCTTGGAAATCATCAAGCAACTGAAAGAGCTGGACTTGAGTCTGAACCCCCGTTTGGAGCTTGCAAGGGATATGTTCCTGTTCAGTTTCTATACCCGTGGGATGTCGTTCATCGATATGGCACAACTTACACCAAGCAATCTGCATGGCAGTACGCTCATTTACCGCCGTCAGAAGACCTCACAACAGTTGCACATCAAATGGGAACCTGCCATGCAGGAGATAGTGGCGAAGTACAAAACAGATGATTCTCCCTACCTGCTCCCTATAGCAAAAGGAGAGGGAGCCATATTCTGGAGACAGTACAAGAATGCCTATAGCCGTATCACCAAGCAGTTGAAGAAAATCGGAGAAATGATAGGCCTGTCCGTACCCCTGACCACCTACGTAGCCCGCCACTCCTGGGCAAGCATAGCCAAGAGCAAGAACGTGCCCGTATCTACTATCAGCGAGGCATTGGGGCATGACTCCGAGAAAACCACAAAGTGCTTTAAATATTTCTCAAAACAAAGTCTAGGTTATCGGCAGGAGAATCTGGTACAATAGGAAAGATTGAAACTACAAAGGAAAAGGATAGGGAGGAGTTTTTCAATGGAAAATCAGAAAATTATTCAGGTGGAAGAAAAAGTGCCCTTTAAGATGCTGCTTCCACTGAGCATTCAGCACATGTTTGCCATGTTCGGGGCATCCGTGCTTGTTCCGTTTGTGTTC
>ENA-OQDA01000335-OQDA01000335.1-human-gut-metagenome-genome-assembly--contig:-NODE-335-length-20107-cov-7.934885_pt1 | contig 20107 bp, 7 predicted proteins | sample MGYA00242771_ERZ504603 | MGnify/ENA primary metagenome ERZ504603 (study PRJEB26092, sample SAMD00036328) | human gut metagenome | host: Homo sapiens | study: EMG produced TPA metagenomics assembly of...
ACACTAATAAGCGCTCCTTTACGGCCTGTTGTAAGCATTTGTGCAATGCCATGTGGTAGTTGCGCAAGGTCTTGGGGGATAAGCCTTCCTCGCGGAATTTGTAGTTGTAAAACTCCTGCAAGGTGTGCGGCTCCAGCTTTTTAAGCAGGATTTTCCCCAGCGCACAAAAATGCTTGTTCAAGTAGCTGCGGTAGCTGGCGTAAGTAGATTGCTTGACGGTGTCCTTCATATAGGTGTTCAGCCAGTATTCATACCATTCGCCCAATGTCACCGACATCGGATCGCGCCAGCCCTGTGTGCGGACTTCGTGGGCTTGCTGCTGCAGGATTGCGATTGCCTCTTGCCGGGTGTTGCAGCAGGTGGATGTACGCCGAGGCTTGCCTGTCTTGTAGTCGATTCCGGCAGATAGCCGAACCTCCCACCGCCCGTCTGTGCGACGACGGATATTGCCCTCGTTATGCCCGCGGCGCAGGGCTTTTTTGGATGTGTCTTTCACGATGCATCGTCTCCTTTCGTGACACAAAGACTACCACAGGTACGACCACAAAGCTATTCATCAGACCCGACAATCTTCGGGTTCTCGTTTTGGGCTTTATTGACCTTTTGCTGTTCCAGCCAGTCCAGTAACTCATCCCGCCGCACCAGCAGTCGGTTTCCAATGTGGAACGCAGGAAAAGTCGCGTCGTGAAATATCCGATAGGTGGTCGAGCGTGAGATACCGAAGTAAGTTTGCACTTCCTTGGGGCTGACAACATTGGGTAAATTTTGAAATTCCGTGTTCATGGGTTCCTCCTATGTAAATAATTTATAAAAAGGCCTTTACTATATAGCCGCTGAGAACGGCGAAAATTACGAGGTTTTTTAAACTGTTTAGAAAAAGTTCAAATTTTTAGAAAGATACCAAATCATATCATACAGACCGGCAGTTGCAATTTTTGCAACCGTCCTCAAAATTTTTGAAAAAATTATCTCTACTATATAGCCACTGGGGAAGGGCAAAAGGTAACGTTCGCTGAAAAAATAATGGAATTTTTTCATTAAATTTCAGTATAACAGTATAACTTGCAGGATTCCTGCAAGTTTAGAGATGTAAAGCGAAGAATTTTTTCTCAAGAACTGGCCTAAACGCCAAAATTACACTTCAAAAACAGCATATCACCCATTGTGCTAAAAAACCTTGCACTTATTTTAAATATCTAAATCCATTTTAACAGGCAACGGGGCAAAAACCCTGCCACATTACTCAAAATAAAACAGGCAAGCCGCAGATTAAAACGGCTTGCCTGTAGAATGACGATGCTGACGGTGATGACGATGTTTTTGATATACCCCTTTACCCTATCCCACGAACACCGTCACCATCGTCACCACCGTCACGCTTATAGTGAAATGACGCTTGCAGTTTACTACTGCTCGAAACAAAAACAATGATACTACGAGAAACACAAAATCAGAATGACGCAGATGACGCTAATGACGCTGAATCCGGGATATGGTATAGGGATATCCCCAAAACAGCGTCATCAGCGTCACTATCGTCACGCAAGAGCAGCGAGGGGGTCTGGGGTACACCCCAGAAATGCGTTTGTGGATATCCAAACGCTATGCTAGCAAAACACGTTCCTGTCCAAAGCGAAGACAATCAAGGCGGATACACATACAAATTCACATATACTCCAGAGTGAATCAGTTTAGATTCATCCAAAATTCTTGACACGAAAAAGTGAATCAGTTCTGATTCATTTTCCCAAGTGCTGCTATTATGGTTCGGCATCTCTTGAATACGGTACGCATTATGATGACGGTAAAAGAATGATAAGCGAGCGGTACTTGCCATGAGTTTGCCGGGAAGAAACAAATATAAAAACTGCAAATCCTTCAGTGTACGCTTGATGGTAATGATTCTCTGCGTTTCGGTGCCACCTATTTTGGTATTGCAATCTTAAAATCCGTGGCTGCCATGGCAGTCGTAGGGGGTGAACGCGAGATTCCGCCGCGCGGTAACCTCCTCCGCAGTGGCAAGACGGGCACGCAGCAGATGGCAGGTGCAGGTACATTGTATCCCGAACAAACTGTCCATCTCAGGGCGTTTGTTGTAACTCTAGTGCGCCCGGCATGGGCAACAACTAGGTGGTGAAAGACCACTACGCCCTCGGCAGTAGAAAGTGTTAGCCGAAGGCAAGGATGTCCATCGTGAGGTGGAATCTGAAGGAAGTCGGAGGTCAGCGAAAAAATGCAGGCGGGCAAACGCCTGAACCGATGAACAGAAACACATAGTAGGCCGTGGAAGCAGTGGAAGAAGTCCAAAACGAAGGTAGGCAACTTGAGACAGATGGGCGTCCTGGCTGACAGGGTATACCAGTGGGGGAATTCCAGACTGGGTTATTGGCGTATCGCCGGTAGTCCTGTATTAAAGGGTTCCATTACAAACGCAAGACTCGCAGCAGCAGGATATTTTAGTATCCTCCGCTACTACGAGTCCTTGCACTTATGCGGTTGGACCGACATGTACAGACCGGTGCGCACGGTGGTGTGAGAGGTCGGCTTTCTAGTTAAAAGAGACTCTTACTCGATTTGTTTCGTCGAAGAATTGTAATTTCGACGACTTGATTTTAAGGCTTCCATTTTATCTCGCTGTGGACGGCAACCGGTGCATCCGTTGCTAAGGCAGTTCGATTCTCAATAAGCAATTCGCTCATTTGTGAAAGGCTTTTGTGAAGTGCAGCATCGTCTGGAAGAAACCCCTGCAATTTATGGTTACTCCCGCAATCAGGGGCTTCGGTAGAGAGGATACAAAAATTTTTTTAATTGGCCGATATGTAGTTCTCTTCTTTAAAAATGATGAACCAAAAACTGAAATATAGCGGAGATTCTGCGGTACACAAATTTGCACAAAATATCTATAATGAAAAACGCTGCTGAGCAGATTGCATAGCGGCGCTTTTCTTTACGGGAAGTGTCTCCTATAGAAATTAAAATACCGAAAGAAGTCTGCGGTTTACCACGAAAATATCTTTTAACATATAAGTATACAGAAAGCAGGCATATAAATTCCATGTAAATTTCAAAGTAAAAAATGTAGTATTTGTATGATTCCACTTGAAAGCGCAATGCGGGAAAAGTGCGGGAAAAAGTGCAGGAAGAACGGGAATTATCACATGGAGGGAAAACACTGGCGGCTTGTATTATAGTAGTAAACCACTGTAAAGTAGATTTGTGCATGATGCACACACTGCTTAAAGAGAAAGGATGAAGACTATGAGAAAAGCACAGCACAAGGGCAAGCGCGTACTCGCGTCGGCTCTTTGTGTCGGTATGCTGGCCAGCATGGTCCCGACGCAGGCCTTTGCGGCCGACGAACAGCCAGTGGCTGCCGTCGTCCAGGAGGCTGCGCCTGCCGCCGAGGAGGCTCCGGCGGAGAACGCAGTCTCCACAGAGACCCCAGCGGAGGAGTCTGCTGCCGAGGAGACCCCGGCCCCTGCTGAGGACGCCCCGACTGAGGAGACGCCTGTCGAGGAAGCACCTGCGGAGGAAGCAGCTCTCGCCCCGATGGATGCCCCTGTTGAGGAGGCTCTTGCCGCCGAGGAGACCGCAGCCCCCGCTGCGCAGGAGGCTGCTGCACCTCAGACCGCCGCGGCTCGCATCGCAACAAACGTCGGTGTGGTCCCTGCCGGAATCGATTGGGCGGATAATGTGACCGCGAATACCTTCGCAGAGCCCTATGCAACCGTCACTGCAAAGGATAAGGCAGGCAACGAGTACACCGTGGAGGTCATCCCCGCAGACACCGTTTACTTTATCGACAGCGTGGCCGCTACCGGCAACGACAAGATGGACAATGTTCAGTCCACTGCCGCCTACGCAGCCGCCAAGGCGCTGCTGGGCGACCAGCTGCTGAACGGCAAGTCCGACCAGTTCTACCAGGGCGACGCGACCTGGGGCTTGGTGGACACCGACGCCCAGACGAAGGGCTACACCAGCAGCAATGCTGATGACAAGGATTACACCGGTGTTTACGGCAAAAACAATGAAGCAGGGGAGACAATCTCCTACAAGTTCACGCTGCCCGCCGGTAAGTACAAGATCACGACTGCCCACCGTGAGTGGTGGGGCGGCCAGAACCGTGCCATGGACCTGAGCCTGACCACCGACGCAGGTACGTCTGTTTATGCGTCGGTTCCGAAGCAGGACAACAACGCCGTTACCACCAAGACCGGTGAGTTTGAGATCACCTCCGAGAAGGTCGTGACCTGGACGGCCACGACCACCGGTCAGCACGCCCCCGCCGTTAGCTGGCTGGCTGTTGAGCGCACCGGCGACGCCGAGACCCCCGACACGCCCGTGGATGGCGACAACGCCAACTTCGGCAAGGCGCTGGAGGACAATGACATGGTCAGCGTCCGCACCGGCGCGTCCCTGGTCGAGAGTCTGAACAGCGGCAAGCAGGTCAGCGTTACCTCCGGCTGGATCAGCGGCGGCAACTCCGCTACCGATGGCGGCGCTGCCATCAACGACGGTGACAGCTTCTTCAAACGCACCAGCTTCACGCTGTACACTGATTTCAAGTTCAACGACGAGCACGACAACACCTCCGTGGTGCTGGTCGGCCCCTCTGCGGATGCCAACTTCCGCATCATCCCCCGCAAGACCGACGGCACTGCTGTGCTCAAGGTCAACAACGGCACCGAGTACGCCCTCTCCAAGAACCTGACGGCAGGGGAGTGGAACGCGATTGCCCTTGTCTACAACGAGAATGACACCGAGGGCACCGTCGCTGTTTACCTGAACGGCGAGGAGGTCCTGGCCGCCAGCGGCATCGGCTTCAAGCTCAGCGAAAAGACCGGCATCGTCGGCGCGTTCGGCGCGACCTACGGCACCGGCTTCATGCGCACTGGCCTGTATGACAACATCGTTGTCACCGGCACGGCTGACGCCGAGGCTGCCAAGACCGAGACCGCGGCCCGCTACGACGCCTTCAACAGCATTGCCGATGTGGACGGTGTTGTCACCGTCACCGGCACGGACGTACTGGAAGCGGGCAGTGCGGCGCACAAGAACGGCTGGACCTACAAGGGCTTTGGTATGCTGAACGGCAACTCCACCAGCAACCTGCTGCTGGACTACAAGGCCGAGAACTCCGAAGCGTACTGGGAGATGATGCAGTACCTGTTCGGCGGCGAGTACCCGCTGTTCTCCAACATTAAGATGGAGATGGGCAACGATGGCAACAACTCCACCGGTGCTGAAGCCTGCACGAAGCGCTATGAGGACGAGGAAGCTGATGCCTCTCGCTCTCCGGGCTTCGTCATGGCTGCTGACGCCAAGAAGATCAACCCGGACGTCAAAGTCTCCATCCTGCGCTGGGAGTATCCCAACTGGGTCAAGGCCAAGGCCGACGGCACCGAGAAGTACGCCGCCATTTATAAATGGTATAAGGAAACCATCTTTGACGCCTACGAGAAGTACGGTTACGTCATCGACTACATCGATCCCGATAAGAACGAGACCGGCAGCCCCGATGGCGAGATCATCAAATACTTTGCCAACGCGCTGAAGAATGAGACAGACTTCCCCAGCTACTTCACCGAGGAAGCCAAGGAAGCCTACCACAACATCAAGATCGTGGCCTCCGACGAAAATAAGGGCCTGAAGATCGTTCCCCTGATGCGCAGCGATTCCGGCGTGTACGACGCTGTCGATGCTATCGGCTTCCACTACCGCACCAACGCCACGAGCGATTATATCACGATGGCAGACGTGGACGACAAGGAAGTCTGGTACAGCGAGGGCTGCGCGACCTTCGGTTATTCCGAACTGCAGGAGAACAAGACCGCCGAGTACGGCGCCGGTACCATCGGTGGCTACCAGAGCCCGCTGGCCCTGCTGGACAGCCTGCCCAACGCCTTTGTCGGTTCCCGCCGCACGATGTACATGTTCCAGCCTGCGATTGGTTCCTTCTATGAGGGCATCCAGTACGGCCATAAGGAACTGCTGTCCGCCCGCGATCCGTGGAGCGGCTACATCCATTATGACCCCGTGCTCTATATGCTGAGCCATATCACCAAGTTCGCCAAGACCGGCTGGGAGAACGACACCAACACAAACGGCATCTGGCGTGTGCTGCCGAACGCGACCTACGGCTCCTTCGGCTCCAGCGACAACGAGCACCAGACCGCCGGTATCAACGGCGACGCCAGCTACATGACGCTGGCTGCCCCCGATAAGACGAACTTCTCCACCGTGTTCATCAACAACACCCAGAACGAGAAAACCTTCGCCATCAAGACGTCGGACCTGAACCTCTCCGTCGACGCGCTGCATATCTGGACCACCGTCACGGACGACTACCTGAAGCAGGGTGAGGATGTCAAGATTGAGGACGGCATCGCCTATGTCACCGTGCCAGCCTACAGCGTCGTGACCGCGACCACGCTGGACACCACGCCCGAGCGCTTCCCCACTGAGGACGGCAGCGGCGACTACATCCAGACCGAGAAGCGTACCGTGCTGGATACCGACTACACCGGTAAAAACCAGAACACCACCGACGACTACCTCTACGCGGATAACTTTGAGTATACCAACGAGGAAGACGTTACGGTGTACAATGCCACCACCGGCAAGGAGACCACCGAGAACTATCTGGTTTCCCGCGGCAATGAGCCCCGCTATATGCTGGACACCCACGGCGCGTGGATCGTTGAGAACGGCCAGCTCAAGCAGGAGAATGACTCCAGCGTGAACCAGTGGAATGGCGGCGACCCTGCGACCATCGTCGGCGACTGGCGCTGGATGGATTACAGCGCCTCCATTGACGTGACCCTGCCGGGCGCAGAGGCTAGCCGCTACGAGCGCCTGACTATCCGTGCCCAGACCGGCATGAACTGGAACAACAGCGGCTACACGCTGGAAATTAACGGCGCAGGCAGCTGGAAGCTGTACCGTATCGGTACGCAGATTGCCAGCGGCACCGTCACCAAGAATGCTGAGGGCAAGTACAACCTGAAGCTCGTCGGCCTGGGCGACACCGTGTATGCCTACATCGATGGCAACAAGGTCACCAGCTATACCGATGCCAACCCGATGCTCTCGGGCCGTGTGAAGATCAGCTCCAACTGGACGCAGGTCTATGCAGATAACCTCGAGATCAAGACCGTCAAGGGCGGCATCCCGTATGCTACCGCCATGATCGACGGCCAGGACGACGGCGTTGCCTACAATGGCACCTGGGCCATCAACAACCCGGGCGGTGGCAGTGCTGACAACTGGTACCGCACTATGTCCGTCTCCAGCACTGCGGGCTCCTCCTTCACCTTCACGGTGGACGGCAGCGGCTTTGCAATTATGGGCGGCAACGACGGCTCCGCTGTCATCGACGTCTATGTTGACGGCGAGCTGAAGGCAGAGAACGCCTCCACCAAGGCAGCCCCGACCCGCGGCGAAGCCTATATTATGTCTGCCCTGACTGCCGGTAAGCACACGATCAAGATCGTGCTGAAGTCCGGCACCCTGAACGTCGACGCCCTGAACACCATCGGCGAGCGTCTGGCAGGTGCGGACGGCGCTGTGACCGAGATTCTGACCGAGCTGCCCACGCTGGAGTACTACGTGACCGGCAGCGGCGTGGGCGACCTGCCCGCCGAGGTCGAGGTCAAGCTGGCCGACGGCACCACCGAGACGAAGTCTGTTGAGTGGAACGGCGACACCAACGCACTGGATGCGAACGCTTACAAGTCCGCTTCCATCAGCGGCACCGTGAAGGACGCCGTCAACGCGCTGGGCGAGCCCCTGACCGTCAGCGTTCAGATCACCGAGGTCATCCCCGGCGACACCGTTTACTTTATTGACACCGTGGCCGGTGATCCCACCAGTGTGACTGGCGGCACCACCGAGACCTACGAGCTGTACAAGAAGGCGCTGGGCGACAAGATGCTGAACGACAAGTTCGACCAGATCAAGACCAGCGACAACACCTGGGGCCTTGTTGACACCGACGCAGGTACCAAGGGTTACTCCGGCACTGCCGACAAGACAGCTACCGGTATCTACGGCAAGAACAACGCGAAGGGCGAGACCCTGACCTACGCGCTGACCCTGCCCGCCGGTACCTACACCCTGACCAGTGCCCACCGCGAGTGGTGGAGCCAAACCCGCCCGATGACCGCTGTAGTCACCGACGAGGAGGGCAACGCCCTGACCGACACCGCCACGCTGAACCTGTCCGGCAACAGCGGCGACATCATCAACAGCCTGACCTTCACCATTGAGGAGGACCAGGTCGTCAGCTACACCGTCACCGCCACCGGCACCCAGGCTCCTGTTATCAGCTGGCTGGCTGTCAACGGCAAGGCGGTAGGCTCCGAGTCCGGCTTCTTCAACAAGGTGTTGGAGGACAACGGCGGCCTGACGCTGGCTGCTAACACCGCGACCCTGACCGATGACACCTGGAATACCATCTTGAAGGTTTCCACCCAGTGGAACAACAAGAATGACTACCATGCGACCATCACCGACGCACAGAACCTGTTTGGCCGCACCCAGTTCACCCTGCTGGCCGATGTGATGATCGAGGAACCGAGCAGCGACAAAACCAAGACCGCCATGCGCTCCGCCTTCACGATCAGCACCGGCAGCAACCGCCTGCACCTGCTGACCTATGACGGCAAGGTGGGCTACGGTGTTGACGGCTCCACGAAGGGCGTCAGCAAGAACGAAATCTCGCTGGGCGATATTGCCATCGGCGAGTGGAACGCCTTCGCCTTCGTCTACAAGGAGACCGACGGCGGCAACGGCGCATTGACCATCTACGTCAATGGCACGAAGGCCGGCGAGATCGCGGACATCGGCTTCAAGCTGAGCGAGGCCACTGACATCGCCGCTACCGTCGCCCGCAACGTCGGCACCAACTACCTGCTGACCGGCCAGTACGACAACATTGTTGTCAAGCCCACCGCCGTGAGCGCCCGCAGCGCTGCCAATGAGACCGCAGCCCGCCGCGAGGCCAAGAACCCCTCCACTGTCGCCCGTGAGGAGCTGCTGGCAAAGATCGCTGAGATCCGCGCTGCCCTGCAGACCGACGCCGACAATGGCATTGCGTACGCTACCGACAAGCTCGAAAGCTGGCAGTACACCGGTAACAAGTCCGGCGTGGCTGACACGCTGCCCGAGCTGAACGACGCCCTGGCTGCCGCCGACACGCTGGTTGCCGACGACGCCGCAACCACCGAGGACCTGCGCAGCGCCGCCAGCGCCCTGGATTCCCAGTACGCCGGTCTGCGCACCCTGCCCGAGACCAACACCTCGATCCCCGGCACCACCGGTACGGTCATCAAGGCTGACACCGGCCTGCCCATGCAGGCCCACGGCGGCTCTGCCATGGCCCTGAAGGAGGGCACCGGCGACGGCTGTGTCAACTATGACCTGGACGGCGATGGTGACATCACCGAGGGCAAGGCTGTTTACCTCTGGTTCGGTGAGGACAAGACCAACAATACCCGCCCTGTGGACGGCGTGCGCTGCTACAGCTCCACTGATTTGTACAACTGGACCGACCGCGGCACCATCCTCTACACCCAGAGCACCATCCTGCCCATTGAGGAGGGCAGCGAGAAGGCCATCATCTCCAGCCCAGGTGCCAGCGGCACCGGCACGACGCAGGACTACAACGTCATGCAGCTCAGCGCCACGAACCTCGAGACGCTGAAGGCCTGGGGCAAGCTGTCCGCCGCACCCGAGGGTGTGACCGAGAGCCAGTTCCGCAATGTCAAGAACTTCCTGCGCGCCTATGTCACCGAGTACGAGAAGGCCCCCACGGACCTGAACGACATCAGCTGGACCGCCAAGAGCTATGACGAGGAGCCAATCACGGCGACGAGCCTGCTCTACCCGGACAGCCAGGATGACAGCGTGCGCAACGTGACCACAACCCGCCTGCAGTTGGCCTTTGAGACCTTATACGGCAGCTACTGCGTCACTGAGCGCCCCAAGATGATCTACAACGAGAGCACCAAGCAGTTCGTCCTGATCTGGCACGCTGACGGCCCGCTGTACAATAACGATAAGTTGAACAGCTGGGTGGCCGGTGGCTGCGTTGGCAACTGCCCTGCCAGCCGCTACAGCCGCGCTATGGTCGGTATCGCCACCAGTGACAGCCCGTTCGGCCCCTTCACAGTGCAGAACGTCACCCGCATGAACTACGACACGTCGCTGAACGCCAGCCGTCTGGGCGAGGCCCGCGACATGACCGTCTTCGTCGATACCGGCGTGGACAAGAACAATGACGGAGCGGATGATGCCTACGTCATCTACTCCAGCGAAATGAACGCAAAGCTCTATGTCTCGCTGCTGAACAAGGACTACACGGGTCTGGCCGCCGAGGCTGACCAGGCCGATGCTACCGAGTTCGCCGCCCGCATCGTCAGCGACGACAGCCGTGAGGCCCCCGCGGTCTTTAAGTACAACGGCTACTACTACCTGCTGACCAGCGGCACCGACGGCTGGAACAGCACCGCCCACATCTACTACCGCAGCAAAGATATGCTCTCCGGCTGGGAGAAGGTGGGCAACCCCGCCAAGAACGACACCGGCAAGATGTTCAACACGCAGGTCACCTACGTGCTGCCCATCGACGCCGAGGCCGGCAAGTTCATCTATATGGGCGACCGCTGGAACGGTGATAACCTGACCGACAGCCGCACCGTATGGCTGCCGATCCAGATGAACACCGACAACACCGTTTCCGTCCTGGGTGAGCAGGATTGGACGCTGGACCGTCTGGATCAGCTGCTGCCCACCACCGTCAACACCGAGCTGCCCGACGTCGTCTGGTCCGACGGTAGCAACCTGCCCACGGAGGTCAGCGTGACCACTCAGGGCAAAACTATCACCAGCAAGGTCGAATGGAACGCCGACAGTCTGAAGAACCCCGGCACGGCTGCCGTCACCGGCAAGCTGACTAACTGCAACGACCTGGAGATCAGCACCACGGCTACCGTGGTCCCGAAGAACCTGCTCTACTTCGCCAACCCGCAGAAGGAAAGCCTGGCTCTGAGCAGCGACTACATCGCCATCATGAACGCCAGCGCCGATACACTCAAGCAGGACCCCGCTGTGAACGACGGCGCCTACAGTGCAGAGGCCGGCTTCGGCTACACGGGCACTGCAGGAACGCTGCGCAACAGCAACGCCAGCATCTATGAGAGCATGCGCTATGCGTCCGGCACCAACAGCATCACCTACCGCTTTGACAACCTGACCGGCGAGGACTACACCGTTTACGTCGGCATGTTCAACCCCACCGGCTGGGTCGAGAGCGGCAAGACCCGTTTGGCCGACATCAAGATCAACGGTGAGACACTGCAGACTGGTTACAACTACTACACCAGCTGCACCGGCAAGGGCGACACGCTGGCTTTCACGGGTCTGAAGTCTGACGCCGACGGTGTGCTGACGGTTGAGGTTGCCGCCAACGCAAACACGACCTCCGCTGTGCAGGTCAGCTTCATCATGGTATCCGGTGAGGTCAAGACCCCGGAGCCCGCGCCAGAAACCAAAACCGAGGTCGTCAAGGATACCCTGACCAAGGATAACATCCCGCAGGAGATCAAGGACAAGGGCTACGACACGCCGGAGAAGATCACCGAGGCGTTCAAGAAGGCCATCAGCAAGAACCAGTCTGCTGACAACATCGAGGTCTACGACGTCAAGCTGATGATCAGCACCGACAACGGCGCGCACTGGAGCGAAGCAACCGACGCGAACTTCCCCGCAGGCGGCATCGACGTTACGTTCGACCTGCCCAAGGGCATCACGGCGGCCAACTACGACCAGTTCTCCATCCTCGTCAGCCACATGAAGGACAGCGGTGAGGTTGAGCTGCTGACCCCGACCCTGCAGAATGGCAAGCTCGTGGTCCATGTTACGGAACTGTCTCCGTTCGCCGTCAGCTGGACCGCCAAGGCCCAGCCGTCCCCGGTCCCGACTGCAGAACCCACTGCGACCCCGGCTCCGTCTGACAATACGACGAACAATACCACAAATAACACCACGAACAATACGACCAACAATACCACAAATAACACGACGAACAACACCACGACCAACAGTACAACGCCCGCGCCCGCCAAGACGACGGCACCCATCCCGCAGACGTCGGACAACTTCCCGCTGATCCCCGTTGCCGGTGTGGCCATCGCCAGCCTGGCTGCCCTGTGCTTCCTGTTCCTTCGCAAGAAGAACCGCTAAGTTGCGTCTACGGTTGTAAGCCCGTATAAGCAAAGCCCCCGTCCGGCAATGATATGCTCCCTATATAGCGAACAGTGAAAAAACACTGAAAGCTATATAGGGAGCATTTTTAGTGTGCCCGGCATGGGCAACAACTAGGTGCTGCAAGACCACTACGCGCTCGGCAGTAGGAAGCGTTAGCCGAAAAGAAAAGCTGAAGCTTCTTACAAAACGAAACCGCGGACGCAATAAAGAGGTACATCAAGGACCGGGAAGTGAACGACCAGATGTGCGACCAGTTGAGCTTCAAAGAATATGAGGACCCATTCAAAAATGTAGCGGACTTTGACGAAGATGATTCGCCGGAGATTCCCACGGACGGTAGAATAAGCAAGTAAAAAAGCGACGCCACGTGCGGTTGGCGTCGCTCATTGTGCGCCTTTAGGCGCGGCTGGTATTGAAGCCCTATGGGGCTGCAGTATGTCAAAAAACATCTACTTTGCTTTATAGAGAATGTAGGGGCGAACATTGTTCGCCCACCAACTTTGCGAAGCAACGCTCTTTTCGGAAAGCTTCTCACAGGGCGAACAGGCACGGGCGAGCAATGCTCGCCCCTACAATGCGCTTTTTTGACAGTCTGAAGCCTCTATGGGGCTGTTTTGCAAACCCCACGTTCAACGTGGGGTTATGATTTGTCGTGAATTTCCCAATGCCCGCTGAAACCACGGCCGATGTAGTGAACATTTCCCATCGCCTTGATATGGCGGCGGATGGTTTTGTAGCTGACGCCCAGCGCCATGCCGAGTTTTTCGGTGCTGATTTTGTTGTCTTTTTTGATTAAAGCCAGAATTTTGGCATCCAAATCATCTTGGGGGACATCTTGGGGGACACGTTGGGGGACATCTTGAGGGACACCGTAATTCAAGTTCGGCATGATGACCGTAAACTGGTATCGGTCAGAACGGAATGTAGGGCGCTTATCCTCAGTGTAGTTGATTTGCGTCTTGTAGCCGTTCAGAATTTTCCCAAAGCCGCTGCCCTTGCGCTCCATGTAGCCCAGACGGTTGAACACATCGGCCAGCACCGGGTTACGCCGAGTGGACGGCACGGTCAGCGGGTCGCGGTCTTGGATCATCGACCCGTCTGGCATACCGCCCGGCGAGTAGATCTCCAGACGGTCATCGTAGATGTCAATGTGGACCTCGCTGCCGTAGACGAGATAATCGCGGTGCGCCAGCGCGTTGACAAGCGCCTCGTGGTAGCTGCGCTCGACGTATTCGGGCAGTTCCTCCCGCGAGTTGGGTGTTTTGCGCCACATCATGCGGGCGTTGCGCTTGATGAACGCCTCGCCATTCTCAATCAAAGAGAGCACACTGCCGGAATACTCGGCATCGTCCAGCGCGTCCATTGTGCCGCCGCTTTTGTCCAGCCCATTCCAGCGTGTGCAGAACAACCGTGACCAGCGGATCGGGCTTTCATCAGCAATCAGGGCACCGGCATTTGTCAAAAAGCCGCCCTCGTCTGCCAGCCCGAAGGAAACAAGGTCTTTGTTGTCAAAGCTGTTTCCCGTCCACTTCTTATAGCGCTCCCGCAGCTTGGAAAAGGCGTAGTCCTCCACCCTGTAAAGCGTCATCTGAGAGTCGTAGGAGGTGTTTCTGCCGCGCAGAACAAGGCGTTTTAGCTCGGTAGCGGATGCCCTGACGCTCTCGTTTCCGATGCGTACAAACGCCTCTAAGGTGCCGTCGCCGGAGTAATAGTAGGGCGTTTCCTCGCCTTTGAACACGTCAAGAATCAGCAGCACTTTGCCGTCGTCGATTTTGTGAAAGCGCAGCCGAAACTCCGGGATAGGCTCCATGCGCGTCTTGAGGATCTCGCTGATTTTCTCGGCGTCGCTGTCGGGTTCGGTCAGCCCAACGATCTGCCCGTCATCCGCCATGCCGAAAATCAGCGCACCGCCCAGCGTGTTCGCAAAAGCGCTGACACTTTTGCACCAGCTTTTGGGCTTTTTTACCTCAAGCGCCGCTTTCTTGTCGTATTCGGTTGTTTCACCGATCAGGTTCTCCATATCCATCTGCTCCGACCACCTTTTGCGCGAAATATCGGTGCTTTTATTATACAACTTTGCAGGGGCGGTTTGCAATCGTAAGTTGTACTCTCCGGTGTTAAGTTGTACGCATCACGGCAAGATTCCGGCGGCAAAGTCCGGATTTGTATGTTTTGCAGATAAGATAGGATTCGTATTTGCTTTTTTAGGATTTTATTTATTTAGTATTTATTTGTGCAGACTTTTCCTGTACAGGTGAAACCCGTCTGGGCAAAGCCTGCGCAGGAAAAGCCGTTCTTGGGTAAGAAAGCCCCAAAGGCGGGAAATTTGGGGCGGTATTTGGCTGGACAGGCACTGTGTCGATGCGGTGCGAACGCGCCCAAACAGGGGCGTTTCTCGCGGCGACAGGGGCGGTGTGCGGGGATGGTGTAGAGTTGGTTTGCGTACAACTTCTTGCCGGAGAGTAAAACTTATATACTGATTCTTTGGGCTTTTCCTGTGTGAGAACCCCGTGATGTTAGTATTCCACTAATTTTGCAATGAGACCAAAGTTGCGCATTTGATTTGAACGGTGTTGGCGAGAACCCGTCTCACCAACTTGCCCCCAAAACTGCCCCCAAAAGGGTTTGGAACAGGTCAGCACCGTATAGCACCCTTTTGTACACATGGGACAAAATCCGTTCTGAGCCTTGGTACGCAATACCACCAAACCCAACAAAACAGCACCCTAACGCACAAATTTTGAATTTCTCATAACCCGGAGGTCGCAGGTTCAAGTCCTGTCTCCGCAACCATCAGGCTGTGACAAAAATGTTGTCACAGCCTTTTTTCTTTGTTGTAACGCCAAAAATGGCGATTCGACTGTCCTGTTTTCAAGGTCGTATTTTACAAGGTTGTCCAACCGTTTCATGGCGGTTGGGCTTTTTTGTTGCCGTTTTTTCCACAGCGGTGCGCCCGCATTGTGGAAAAAATTGAGCGCATTTGTAGATAAATCTCAAAAAGATTCGGTTGTTTTCAAAAAGTTTTCAATCCCGGCTGTCGGTTTTCCACACCGATAGCCGGGATTTTTGCGTTTTTTGAAGAAAAAAGCGAAAATTTACAATTTATTAATAGTTGGGAGCGGATTGATGGCTGGGAAAAGCCCTATCTCCCCTGTTTGAGGGCAAATTCTCTGGCAGTTTTCAGTTTGTTTTCAGGTTTTCCATTTTATACCTATTATAATAAGGAGGATTTCCATTATGAGCATCATTATCGGCATCGACCACGGTTACTACGCCATCAAAACAGCGCATTGTTCATTTCCGGCTGGACTTACCAGCTACGGAGAACACGAACCCTACACCCGCCAAGGACTCTTAGAGTTTGGCGGGTGCTTTTTTGTTTGTGGCTCCGGGCGGCAGCCTATCCAAAGGGATAAGACCGTGAACGACAACTATTACCTGCTGACGCTGGCAGCTATTGCCAAGGAGATCCAGCAGCGCGGCTTGCCGCCCGAATGCTCGGTGCGAATTGCGGCGGGTTTGCCGCTGACCAGTTTCGGACGCGACAAACCCAAGTTCAAAGATTATCTGCTGCGGAGCAACCAGCCCGTGAATTTCAAATTCGAGGGCGTGGAGTACAGCATTACCATCGAGGAAGTTGCTGTCTTCCCGCAGGGCTACGCCGCCCTTATGACCGAAGTGGGGCTTTTGCAGGACGAACCGTCCATGCTCCTCATGGATTTGGGCGGCTGGACAGTGGACCTCATGCGCATCGACAACGCCACCCCTGCGGCCGATACCGCCCACAGCTTGGAGCTCGGCATGATCCGCTGCGTGGATGACATCCGGGAACAGGTGCGGCGCGAAACCGGGTTGTCTCTGACAGATGCCCAAATCGAAAATATGCTGGCAGGTCAGCCCTGCACGGTCAGCGATACGGTGCGCGACATTGTAAACAAACAAGGTCGCAAGTACACAGAGCATCTGCTGTCTGCCACGATGGAAGCCGGTTTCGATTTGCACGCCATCCCCGCCGTGCTGCTGGGCGGCGGAGCATCCGTGGTGAGCCGCCACCTCAGCCCCAAAGATGGCCTTTGTAAGACGATTTTCCTGCTGGACGACAAAGTGAACGCTGTCGGGTTCGAACGCGCGTTGACCGCCGTGTCGCGCCGCAAAAACGAGGCATGAAACGCCCGCAGTATGTTTTCCGCCCGAACCTCAGCGACCCGCAGCACCGCCGCGCATGGGCGTTGCTGCAGCAGGTGCCGCCTGCCAAACGCAAAGAGTTTCTGGTGCAGAGTATCCTTGCGGCAGAACAGACGGATAGGCTGGAGAAAAGCATCCGCAAGGTGGTGCGAGAGGAGTTGCAGGCAGTCAACATAACCGGCGCTGTTCCAAGCCCACTGTCAGAGAATGCTATACCAGACTCTGCGCTCGATTTCCTGAATTCACTGTAGGGGGTGATTCCAATGTTTTAATAATAGGTAGAAAAGCAGAAGGAAAAAGACTAACTATTAAAAGTCAAGCCCCAAAACAAAATTTTCGAGAGAAATTTTAAGGTGGTGAAAATTGGTATAGCAAACAAGAGCATCCGTTGTCGGATACTCGCTCCGTATAAAATCGCACGCTTAATAATCAGCTAAGAAGGCTTTCCCAGAACGCTGCATAGCAAAAATAAGCCTTACCAGCTTTTTAGCAGCATGAGAGATGGCAACATTGTAATGCTTTCCCTCAGAACGCTTCTTTTCAAGATAGGCCGAGAATGTAGGACACCAAAGGCAAACATATTTGGCGGCATTGAAAAGAGCATATCGCAAATATCTGGAGCCACGCTTTTCCATGTGAGCATAACAGTTTTGCAGTTGCCCTGACTGATCCTTGCCAATGCAGACTACTGCGGTACGGCGGAATATCCGCAAATCATCACCGCAGGGCAACTTGAAGCGGCAGAACAAATCCGAAAAAGCAAGACGGTCACCTACTCGGTAACGCTGAAACCGTTCCGCAAAGATATGCAATGCGGATGTTGCGGTGCAAGGCTTTACTGGCACCCCAAAAGCAAGCAATGGGTTTGCCGAGAATGCGGAATGTGGTCGAAGCCGACACAAGCCGAGGAAACTTTCAATAGCATTGTGGAAAAACTGCGATGGCTCAGGCAGAACCCCGAACTCATCCATCCGCCAGCGGGCAAGGCGAATGTGCAGTCAATGGAAATTGTTCTGCTGGATAGGGAGATTGGACAGGCTCTTCTGGATGCAGAACCAGATGCTGATGCGCTAATCACTAAAATCCTGCACCGGGCGGAGCTGGAATACGAATTCCGCTCTGCAGGAGATGCCGATCCGGCAACTATGCAAGTACGAAAAGCTTGTGCCGAGTATAAGCCGACAGATGGCTTCCCACATACCTTTTATAAGGAGGTCGTCAGCAAGGTCATCCTGTACCGAGACACCCATATTGAATTCAAACTGCAGAACGGACAAATTGTGTAAGGGAAAACGCCATGAACAACATGAGGATCATTGAGATTCCCGCTTCTATGAGGGAAAGCGCCGGACAGAAAAACACGGTGCGCAAGCTGCGGGTGGCGGCCTACTGCCGTGTCAGCACCGAGGAAGAAGAACAGCAGGGCAGTTTTGAAATCCAGAAACTGTACTACACCGAAAAAATCAATTCCACCCCGGAATGGGAAGTTGCAGGCATCTACGCGGATGACGGAATTTCCGGCGTACATACCAAGAAACGTGACGGTTTTAACCAGATGATTCAAGACTGCAAGAAGCGCAAAATCGACCTTATATTGACAAAATCCATTTCCCGCTTCGCCCGCAACACACTGGACAGTATTCAATACGTCCGAATGCTGAAACAGATGGGAATCGCGGTGGTATTTGAAAAAGAGAACATCAACACCGCCACCATGAACTCTGAGATGATCCTCACCGTACTGAGCGCCTTTGCCCAGGCCGAAAGCGAGTCAATTTCCCAGAATGTAGCCCGCGGTAAGCGCATGGGATATAAGCACGGTAAATTCGCCTTCCCTTACGGCAGAATCATCGGCTATCGAAAAGGGGCGGACGGCAAGCCGGAGATCATCCCGGAGCAGGCTGAAATCATTCGGCTGATTTTCAACAGCTACCTGCAAGGGGACAGTCTGCAAAGTATCAAGGCAAAGCTGGAAACGGCGGGCGCACTCACAGCCCGCGGCAACACCGCATGGTCAGCGCAAAGCATCCAGCGTATCCTGCAAAATGAAAAATACTGTGGTGACGTATTACTACAAAAGACCTTTACCGAGGATGTGCTGACCGGGGTACATAAGAAAAACACCGGGCAGCTCCCGCAATATTACATTGAAAATTACCACGAGGGCATCGTCAGCAAGCAGATATTCCGAGAGGTGCAAGCTGAGATCGCCCGCCGCAACAGCAAGTCAGCTGCTAACCAGCGCAAGCGCCGCCGGGGCCGCTACAACAGCAAGTATGCCTTGTCCGAGCGACTGTTCTGCGGTGACTGCGGCAGCCCTTACAAGCGGGTGACTTGGAATATTCACGGCAGAAAGCAAATCGTCTGGCGGTGCGTGAACCGCATCGAGTACGGAACGAAATTCTGCGGCAATTCGCCGTCCATCCCGGAAGAAGAACTGCACCGTGCCATTTTGAAAGCGGTACAGGGTTTGGCGGCAAACTTCACCGATGAAGTTGCTGCCCAGATCAACGGCATCCTGCATAACATCCAGACCGGTGAAAGCACAAAGCCCAATTTGCAGGAGCAGCTGGAGCAGACCCAGCAGGAATTTGACCGACTGCTGGAAATGTCCTTGGACTTCGATGAGGATACCCCGTTTCTGGATAACAGGTTGAAAAAGCTGAATAATAAAATTAAGAGTCTGAAAAAAGCCATCGAGGACAGCGCCGCCCGACAGGAAAAAGCCAGCCAGCCGGAGATGCTGCTGTCAGCCAAGGACCTGCAAATCCAAGAATATGACGATGCGCTGACTGCGCGAATCATTGAGAAAATCACGGTGAGGTCGCGTAATGAAATTGAGATACAGTTTACAGGTGACTACAAAAAGAGCGTTACACTGAGGTGAAAGCTAAAGATGTGGTATCTATCCATAAAACATTTGGCGTAGAGAACAAATCAATAACTGTAGCAGCAAAATGTTCCCCATATAATTGCAGTACGAGAACTCAAGTCAAGCGCTTAAACGCTGAGCGAGAAAATAGATTTCTCTGCCAAATGATCCCTTTCGCTTGATAAATGGGGAATAAATTGCTATAATAATTTTGTAAAAATTCCCCAAGGAGTAGCTATGGAAAACACATACTCAAAAATTCAAGAGCTTTTGCACCAAAAAGCGGATTTCCAAGCCAGACTGAATTTACTTCCCTACGATGGTACGCCGGAAGTGAAAGACAGAGATGGGCAAAAATATCTCTATATCCGTAAGCGTGTTGGAAGTCGGTTAACATCGACCTATGTAGATGTATATTCCGAGGATTTATACCAGTTGCTTCTGCGCAACAACCGCGAAGCGCGCGAATTACGGAAACAAATCCGACACATTGAAAAAGATTTGGCTGCATTGGGATATGAGGAAGCCGACTTGCCACCTCGCGTAATGTTGAATCTGGATTTTGCCAGAGCCAACATGAAAGCCAATATTTATGATCAGGCTGTGCTGGAAGGTGTGGCGACGACTTTCCCGCAGACGGCGGATATTATCGATAACGGCATTGTGACCGGTATGACTGCCAGCGATGTACAGAAAATTTTGAATCTGAAACACGCATGGGAGTTCATTCTCGATAAAGACGTATTGAACTATACAACAGATTATCATATTCTGTGCCACATT
>ENA-OQDA01000336-OQDA01000336.1-human-gut-metagenome-genome-assembly--contig:-NODE-336-length-20082-cov-3.232022_pt1 | contig 20082 bp, 19 predicted proteins | sample MGYA00242771_ERZ504603 | MGnify/ENA primary metagenome ERZ504603 (study PRJEB26092, sample SAMD00036328) | human gut metagenome | host: Homo sapiens | study: EMG produced TPA metagenomics assembly of...
CTGCGCGCATAGCCTCGAGCATTCTTCGGCTCCAGACCTTTTTTCGCCGCCTTGCCCTTACGCACGTGCTCCATCGTCTTAAACGCCAGACTGGGTTCCACGCCCTTGGAAATCAAGTGCGTCATAACGTCGTCACGTGTAGAAATAGTTTCGGCAACAGGCTTGCCTTCCTTAATCAAATCCTGCGCATTGTTCAGCCATACGTCCGTACCATGCGAATAACCGGATACACGCACAACCTTCACTGAATTTTTTCGGCTGTACGTCGCTGATCATCTGACGCACAAACTTCGTACCGCATTCTGGGATACCGAAGGTGCCTACGGCACTGTCAATCTGCTCCGGCGTAACGCCGAGGGAGGTTGTATCCTGGAAGATACGCATCGTTTCTTCATCGCCCACAGGAATCTTCTTGGGATCAAAGTTAGGATCTACGTCCTCCTGCAGATATTTTTCCAGCATCTTCAGAACCATCGGATCATCGTGGCCCAGAATATCCAGCTTAACCAGACGATCATTGATGCTGTGATAATCGTAGTGAGTAGTAATCGTAGTGCCATCCTTATCATCGGCAGGACGGTTCATCGGCGTAATATAATGGATATCCATATTACGCGGCACAACCATGATGCCGCCGGGATGCTGTCCTGTAGTGCGCTTGATGCCGGCAAAGCCTTCAACCAGCGCAGCCACATGCGCCGGATGCACATGCAGATTCTTGCTCTCGTAATATTTTCTGATAAAGCCTATCGCCGTTTTATTGGCGATGGTAGCAATCGTACCGGCGCGGCAAACGTTATCGCGGCCGAAAAGCTCCTCGGTGTACTTGTGCGCTACGCTCTGGTCGGACATAGCGGACGGATCATCGGGATCGATACCGCCGGAGAAGTTCAAATCAATATCAGGAACCTTATCACCGTGGAAGCCCAGGAAAACCGCGAACGGGATATCGTGACCGTCGCGCAGCATCCTCGTACCGCATTCGGGACAATCCTTCGGCGGCAGGTCAAAGCCGCTGTCTACCTCATTGTTCATAAAGAATTCGCTGTGACGGCAATTCGGACAGCGGTAATGCGGCTTCAGCGCATTAACCTCGGTAATATCCAACATCGTAGCAACAAAGGACGAGCCTACGCTGCCACGCGAGCCTACCAAGTAACCGCGGTCGATAGAATGCTTAACCAGCTTATGCGCAATGTAATACAATACAGAGAAGCCGTGGCCGATAATAGCGTCCAGTTCCATCTTCAAGCGGTCCTCAACAATCTGCGGCAGCTTTTCACCGTACCATTCATGCGCTTTGGCATAGGACAAATCACGCACGGCATCCTCCGCACCGGGAATAGAAGGCGAATACAACTGATCGCGGTCGGGAACAGGCTTAATGCGTTCAATCATATCCGCAATCTTATTGGTATTGGTAACAACAACCTCGTAGGCTGCTTCCTCTCCCAGATAAGAGAACTCCTCAAGCATCTCCTCTGTAGTATGCAGATACAGCGGCGGCTGCAAATCCGCATCCTTATAACCCTGACCGGCCTGCAGAATCGCACGCAGCTGCGCATCCTCAGGATTGAGGAAATGCACGTCGCAGGTTGCTACAGTCAGCTTGCCCAAGCGTTTGCCCAGCTCATAGATTTTGCGGTTATGCTCCCGCAAATCCTCCTCCGTGCAGTAATTTTCGCGCACCAAAAACTGGTTATTGCCCGTAGGCTGAATTTCCAGATAATCATAAAAGCCGGCTATTTCCTCCAGCTCCTCATCGCTCGCACCTAAGCGCACCGCGCGATACAGCTCGCCCGCCTCGCAGGCCGAGCCGAGAACCAGACCTTCACGATGCTCCTCGATAACAGCGCGCGGCAGCAGCGGACGCTTATTCAGATAACGCAGATGGCTGATAGTAACGAGCTGGTACAGGTTACGCAGACCGATTTCATTCTTCGCCAGAATAATAATATGGTGACTGCTGATTTTACTCTTACCCTTAGTCGCAGCATCGGGATTTTCCGTATCAACGGCATCGTCCTTCGTCTGGCGGTCGCTGATAAGATAACCCTCCATGCCGAAAATCAGCTTCAGGTCACTGCCCTCCGCCGCATCAAAGCAGAACGGAAAGGCCTGCACTACGCCATGGTCGGTAATCGCCAAAGCCTTGTGGCCCCAACGGATTGCCTGCTTGACGAGGCCCTCCATCGGCGTCAGGCCATCAAGCTTACTCATCTTCGTATGGCAATGCAGCTCAACCCTCTTGACCTCGGCATTATCCATGCGCTCCTCCTTAGCATCGAGCTTCATAATGCCGCGAGGCACCATGCACATCTCGTCAAAGGCAAAGCGGTCTGGCGCAACATCACCCTGCAGACGCAGGCGCATACCGGGCTTCAGCAGATTTTTGAACTCGTTGCATTCCTTGCGAGGATCGCCGCCGTCACGCTTGTCAAAACGCAGCTTAACGAAAATACCGCCGGTATCATCACTAACGTTAAAGGTAAGCACAATAGAACCCACGCGCGTTTCCTTATCAATAAAGGTCTGCAGCGCACCGTCCTTATCCAGACTTTTGACAAAGGTGCCTTCGATAACAACGTTGCGCTCTTCCTCTGTCACGGTATCCAGCTTACGTGGCGTACCCTTAATTTTTTTGCCCCACAGCTGGCCGTCAGCCTTCTTTTCACCGTATAAGGCTGCCATGGCCTGCAGATACTCGGGGTCCTCCTCCGGATTGTTGTAGGACACTTCACAAGGAGGCTCCGGCGGCAGAGTTTCGCCGATTTCAATATCAGGCGGCTCCGGCGGTAAAGGAATTTCCTCCGGCAGCGGCTCGCCGGTGCAGTCGGTAATCTCTACCTCTGCCTGCGGCTCACGCTGCATCACCTGGCATTTGGAGCCATCGCCGTCGCAAATCATATCTACGCTTTGCAAAGAAAAAGCGGCTGCAAGCTGCTGCGCCGCCTTCTGCAGCAAACCGCCGGTAAGATGGGCGGCACAGCTAAAGTGCACCTCCCACTGACAGGCAGACTCGTCTACACAAATCTGATTGATATGCATCAGCTTCAGCTGCATCAGTTCCACCGAGGAAAAGGTCATCGAAGCTAAAAAACTATAAAATTTTTCTTCATCAGGAATCAGGCAATATTTTTTATTCACATTAAATCCTTTCCTAATAATGACGGGAGAAGTTGTTGGATTATGATGTACGTTGAGGCAACGCAACAACGCAGATGGTGTGCTATCTTCTATTTTTCTGAGATAAGCTAGAGTGCGTCAGATGCTAGGCGCGGATGCCGACGGCGTACTTTTAGTACGTCGAGGCGACGCAACAACGCAGATGGCGTGCTATAGGTTATCTCATGTTTTCGACACCAACAACACCCTCAATCCCCTGCAACCCTCTAACCAAATCTCCGCCATCGGGCGCAGTCTTGCCGAGCTTCAGAAAGACCTCCAACACCAGACGATTCTTTTCCTTATCACGCTTTACGTTCAGTGATTTTACCTGCACGCCGTTGAGCGACAGATAACCGGTAACATCGGTGATAGCACCGGAACGGTTTGTAGTAATGATGCGGATAAACTGGCGGTCACTGCGGCTGTTGGCAGCAAAGCGCTTTTCCCAGGTATGGAATGTAACCAGAGTTATCATGGTGATAATGGTTGCCACGCTGCTGAGGAAGTACATACCGCTGCCGGCAGCAAGGCCGATTGCGGAAACCATCCACAGACTGGCAGCAGTTGTCAGACCGCGAATAGTTAAACCCTCGTGCAGAATGGTACCTGCGCCGAGAAAGCCTATGCCGCTGACAACCTGGGCTGCAATACGCGCCGAGTCACGGCGTTGGCCGATATCCTCCTCCAGCTTGGCAGTCTGAGGATAGACATCATCAAAGCCGTAAAGCGAAACGAGCATAAACAGCGCCGAGCCCACGCACACAAGAATATGTGTACGGAAACCGGCAGGACGGTCACCACTGCCTCTTTCTATACCGACAATACCGCCGAGAATTGCAGCAACAACCAGCCTGATAACCATAACAACTCTTTGTTATGCAAAAAAGAAGTATTAATTAAATCCATGCCAGTATCACCTCACAGCTTCTGTTCCCTCTGCCTGCGCCGGGCGCAGACACGGGAACTGAGTTATTTTTACAGCTTTTGCAGCATCTCCTTGATAGCAGTGATATAATCACCGTCCAGCGGCAGCATGCTTACTTCGCCGGTCTTACGAACTTTTACTTCCAGCTCGCCGGTCTGCAGAGTCTTAGGACCTACAACTACGCGCAGCGGATAGCCGATCAAATCTGCGTCCTTGAATTTTACGCCCGGACGCTCCTTGCGGTCGTCGATAACAACCTCAACGCCTGCTTTGTGCAGCTCGTTGTAAATTTTCTCAGCCTTAGCAAAGGATGCTTCGTCCTTTACGTTTACAGGTACAACAAGTACTTCATACGGAGCAATAGCAACAGGCCAGATCATGCCGTCGGCATCATGGCTCTGTTCAACGCAGGCAGCCATAGTACGGCCAACGCCGATACCGTAGCAGCCCATTACCATCGGCTGCTCTTTGCCGTTTTCATCCAGATAGGTACATTTCATAGCTGCGCTGTATTTGGTGTGCAGCTTGAATACCTGGCCTGCTTCGATACCGCGAGCCTTAGCAATCGGAGCGCCGCAGTGCGGGCAGGGATCGCCTTCAGCCATCAGACGGATATCGGCAACGTAGGTCGGAGTGAAGTCACGGCCCGGATTAGCGTTGATGTAGTGGAAGCCTTCATGGTTAGCACCACAGCAAACATTGTGCATATTCATAACGGTTGCATCGCAAACGATAATAACCTTTTCGGGATCAAGGCCTACAGGGCCCATATAACCACCGACAGTGCCAGCCTTAGCCAACAGCTCTGCCTCAGCCATTTCCAGCTCAACTGCGCCTACGGTGTTTTGTACTTTGGTTTCGTTAACCTCGTGGTCACCGCGAACGAAGCACAGTACCAGGCCTTTTTCGCATTGGTATGCAACAGCTTTTACGGATTTTTCAATCGGAGCGTTGAGGAAAGCGCAAACGTCGGCAATAGTCTTGCAGTTCGGAGTTTCAACCTCGCTCAGCTCCTGCATTTCTTCTGCCGGAGCCTTTATCGGATACAGCTCTGCCTTTTCGATATCGGCAGCGTAATCGCATTTGGTGCAGTAGGTAATTTCTGCTTCACCGCTGTCTGCCAGCACCATGAACTCATGGCTACCGGTACCGCCGATAGCACCGCTGTCTGCTTCTACCGGACGGAAGTTAAGACCGCAGCGGGTAAAGATTTTGTCATAAGCATCATACATAGCCTTATAGGAAACGTCCAGACCTGCTTCATCACGGTCGAAGGAATAGCCATCCTTCATAATGAAGTCACGGCTGCGCATCAGGCCGAAGCGCGGACGGCGTTCGTCACGGAATTTGTCCTGAATCTGGTACAGGTTCAGCGGCAGCTGGCGGTAGGAACGCACATCGTTCTTAACCAGAGTAGTAACCATTTCCTCGTGGGTAGGACCAAGGCAGTATTCGTGGCCGTGACGGTCCTTCAAGCGTACCATTTCTGCACCGTAAGCGTCCCAACGGCCGCTTTCCTTCCAGATTTCTGCCGGCTGCATAATCGGCATCATGATTTCCTGGCAGCCTGCATGGTCCATCTCTTCACGGATAATATTTTCGATTTTTTTAATAACACGCCAAGCCAGTGGCAGATAGGTGTACATGCCATTGGTGGATTTACGCATAAAACCGGCACGCAGCAGCAGCTGATGGCTCGGGATTTCAGCCTCGGACGGAACCTCACGCAAAGTGGGTGCATACATTTTAGAAACTTTCATTAACGGGATACCTTCCTCTCAAGTAAAATTTTATCTATTTCAGCAAAAAGCTCGCTTACAAGCTGATCTTCGGGAACCTTGCGCAGGATTTCGCCCTTGCGGAATACCAGTCCCTCGCCGATGCCGCCGGCAATACCGACGTCAGCCTCACGTGCTTCACCGGGTCCGTTGACCACACAGCCCATAACGGCAACCGTAATGGGTTCTTCAACATCCGCCAGACGGCGTTCAACCTCCAGCGCCAGCTTTTCCAGACTGATGCGGGTGCGTCCGCAGGTCGGACAGCTGATTAAGGTCGGTCCGTGCTCACGCAGGCCAAGGGATTTCAGAATATCATACGCTACACGCACCTCGTTCACCGGGTCACCGGTCAGCGAAACGCGAATAGTATCGCCGATGCCTTCGGCAAGCAGCGTACCGATGCCTACTGCGGATTTGATAATACCGCTGTTGACAGTGCCTGCCTCCGTAATGCCGACATGCAGCGGATAATCACACTGCGCTGCCATCAGACGATAAGCCTCCAGTGTCAGCGGCACATCATGCGCTTTGAGTGAAATCTTAATGTTACGGTAATCCATCGCTTCGAGAATGCGCACGTGGCGCCAAGCCGCCTCCACAAGAGCCTCCGCGGTGGGATGGCCGTATTTTTCCAGCAAATCCTTCGGCAGAGAGCCGGCGTTGACACCGATGCGGATAGGAATATTGCGTTCCTTCGCTGCTTCCACCACAGCGCGCACCTTTTCTTCACCGCCGATATTGCCGGGGTTTAAGCGCAGGCCGTCAACACCTGCTTCAATCGCTGCCAGAGCCAGCTTATAATCAAAATGAATATCGGCAATGACAGGAACCGGACTTTCCTTACAAATAGTTTTCAGGCCCTCCGCCGCTGCCATATCAGGCACGGCACAGCGGATAATATCGCAGCCTGCATCTGCCAGACGCTGAATCTGCTCCAAGGTTGCAGCAGCATCGTCTGTATGTGTGTTAGTCATAGACTGAACGGCAATCGGAGCATCGCCGCCCACAGCCACGCTGCCTACGTGCAGCTGGCGGGTTTTTCTACGTTCTATCACTTTCGTTCACCTCTTAACGTGTTATATCTTTAAAGGTGGAAAATACTGTCAGCGCTAAAATCAGCGCAATACCAACCATCTGGATGTTAGTCATAGCCTTGCTGCCGAGCGGTTTACCGCGCAGGCCTTCCAAAAGCAGCAGTACAAAATGTCCGCCGTCCAGAGCCGGCAGCGGCAGCAGGTTGATAACGCCCAGATTGATGCTCAAAAAGGCAACAAAGGTAATCAACGGCAGCATGCCCTTTTCCGCCACCTGACCGGCCATCTGCGCCACACCGATAGGACCGGCCACCTCAGCCGGAGCCTTACCGGAAACAATCTTGTACAGGCCGTTCAGCATAGAAACGATAATATTTTTTGTATAGACGCAGCCTTCTTTAATCGAGCCGAAAAAGCCAAGGCTGACCTTGTTGAACTTAGGGCTGATGCCGATTAAGGGACGGCCTGCCTCTCTGTCATACACGGGAGTCATGGTGTAGCTTTTTACAGCGCCCTTACTTTCTGCAGTCAGCGTTACCGGATTAGTTCCGCTCGCACGCAAATTGGTAACAACATCCGTCCAGGTAGCGACAGGCTTATTGTTAATCGTCAGAATGCGGTCGCCGTTACGCAGGCCTGCTCTTTCCGCAGCCATGCCGTCTACAACAGTGCCCAGGATTGGCTCATTCACCAGCTCCTGTCTGCCCTCCAGCATAAAAATACCGCTGAAAAGAATAATAGGCAACAGGAAATTCATCAGCGCACCTGCCAGAATAACCAGCATTCTGGACGGTATCGGCTTAGATTTAAAGGTTCCCGGTTCAGGCGGATCGTCAGGATCCATGCCTGCGATTTTATTATAGCCACCCAACGGAATAGCCCGCAGGCTGTACAGAGTATCGCCGTCCTTTTGCTGATACAGCTTAGGACCAAAGCCGATGGCAAATTCATCAACACGCATACCTGTGAGCTTCGCCGTAATAAAATGACCGAATTCGTGTACCGTAACCAGCACACCAAAAACAAAAACAGCGGCTAATATTGTTAGCATTTTACCTCCTTACGATAGCCGGCAAGCTTTGCCGGCCTTCAGTCTATAATTTAGCAATAACCCCTTTGGCAGCAGCACGCGCCCAGGCATCCGTTGCTTCAATATCCTCCAGCTGCGGACGCAGAACATTGTTATGCTGCGCTGTAACCGTAGCAGTGATATAAGGGATATCCAGATATTTAATTTTGCCTGCCAAAAAGGCATATACAGCCTCCTCGTTGGCAGCATTAAAGGCACATGGCAGAGTGCCGCCGGCCTTACCGCAGTCAATAGCAATCTTCAAGGAAGGAAATGCTTCTAAATCAGGTGCTTCAAAAGTAAGGTTACCCGCAGCAACAAGATCAAGCTGTTCAAAGCTGTAATTATAGCGCTCCGGCCAGCTCAAAGCGAACTGAATCGGCAAACGCATATCAGGCACACCCAGTTGAGCAATCACACTGCCGTCGCAAAATTCTACCAAGCTGTGTACAATGCTCTGCGGATGCACAACGACCGCAATTTTATCATAAGGCATATCAAACAGCCAATGTGCCTCCATAACCTCCAGGCCCTTGTTGGCCAGTGTAGAGGAATCAAGCGTTACCTTCTGCCCCATGCTCCAATTTGGGTGATTGAGGCATTGCGCCAAAGTTACATTTTTCAGCTCACTGCGTTTTTTGCCGCGGAAGGGACCGCCGCTCGCCGTAATAATCAGACGCTTGACTTCCTTTTGCGTACCGCCGCGCAGAGATTGGAAAATAGCGCTGTGCTCACTATCCACAGGAGTCAGGCTTACACCATGCTTACGCACAGCCTCCATTACAATGCTGCCGGCAGCAACAAGTGTTTCCTTATTCGCCAGCGCAATGTTCTTGCCGCAGGCAATAGCAGCCAACGTCGGGCGCAGGCCGGCATAGCCTACCATAGAACCAAGCACCGTATCCGCTCCCTCGTAGGTAGCGGCAGTCAAAAGGCCTTCCTCCCCGGCTAAGATTTCCGTCTTGCCGTGATAGCGGTCAGCCAAGCGCTTAGCAGCGTCCTTATCCGTCAAAACGGCAATATCAGGCTCAAACTGCTTAATCTGCTGCTCTAAAAGCTCATCGCTTTTATGCGCAGCCAACGCGCGTACCTTCAGCTTTTCAGGATTGGCAGCAGCCACCTCCAAGGTCTGACGACCGATAGAGCCTGTACTGCCCAAAATAGAAATATTCTTCATTTGCTATCCTCTATTCTTGAAACATAGATAAAGCGCTGATAATCATCAGCAGGTAATACACAACCGGTGCCGTAAACAGCAGGCTGTCGAAACGGTCCAGCACACCGCCGTGACCGGGGAAAATCTTACCGGAATCCTTAATATCAAAGCTGCGTTTGACAATAGATTCGATCAAATCGCCGACCGGAGCAAAAATTGCCACCGCCAGCGCCACTGCCACAGCAATGCCACAGGGCAATGCCCAAGCAGATAATACATAAAAACAGTACGGTCACAAAGCAGCCTACAAAGCCGCAAACAGCGCCCTCAAAGGATTTCTTCGGGCTGACGCTGCAGAACGGTGTCTTACCGAAGGCACGACCGAAGAAATAAGCAAAGGTATCGCTTGCCCAGGTGCCCAAAAGCACAATCCACAGGCAGATTTCGCCGTACTCAAATACACGGAAGCCCAAATCGATATGCGGACCGCCGTCAAAGGTGCGCAGCAAAATAATGTGCGCAAACAAAAGACCGCAGTACAGCATGCCCCAGGCAGTAAGCGCACTGTTTTCTGCCCAATGCTGCTCGCCTCTGTTGCAATGCAGCCACAGGCCCTCAATCGTACTGAAAATGAAGAACAGCGCTGTGAGCATCACAATAAATGCCAACGTATAAACGCCCTCCAGCTCAAAATAATAGCCTGCGCCGGCAACCAGCACCATCAGCAGTGCGCCCACGCCACCGGTCAGCGTGTAGGCATGATAGCCCTTGTTCTCCACCATCTTGTGGTATTCGTACCAGGCCACAGCAGCCAAAACAGCAACAGCAGCATTAAAAAGCATACCACCCTTGGTGATAATGCCGACTGCCGCAATAATACCGATTACACCGGTAATAATACGTGTTAACATAGTTAAAATACATCCTTCTTTGAATTATAAAATTAATTGGAGCCCTGACGAAGTATATGGCGTCTTACCTATTTTCACCTTTCTCTAGGCAGCCGGGAAGATGCCGGAGACGAGGAAGGGCGACGACGCCGTACATACTCGTACTGCTAGGAGAACTGACGACGTATATGGTGTCTTACCGGCTGATTAGGCCGCCGAAACGGCGCTCGCGCCCCTGATAAGCCAAAATCAGCCTCCACCAGATGATCCGGTGTAAACTCCGGCCAGAACACCTTGGTCGTCCAGATTTCCGCATAAGCAATCTGCCAGAGCAAAAAGTTGCTGATACGCAAATCACCACCCGGACGGATAAGCAGATCCGGCGCAGGCAGGCCCTTGGTATACAAATGGTTTTCAATTACATTATTATCTATATCGTCTACGGCCAGAGTACCGTTGGCAGCTTCCGCCGCAATAGTACGCACAGCATGCAGGATTTCTGCTTGTCCGCCGTAGTTTATAGCCAAATTCAAAATAATACCGGTGTTGTTTTTCGTTGCCTCTATTGCGTGCTCCATCTTCTGCTGCACAATCTCTGGCAGACCTTTACGCGAGCCGATAAAACGCACCTGTACGTTATTTTCGTTAAATTCGTCAATCTCATTGGTCAGATAACGGCTTAAAAGCTCCATGATGAAGTTTACTTCCGTCACCGGACGCTTCCAGTTTTCTGTCGAAAATGCATAAGCACTGATAACCTTAACTCCCAGCTTATCAGCTGCACGGACAATAGTTTTCAGTGTTTCCGCTCCGGCCTGATGGCCAAAGGTGCGCACCTTGCCTTGAGCCTTAGCCCAGCGACCGTTACCGTCCATAATAATAGCAATATGCTGAGGAATATTCTGCATATCCAGATCCTCAGTATGCATTACGATATTATTCTTAGTCTTATTTTTTGTTTGAAACAAGCCTCTAAACACAAGCATCAAGCCTTTCGCTAAAATTTGTAACTTGCTTTTAGTTTTCTTTACTTTTCCCCTGATTAAAGAAGAGGCGTGCCTCCCTCTTGCGGGAGGCCGCCTTCCTGATTTTGCATTGCAGTCTTGAATTACTCAATAGCGCCAACCGGGCAGCTAGCAGCGCAAGCGCCGCATTCTACGCAGTCTTCACCGATTTCGTATTTACCGTCAACTTCAGTAATAGCGCCAACGGGGCAGGTAGCAGCACAAGTACCGCAGCCTACGCAAGAATCCTTATCAATTTTCAGAGCCATTCGTCGCACCTCCTTCCTTATCTATACACAATGGTAAGAGCTAATCTATTAGCAGACAACTGCTGTTGTCTTACTACATATCTGCGCACCTCGCGACCTTCAAAGTCTGCCTCGCTTGCACGCGGCGGCAGCAGAGACTGCACCTCATAGCTGCAGCCTGCGGCCTCCAGGCGACGGGCAGCCTCCTTGAGAGGCAGTGCCAAAACCTGTGGAATTTCCATTATACTTCCATTACTTCTTTTTCTTTGTTAGCAGCTGCAGCGTCGATTTCTTTCATAACCTTATCTGTCAGCTTCTGTACCTTTTCAGTACCCTTCTTAGCCTCGTCCTCAGTGATTTCCTTAGCCTTTTCGGTCTTTTTGATAGCATCGTTGGCATCACGGCGCAGGTTACGGACTACAACACGGTATTCCTCAGCTTTTTTATGTACAACCTTAACCAGGTCCTTACGACGCTCTTCGGTCAGCTGCGGCAGGTTCAGACGAATGCAGATACCGTCGCTGTTCGGGTTCAGACCGAGGTCGGATTTCATAATTGCTTTTTCGATATCCTTCAGAATGTTTTTCTCCCAAGGTTGAATAACAATCATACGCGGTTCCGGTACGGTTACGCTTGCCACCTGAGTTACAGGTGTCGGGGAACCGTAATAATCAACCATAACCTTCTCCAGCAGAGAGGGAGTTGCACGGCCAGCACGCAGGCTTGCCAGATCCACACGCAGAGCAGCAACGGATTTTTCCATCTTGCTCTCGATACCGCTGATAATTTCATTAACTGTTGCCATTATTCCTTACCTCCTACCAGGGTACCAATTTTTTCGCCTGCAGCAGCACGCAGAATGTTACCCGGTTCATCAATATTAAATACTACAATAGGAATGTTGTTATCCATGCACAGGCTGATTGCAGTGGAATCCATTACGCTGAGATGACGTTTGATAACCTCGATGTAAGGCAGCTCATCAAATTTCTTCGCATCCGGATTAACTGCCGGGTCGCTGTCATAAACACCATCTACGCCTTTTTTAGCCATCAGGATAGCATCTGCTTCGATTTCCGCAGCACGCAGAGCAGCGGTGGTATCGGTGGAGAAATAGGGGTTACCGGTACCTGCGGCAAAAATAACGACTCTTGCTTTTTCCATATGGCGGATAGCACGGCGACGAATGTAGGGTTCTGCAATCTGACGCATTTCAATAGCGGTCTGCACACGGGTCGGAACCTCTAAGTTTTCCAAAGCATCCTGCAACGCAAGAGATGATAACGGTTGCCAGCATTCCCATGTAGTCAGCAGTAGCACGGTCCATGCCTTTGTTGCTGCCGCTGAGTCCGCGCCAGAAGTTACCGCCGCCGTTAACGATAGCAACCTCTACCCCTGTCTCAACTACAGCCTTGATTTGCTTGGCCATAGCATATACTACTGTCGGATCAATGCCAAAGCCTTTTTCACCGGCCAGGGCTTCACCACTAAGCTTTAAAACTACACGTTTGAATTTCTTAAGTTCTGTCACGATAGCGACCTCCCATTTTTTTACTTATTCCTATACTCTATTCAATAATTATACCAAAAATACCTGCTTTATTCTACCAAAAATTTTATGAAGAATTAGCGAAAGAAATTCCCCGGCTAATCTGACCATAGATAATTTTTCTGTTCTGGCAATATTATTATAACCAAACAGCGATATAATAGTCTTTATCATCTTATAAAGAGGGGAATGTTTATATGGAACATATAGAACACAAAGCACAAAAAAGCAATGCCACCCTGGCAATCTGTATCACCGCACTGTTTATGTCGCTCAATATTATGATGAGCTCCTTCGGTCTGCCGGTACCGGGCGGTCATTTATATCTCAATGATGTTATCATCTGCACGGCAGCAATTCTGCTGGACGATCCTAAAGCAGCCTTCATCGTTGGCGGCGTGGGTGCTTTCTTGGGCGATTTATTCTTCTACCCGACACCGATGTTCGTTTCTCTGGTTACTCACGGCATTCAGGCTGTTGTTATCTGCCTCTTGGCACACCGCGGCGGCAAGGTCAGCTTCAAGGGCGCTGCTCTCGGCGTAATTCTTGGCGCTGTTATTATGGTTGTAGGCTATTCTCTGGGACGTGCTTTTATTTACAGCACACCGCACTACGCTTACATCAAGCTGCCCTACCAGATTCTGCAGGCAGCAGTCGGCGCTGTCGGCGGCCTGGTGCTTTGCTTCAAGGCAGGCCTGCTGGAGCGCTTCGACAAAATGTTCCGCAAATAATTTTTACCACATAACACAAAAGCTGTTGTACGCAAACACACGTACAACAGCTTTTTTATTTGCGTCTGTCTGCTGCCACGGCTTGGGCAGCAGGTCTATGACAACATTATTTTTTTACAATTACAGTGCGTCCTTAAACACACTGCCGCCGATAAATTCGCGCAGGATAGAGTTATTAGGAATAACATTATCCTCCAACGGCTTAACGTAGCTTAAAATGTTCAGAAGACGGTGCGCAGTAGTGTAGGCCATGCCTGCGGACTGCGGTACAGCACGCAGCAGCGGCTCCGCATATTTTTTCAGCACAGCTAATTCGTAAATCAGCGTGGTGTTGAAAATGATATCGGCACTGCTCTGATACGGGAAGATGTATTTTTCTTCACCATCACGCACGTCGGACCAGGTTCTCAGCGTAGTTTCCGCATCATGCGAACGGAACTGGCTGTCGCGCACCATACGGCGCAGCAGACGCATATCGGTAGTACGGATACGGTTATACTCGTCAAAGGACATCGGTGTGAGCGCACTGACATAAATTTTTATTTTATGTTCCGCCGGTACGGACGGTGTCAGCTTCTCATTCAGGCCGTGGATGCCTTCGATAACCAGCACGGAATTTTCCTGCAGCTGCAGCTCGTTACCGCGATATTCACGGCAGCCGGTGCGGAAATTGTACTTGGGCATTTTGACCTTTTCACCAGCCAGCAGACGCTGCAGATGATCGTTGAACAGCTCCAGGTCGATAGCCTCCAGACATTCAAAGTCATAGCTGCCGTCAGCCTTACGCGGCGAATCGACACGGTTTTTATAATAGTCATCCATAGAAACGGCAATCGGACGCAGGCCGTTAACTGCCATCTGAATGCTCAAACGCTGTGCCGTAGAGGTCTTGCCGGAGGAGGACGGACCTGCAATCAGCACCAGCTTCAGCTCATGGTGACTTGCCAAAATATCGGCAATATTAGCCAGCTTCTTTTCATGCAGCGCTTCCGCTACCTGAATAATCTTTTCGGCATAGCCTAAATCAATAATTTTATTGAGCTTGCCCACAGTATTGCAGTGAATCATGGCTGACCATTCTTCTGCCTCCTGATAGGCATCGTTAAGGCGCGGCTGGTCTACAAAGGGTGGCAGCACCTGCCAGTTACCGTTGTCAGGGTAATTGATAATCACGCCGTCAGCATACGGCAGCAGCTCAAAGCAAGACACATAACCGGCATCCGGGCACATGGGGCCGAAAAGATAACCGGGTACGCCCTCCAGAAGGTTAATCGTCAGCACGGTGTCATCCGGCACCTGAGCCAGCAGCGCCAGGTTATCATCGCTGCAGATGGCGCAGGCCATATCAATAGCCTCGGATTTAGGCAGACGCAGCAGCTTAATAGACTCTTTGCGTTCTGCCATTTTGTGCATATATTCTTCAATGCTGCGGATATCCTCAGCGGTAAGCTTACGCTCGCTGTTATCCTTACAGTAGAGTGCGCTTCCCAGAGAGTTGCGCACCTCCAGATGTACATCGGGATAAAGCTTTTTGGTTGCCGCAATCAGCATAAACAGCAGCGTGCGCACATAAACACGCATGCCTACGGAATTGTTGACTTCCACGAAATCAACAGTGCCGTCGGCAGTAAGCGGACGCTGCAGGTCACATTCCTCACCGTTATAAAGTCCCATAACGATGGGAGAAGCATATTTATCGCTCAATCTTTGAGCTAAAGGCAGCAGAGTGCTGCCCTCCTCTACTTCGATAATTTGTCCATTGGACAACTGCAGCTTAAGCATTTTATTCGCCAACGGCTTGCATTGCAGCGTTGACCTTGACAGCCATACCCTTGATTTTCTTCAGAGGTACGGCGCAGACAGCGATACGCACGCCTGCAGCCAGAGGAACTGCAAAAATGTTGTCCTCATGCAGCTTTTCGCAGATTGCATCCGGGTTTTTAGCGGGGATAGACAGGAAGAAGCCTGCTACATACGGCAGCATCGGCAAACCGCATTCTTCCGCTTCCTTAGCGAACAGATCGGCACGTGCCTTAATCATCTGATAATAGTAATCACGCTCAGCGCAAACCTTTGCCAGCAGCTCGGGATCGCTGTAAATGGTTGCCAGAGTGCGCATAGCCGGACGGTTGATGTTGGACCAGGTTGCACGGCTGGTGTATTGGTTGATAGCGGCGAACTCGTCAATAACGCTCTTGTCGGAGGAAACGCCGATCATAGCGCCGGTACGCTGACCGTACATAGTGAAGCCTTTGGACATGCTGTAGCCTACAATACAGAGAATGTTGGCAGGCAAGCCAGAAAGCTTTTTAAAGATTTTGCGTACTTCTTCTTTTTCGCCGGCATAATCAATGTATGCAACGTCCAGGAAGAAAACGATGTTTTTGCCCGGTACGGCAGCTTCCTTCAGAATTGCCAGCACGCCGTCCATATCCTCGCCGCTCAGGCTGTAGCCGGTAGGATTGTGCGCCGGAGTGTTCAGCAGATACAGCAGGTTATCCTGCTTAGCAAGCAGCTCGTCAACCTTTTCCTTTAAAGCAGGCAGGTTGAATTTGTTGTTTTCGTCCAGCATTTTATAGGTGGTGAAATTGCGGCCCATATCCTGGCACAGCACCTTGTAAGCACCCCAGTACCAGTCGGAGCAGAGCACGGTATCACCGTTGTCGGTGTAGTTCCAGATAGCATGGTGGATAGCACCGGTGCCGCCTGCGGTTGCAACTGCGGCAATGTAGCCTTCCGGACGGGAGTTGCCGAAGGCAGCAGTCAGTACGCAGTCCAGATATTCAGGCAGACCGCTGATAGGTGCGTAAGCAATCATTTCGTTAGTGGAAAGACCGCGGAAAACCTCTTCTACAGTCGGCAGGCAGACGAGCTTTTCATCCTCGTCCAAAATAGCGCCGATAGTAGCGTTGGTAACGGCATCCTTGCCGTATTTGGCAGCAGCTGCCACTGCAGCAGCGTTAGCACCGAAAATTTTATCTTGGGCAGATTTACCCTTAGCGTGTTTTGCAGCAATACTCATAGTCATAGTTAAATACTCCTTTCAAAATTACAAATCAATAACCGTAGCGCCGCTGCCACCGGCCTCCAGCTCCGCCGTTTCCAGTTTTTTCGACAAAGCGGTTGGTCGACAGATATGCTGTCAGGCCGGCGCGCAGCACCGGTTCCCTGCCATGGATGAGGCGCAGCTGGCCGATACCGGCAATCAGCGCATCATCAATAGCTTTATCTACAACGGGAATTGCTTCATCCAGCGTCATACCCGCGCAAATCAATTTCCTGTTTGGCACTGCCTGATTTGGCAATGAACATCTGGTGTGCGTAATTGGCAGCAGCATTCTTGCTGAAGCCCTTACGCTTTTTAGGCGCAGCATCGGTATGCGCAGGCTGTGCCTTGGTCAGCATGCATTTTTTGCCGGCACCGTCATTTTCAGAATACCAACCTGCACTGTTACATCGTTGCCGTTGACATCGGTGATAATACCGTTCTTCCCTAAGGAAACAACAAAGACATTCAGGCCCTTCTTGGCCGTCTTGGCAGATAACGGTGCGCCCTCCGGCAGCGGTGCGTCCTCGCTCAATGTTTTGTTGAGCTTCTTGCGCGCTTCCTCTGCCGCCTGCTCCAGGCGCTTCGTATCGAAGTCAGCCTTCATGGAGCGCAACTCCTTCAGTACGGCTTCAGATTCACGGCGGCTGCGGCGGTAGATTTCATCCGCCTGCTCACGCGCCTTGCGCAGCATTTCATTCTTACGGCGCTCAAACTCGCTCTTGGAATAAGCAAGCGCGTTGCGCAGCTGCTCGCTTTCGCGGCGCAGGTCCTCAATCTCCTTACTGCCGCTTTCATAACGTCGACGTTCGCTGTCCAACTCCTGCAGTACATTTTCCATATGCACATGCTCCTGGTTCAGCAGCTCACCGGCATTTTTGATAATATCCTCAGCCAAACCCAGACGGCGACTGATGTTGAAGGCATTACTGCTTCCCGGTACGCCCATCAGCAAGCGATAGGTAGGACGCAGTGATACAGGGTCAAACTCCACGCTGGCATTTTCCATGCCCTCGTGACCGTAGGCAAAGGTTTTCAGCTCACTGTAGTGGGTTGTTACCATCGTCAGCACGCCCTGCTCATGCAGGTGCTCCAGCATCGCCATAGCTAGCGCAGCGCCCTCGTTCGGGTCCGTACCGGCACAGATTTCGTCAATCAGCACCAAATCTCCTGCCTTGACCTCGTTTAAAATGCTGATTAAATTCGTCATATGGGCAGAGAAGGTTGACAGGCTCTGCTCAATGCTCTGCTCATCGCCGATATCCGCATAAACTGCGCGGAACACCGGCATTTTTGCACTGCTTGCGGGGATAAACAGACCAATCTGCGCCATCAGCGCAAAGAGGCCTACAGCCTTCAGCGCTACCGTTTTACCACCTGTGTTAGGGCCGGTAATCAGCAGCATGGTAAATTTATCGCCCAGCTGTACATTCAAAGGCACTACCGTATCCTTCGGCAGCAGCGGATGACGTCCCTGCGCAATTTCTACGCCGCCGGACAGCACCAGCATCGGGCGTACCGCATGCTGCTCCTGCGCCAGCAAAGCTCTGGCGCAGATAACGTCCAGCGTAGTAAAGATTTCCAACGAAGCCAGCAACGCCTTCGCCTCCGCGCCCACGTTCTGCGTGAGCTGACGCAGAATACGCTCCATTTCCTCGTGCTCCTCTGCAACATAACGCTTGATATCATTGTTCAGGTTGACAACAGCCAGCGGCTCGATAAACAGCGTTGCACCCGTACCGCTCTGGTCATGCACAATACCGGGGAAATTCATCTTATATTCCTGCTTTACAGGGATAACGTAACGGTCGCCGCGCATCGTCACAATGTTATCCATGAAGTACTTCTGGTTATTGGGGTCATGCAGGATGCTGTCGAGCTTTTCCTTCACGCGATTTTTGGCAATCTGAATCGCTGTACGCAATCCGCCGAGCTTCGGCGAAGCGTTGTCCTTGATTTCGCCATACTCATCAATCGCACTGCCAATCTGCTTTTCCAGACGACTAAATTGCGTCAGCTCCGCTCCGTATTCAGCCAGATTAGGCGCAGTTTCCGCATTTTCCGCAGTAAAATCCTTCATCGAAGCAAAGGCCTGCACCGTTGTCTGGATATGCTGCAGCTTCTCCGGCTCCAATACGCTGCCAAGCTCCGCGCGCTTCACGTCAGCGGTAATATTGAAAGCACCGCCGAAGGGAAAACGTCTGCCTTCATCCAGAATGCGCAGCGCTTCCGCAGTTTCCTCCTGCAGGCGCTTAACCTTACTGAATTCACTTTCAATCTGCAGGGAAATTATTGCCTGCTTGCCTAAAAAGGTTGCGGCCTTGGAGGCCAGCATATTTTTTACTTTATCAAATTCTAATGTCTTTACAGCAAAGCGTGCCATAGTTTTTTGCACCTCTAAATCTAAATCATAATATATTATTATAGCATATTTGCAAAGCTTTGTGCTACTGCCTGCAACAGCTATTCCCTCTTACCGAGGCTGCATAAAAACGTAATCCGTTGAAAGCGCAGGCATCACTTGGCGATAAAAAGCTCGCCGTCACGCTCGTAGGCATAGCATTCCTGCTGCAAAATGCGGGCAATACGCACAAAATCATCTGTTATATCGGCATCAGTATAAGCCACCAGCATCTTTTCCGCATAGCTGCGTCCCTTATAATAGCCCACGGCATCCTGCACGAAAAAGCCGTCCGTATGCTTATACAGCACCTCGGCGAAATCGTCTATCACCTGCTGCCACGGAGCAGGCTTCAAAGCACCGTTATCATAAACAGCGCAGGGAATATGAAAAACATATCTGTGCACTAAGGCAACCTCCTTCAACCCTCTTTATCCAAAAACGGCCACCGACAGACGTTTTGCTGCCAATGGCCGTTTATTTTTCTGACTCACTGCAACAGCAGCTCAGAGCTACACTAATTTAGTTTTCGTGATGGCGTTCCTTGTTCTTACGAACATACTCCATGATAATACCGGCGGTTTCTTCAATCGCGCGGTTGGAAACGTTGATAATCTGGCAGTGCAGACGGCGCATAATGCCTTTAGCATAAGCCAGCTCGTCATCGATACGCTTCATATCGGCATAGGTCGCAGTATCGGACAGGCCCATGGTTTTCAGGCGCTCGCTGCGGATTTCGTTCAGCTTGAACGGGTCAATCAACAGGCCGATAATCTTATACGGCGGCACCTTGAAAAGCTCCTCGGGCGGAGCCAGCTCCGGTACCAGCGGCACGTTGGCAACCTTAATCTGCTTATGCGCCAGATACATACTCAGCGGAGTTTTGGAGGTACGGGAAACGCCGATAATGACAACGTCCGCCTTCAACAGACCCAGAGGATTTTTACCGTCATCGTATTTAACAGCAAATTCCACAGCCTCAACACGCTTAAAGTATTCGTGGTCCAGAGAGTGAATCAGGCCGGCCTGATTCTTCGGCAGCAGACCGGTAGACTTTTCGATGGATTTCAGCATCGGTCC
>ENA-OQDA01000339-OQDA01000339.1-human-gut-metagenome-genome-assembly--contig:-NODE-339-length-20014-cov-5.990597_pt1 | contig 20014 bp, 16 predicted proteins | sample MGYA00242771_ERZ504603 | MGnify/ENA primary metagenome ERZ504603 (study PRJEB26092, sample SAMD00036328) | human gut metagenome | host: Homo sapiens | study: EMG produced TPA metagenomics assembly of...
ATGCAAAGAGAACACCTCCATTGTGTATTTGTTTTTGTTTGGTCACTTAATCGATAACACAATTTGGTGTTCTCTTTCATTTTTATTTCCCGTTTTTCCTACAAAAACTTTACGCTAGCAAATAGCATAATCAAAAACAGACACCGCCGATATACTTAAAGCATGTCGAGGTGTCTGTCTTAAAAGCGTTATAGCTTATCTCTTATTATACAATTGCTTTATCAGGCTTTACAAAGAACCAGGCAATGGCACCGCAGATACCGGTTACAGCAGTTGCTGCCAAAGCAGCCTGCCAGCCATAGTTGGTTGCAAACCAGGCAGTAACGGTCGGAGCCAGTACGCCGCCGATATTGCCCCAGAAGTTCATCCAACCAGATACAGAGCCTGCAAATTTGCCGCCCATGGTGATTACACTGGACCAGGAAGCACTCATGGTCAGACCAAGAGAGCCTAAGGATACGGAAAGCCAGAGAACATTCATCATCGGATCAGCAGTACGGGTGGAAATGTACAGTGCACCTGCACACAGCAGAATGCCAGCAGCACCGGTTGCAGTCTTAACCATATTCTGAGACATGCCGTTGCGCAGCAGTTTATCGGAATAGTGACCGCAAAGAGTAACCACAGCCATCAGAGAAATCCAGGGAGCAGCAGCCCAAATACCCATTTTAGCTAAGGAGAATTTGTGCACCTCCATGAGGTACATCGGCAGCCATGCCAAGAATACGTACATAATGTAATCGGTAATCAGGAACTGAATGCCCAAAGCCCAGAATTGGGAAGAACGCAGCAGCTTGCCCCACGGAGCAATCTGTTTTTCACCGGTTGCGTCCACACGGCCCTCGTTGATGTGAGCCAATTCTGCTTCATTAACATAAGGACTGTCCTTCGGATCATCAGTAACATATTTATGCCAAGCCCAAGCCAAGAGCAGACCGACTACACCGAAGCTAAGGAATACATGATGCCAGCCAAAGGTTGTCATCAGCCATACTACAACAGCAGGACCGACTACAGGACCAAAGAAGCAGCCGTTAAGAATAAAGGAGCTTGCCTTGCCCTTTTCGTCTTTATTAAACCATTTGTGTTCCGCCATAGCGAACGCAGGATAAATCGGTGCTTCGCCCAAGCCAAACATCAAACGTACAATTGCAAAGGTGTACTTACCGCTTGCTACTGCAGTTAAAGCAGTAAAAATTGACCACCAGGCGCAGGCGATAGAACCGGTAAAGCGATGGCCGAATTTTTCGGCAACCATACCGCCGGGAACCTGCATCAAAGCATAACCAGCGAAGAAGAAGGATTGAATGAGGCCCATATCAATTTTAGTAAAGCCAAATTCCTTCATGATTACGGGTGTTGCAACAGAAAGGTTAACGCGGTCCATGTAGGATACAAAGCTGATAGCAAAGATCAGCCACGCTACCTTCCATCTGAAGTTTGTCATTTTCATAGTTTTCTTTCCCTTCATAAAAAACAAATTCTGTTCTTATATATATATTCTGTCGAACAGTTAACAATAATGATACTATTTCTTCTTAAAACTGTCAATATTTTTCGTTCATTTAATTTTTGCGAATATTCGTCCAGTGTATAAGGATTTTTGAATTTTTTATGGAAAGGAAGGGAAGCAGGTGCGTCGCAATAGTATATTGCAGCAATGTAAATCCAAGAAGCACGTCCGCAGAACAACGCTGATTGATAAGAAAGCAAGTAAATCGAGCGAGAGGTAATATCGATGCAAGGAATAGCAATTTTAGCAAATGAGTGTCCGGAACCATATGCGGGCGCATCCAAGAAGCGAGTCCGCAGGGCGTCATGCGCGCCATGCGATAGTGTCCCAAGAAGCAAGCTAGAAGATCGAAGCTGATTGGTTTGACACGAACCGCTAAGTGTTGCATTGTCTGAGCGCTAAGCTATCTACTATAATAAAATCTCTTTGCATAGCGCGAGTTTTGCGACACTTCGTCTTGATTCCACACGAAATTTGAATTAATAAATTGCTGTTGACTGAAACGATATACTCTCGCGAATAGAGAAAATAAGGTAGAAAGCTTAATCCATGCTTGTGCATCACTTTGCTCCTTCAAGCATGGCTATCTATCCCTCCAAAAATGCTCCCTGCAGCAATACTTCATTACGAAGCCCCCGCGGCTGACTTAACTGCATAATCGTAGATTCTATCCTCAATCGACGAGCTGATTACATCAGCTCGTCGATACGCCTCGCCGCTTACACGTCTATGCGTCGCATAGCTCCTTTAGACGTGGCGGTTGGGCAGCCAGCCCCGCCGCTGGTCATAAGATGGCTGACGGTAAAAGAAAAAAGACATGTCACATGACATGTCTTTTTTCTAACCGGCAGCTATCTATCCTCCCAGGCCGCTTCCAGCCAAGTACTTTCGACGTATAAGGGCTTAACTACTGTGTTCGGGATGGGAACAGGTGGATCCCCTTAGCCATCACCACCGGATTATTTAATTTTGAGGTTTGTACCCTCAAAACTTCAACAGAAGAATGAACCGTTAAGTTCTTTTTAACGTTTTGTTTAAGCTGACTTCTTCATCGAAAACCGCTCCTTATTCAGTCGCTGTTTTCGATGTTTGCACGACCTTTTCGATTTCTCGCTTCGCTTTGCTTGCGACAAATCGGGTCTTTGCTTCAAGTCAAGCCCTCGACATATTAGTATCGGTCCGCTGAATACATTACTGTACTTACACTCCCGACCTATCAACCTCGTCTTCTCCAAGGTGTCTTACTAGATTGCTCTATGAGAGATCTCATCTTAAGGCTGGTTTCACGCTTAGATGCTTTCAGCGTTTATCCTTTCCGAACGTAGCTACCCAACTATACCTCTGGCGAGATAATTGGTACACCATTGGTTCGTCCACTCCGGTCCTCTCGTACTAGGAGCAGCCCCCTTCAAATCTCTTGCGCCCGCGATGGATAGGGACCGAACTGTCTCACGACGTTCTGAACCCAGCTCACGTACCACTTTAATGGGCGAACAGCCCAACCCTTGGGACCGACTTCAGCCCCAGGATGTGATGAGCCGACATCGAGGTGCCAAACCTCCCCGTCGATATGGACTCTTGGGAGAGATTAGCCTGTTATCCCCAGGGTAGCTTTTATCCGTTGAGCGATGGCCCTTCCACTTGGATGCCACCGGATCACTAAGCCCTACTTTCGTACCTGATTGCCGTGTTTGGCTCTCAGTCAAGCTCCCTTCTGCCTTTACACTCTTCGCGCGATTTCCGGCCGCGCTGAGGGAACCTTTGGGCGCCTCCGTTACTCTTTGGGAGGCGACCGCCCCAGTCAAACTGCCCGCCTGACACTGTCCCGAGTTTCGTTACTCCTACGGTTAGAATTCCGATACATCAAGGGTGGTATCCCAACGGCGGCTCCACGAAGACTAGCGTCCTCGCTTCCATGCCTCCCACCTATCCTGTACGTGATGTATCAGAACCCAATGTCAGGTTACAGTAAAGCTCCATGGGGTCTTTCTGTCCAGTCGCGGGTAACCTGCATCTTCACAGGTACTTCAATTTCACCGGGTCCCTCGTTGAGACAGTGCCCAAATCGTTACACCTTTCGTGCGGGTCGGAACTTACCCGACAAGGAATTTCGCTACCTTAGGACCGTTATAGTTACGGCCGCCGTTCACCGGGGCTTCGGTCGAATGCTTTGGATTGCTCCGGACATCCTTCCTTAACCTTCCGGCACTGGGCAGGTGTCAGCACCTATACGTCAGATTTCTCTTTAGCAGGCACCTGTGTTTGTGGTAAACAGTCGCTTGGGCCTCTTCTCTGCGACCGCCTCATGCTCCGTCTGTTCAGACTTCACAACAGCGGCTACCCTTATCCCGAAGTTACGGGTACATTTTGCCGAGTTCCTTAACGAGGGTTCTCCCGCGCACCTTAGGATTCTCTCCCCGCATACCTGTGTCGGTTTACGGTACGGGCGGTAATTCTCTAACTAGAAGCTTTTCTCGACAGTGTGGGGTCAGCAGCTTCAGTTCCGTTTCCGGAACCTCCACATCACGCCTCAGACTCACAGGACGCGGATTTGCCTGCGTCCCATCCTACACGCTTGTACAGGAACAACCAATCTCCTGCCTGCCTGCCCTCCTGTGTCACTCCATCGCTCAAACAATCATTACCGGTACTGGAATATCTGCCAGTTGTCCATCTCCTACGCTCCATGCCTCGGATTAGGTCCCGACTTACCCTGGGACGACGATCGTTGCCCAGGAATCCTTATGCTTTCGGTGGAATGGATTCTCACCATTCTTTTCGCTACTCATACCAACATTCTCACTTCTGTGAAGTCCACCGTTCCTTACAGAACGACTTCAGCCCTCACAGAACGCTCCCCTACCCCACGACATATGTCGTAGCCACAGCTTCGGTTTCGTACTTTAGCCCCGGTAATCTTCGGCGCAGGGTCTCTCGACCAGTGAGCTATTACGCACTCTTTAAATGGTGGCTGCTTCTAAGCCAACATCCTGGTTGTTTTAGAGACCCCACATCCTTTTCCACTTAGTACGACATTGGGGACCTTAGCTGGTGGTCTGGGCTGTTTCCCTTTTGACCACGGATCTTATCACTCGTAGTCTGACTCCCAAGCTCTACAGTATAACCATTCGGAGTTTGACAGGGTTCGGTAACCTTTATGGCCCCTAGCCCGATCAGTGCTCTACCGCCTATACTTACTACTTGAGGCTAGCCCTAAAGCTATTTCGGGGAGAACCAGCTATCTCCGCGTTCGATTGGAATTTCACCTCTACCCACATCTCATCCTAAAGCTTTTCAACGCTCACAGGTTCGGTCCTCCACGCAATTTTACCTGCGCTTCAACCTGGACATGGGTAGATCACTGCGGTTTCGGGTCTACGTACACTAACTATCCGCCCTCTTAAGACTCGCTTTCGCTTCGGCTCCGTGTCTTCCACTTAACCTCGCTAGTGCACGTAACTCGTTGGTTCATTCTTCAATAGGCACGCCGTCGCTTTCGCTCCGACTGCTTGTAGACATACGGTTTCAGGTTCTCTTTCACTCCCCTCCCGGGGTTCTTTTCACCTTTCCCTCACGGTACTATGCGCTATCGGTCGCCATTCAGTGTTTAGGGTTGGAGGGTGGTCCCCCCGGCTTCCCACAAGATTCCTCGTGCCTCGTGGTACTCTGGATACTGCTCATCTCTCCGGTCTTTAACCTACGTGGCTTTTACACTGTATTGCCTACCTTTCCAGGTAGTTCGGATAGACCATTGAGACTAAATGCAGTCCTCAACCCCGGCGAGCCGTAGCTCACCGGTTTGCCCTCTGCCCTCTTCGCTCGCCGCTACTGTGGGCATCTCGTTTGATTTCTCTTCCTCCGGGTACTTAGATGTTTCAGTTCCCCGGGTTCCCTTCCTTTCGGATACCTGCCCATGACGGCAGGTGGGTTTCCCCATTCGGACATCTACGGATCAATACTTGCTTGCAGTTCCCCGTAGCTTTTCGCAGCTTACCGCGTCCTTCATCGGCTGATGGCGCCTAGGCATCCGCCGTATGCCCTTAGTAGCTTGACTTTTTCAGCTTACTAAGAACTTTGCGTTCCTAGATCTCGTTAACTCATTCTCTTTGCTTTCGCATTGATTAGAGGTGCCTTGTCATCTCATCAACAACAAGGACTTTTATTCTTCTGTTTGAAGTTTTCAAGGTACAATAGAAGGTTTTTTGAACCTTCAAAACTAAACATTAACCTAAGCGAATGTGCGTCGACTTGTCGTACGAACAAGTTTCCTTGCTCATGTACTCCATAGAAAGGAGGTGATCCAGCCGCACCTTCCGATACGGCTACCTTGTTACGACTTCACCCCAATCATCGGCCCCACCTTAGACGGCTGGCTCCTTACGGTTACCCCACCGGCTTCGGGTGTTACCAACTTTCGTGGTGTGACGGGCGGTGTGTACAAGGCCCGGGAACGTATTCACCGCAGTATGCTGACCTGCGATTACTAGCGATTCCGACTTCATGCAGGCGAGTTGCAGCCTGCAATCCGAACTGGGATCGGGTTTCTGGGGTTTGCTCTGCCTCACGGCTTTGCTTCCCTCTGTTGCCGACCATTGTAGTACGTGTGTAGCCCAAGACATAAGGGGCATGATGACTTGACGTCATCCCCGCCTTCCTCCAAGTTGTCCTTGGCAGTCTCCTATGAGTCCCCGGCATTACCCGCTGGTAACATAGGATAGGGGTTGCGCTCGTTGCGGGACTTAACCCAACATCTCACGACACGAGCTGACGACAGCCATGCACCACCTGTTTTCATGTCCCCGAAGGGAAAGCTCCATCTCTGGAGCGGTCATTCAATGTCAAGCCTTGGTAAGGTTCTTCGCGTTGCGTCGAATTAAACCACATACTCCACCGCTTGTGCGGGCCCCCGTCAATTCCTTTGAGTTTCATCCTTGCGGACGTACTCCCCAGGCGGGGTACTTATTGCGTTAACTCCGGCACAGAAGGGGTCGATACCTCCTACACCTAGTACCCATCGTTTACGGCCAGGACTACCGGGGTATCTAATCCCGTTCGCTACCCTGGCTTTCGCATCTCAGCGTCAGACACAGTCCAGAAAGGCGCCTTCGCCACTGGTGTTCCTCCCAATATCTACGCATTTCACCGCTACACTGGGAATTCCCCTTTCCTCTCCTGCACTCAAGTCTTCCAGTATCCAGAGCCATACGGGGTTGAGCCCCGCATTTTCACTCCAGACTTAAAAAACCGCCTACATGCTCTTTACGCCCAATAATTCCGGACAACGCTCGCCACCTACGTATTACCGCGGCTGCTGGCACGTAGTTAGCCGTGGCTTATTCGTTTACTACCGTCATTACAGATCATTATTTACAATCTGCACATTCGTCATAAACAAAAGAGCTTTACGGAACGAATTCCTTCATCACTCACGCGGCATTGCTCCGTCAGGCTTTCGCCCATTGCGGAAGATTCCCCACTGCTGCCTCCCGTAGGAGTCTGGGCCGTGTCTCAGTCCCAATGTGGCCGTTCATCCTCTCAGACCGGCTACTGATCATCGCCTTGGTAGGCCGTTACCCCACCAACTAGCTAATCAGACGCAGGCCCATCCTCTAGCGATAGCTTATAAATAGAGGCCATCTTTCACAGCATCCTCATGCGAGATTGCTGTCACATTCGGTATTAGCACCCCTTTCGGGATGTTGTCCCCATCTAGAGGGCAGGTTGCCCACGCGTTACTCACCCGTTCGCCACTAAGAAAGTTCAACACCTAATACTTCAACCACCGTGTTAGTTCATGCTTTTAATGCGTAGTAAAAATTGCTTCGCAATTTTTACCGCTACACTTCAGCGGATGAAATACTTGGTGTTGAACTTTCTCCGTTCGACTTGCATGTGTTAGGCATGCCGCCAGCGTTCGTCCTGAGCCAGGATCAAACTCTCCAATAAAGTTTATTGAAGAACTAATCTAGCTCTTATTATTTAAAAAAGAAGTTATTTGACTTGGTCTTGCGCTTTCGCGCTCGACCCGCACATTCGCTTTTTTCTAGGTTTAATGTTCAGTTTTCAAGGTTCACTCTGTTGCGTCTGTTCGCAACTTTGTTGTTTGTGTTTGTCGCTGTATCCCGGCGACTTGTATATAATACCACGTGGGCAAGGTAATGTCAACACCTTTTTTACAACTTTTTTAAGATTTTTTAGTGAAACACTTGGATTCGTGGACAAATAAAGTATCATGTATACACGCTTTGAAGCACCTGAAAAAACTTCAAAATTTCTATAAAAATCTACGAAAAATCGCTAAAAACACCTTGCAAAACTTCATTTTTCGGTAAAAATTTCTATAATCTTTTTTCGAAATTTCCTATCACCGATACATTTTCGTATTCAATAATAAAGATATTCGGATCACATTCTTCCAGTAAATGACGTAATTTCATCGACTCAACCTTAGAAACAACTGTCAAAAGCACATTGGTATCCTCACCGCTATAGGCACCTATGCCCTTAATTTTAGTTACACCACGATGTACAGCAGCAAAAATAACCTCTTCTACCAAATCTATTTTAGTAATTACAATCATCGTTACCGTAATACTTGGCAGATAAGCCTTATCCAGAACAACGGAAGTAATCACAGCAAAGAAGATGGAGTATACTGCCGCAGCTACATCGTATAATAGAATACAGCTGCCAAAGACAAAGATATTAATAATATTGAAGACCTTACCTACACTCATATTGTGATACCGGTGCATCAGCAGCAGTCCCAGAATGCCCTCACCGCCGCCGCTGCCCTTGCTCATCAGCGTCATGCCGCATCCCAGGCCGCACAGGATACCGCCTGCCAGACAAGCCGTAATCGTATCGGGCAGATAATTATGTTTCGCAACAGGCACAAGGCTCAGCAATACGCTGTAGCTTGTAATGCAGACAGCAGATTTCACTAAAAAATCCTTGCCGAACTTACGTATAGCCAGCAACATCAGGGGTATATTCAGGAGAAAATAGATAATGCCAATATAGTTGTCGGTAACAAAGCTCAGCCCCATGACGTTTCTCATAAAATATCCCAACAGCTGTGCTATCCCTAAAAAGCCTCCATTATAAAGATTACATGGCAAAATGAACATATTAAAGCCGATGGAATATACCAGCGAGCCGCCTATAATCAGGCACAGGGACTTTAGGGAAAGAAATTGTTTCAGATAGGTAACAGCCTTCATGCTACAGCCTCCTTTGCCGACTGACGGGAAGGGGTTGATTAATAACTACTATATATAATAACCTAAAATTTTATGTTTGCGTATTAACCAAGTAAAAAAAGCACTTTTTTATATCCAAATAAGTAAAATGCATAAAGTACTTTACAATTTTTTCTGCTTAGTTTTTGTAAATCAGATAAAATCGTCATAATTTCGCCATATACTGCCTTTATAATAAAAGCAACAAAGGTAAACAACCACTTTAAGAAAGAAGGTGCCAAATATGATGACAACATTAACCAAGTATATGAAGAAAACCACAGCAATTGCTATGGCTGCCATGGTGCTCTCTCTGCCGCTGGCAAGCGTAGCATCCGCTCACGAAAGGCACGATGCTCCGCCACCGCGTCATTCAGACCGCTATGACAGACACGACCGCTACGACAAGCATGATCGTTATGACAGACATGACCGCTATGACAAGCGTTATAAGAACGACAATTACGTAACGAAAAAGGACAGCAACAAAAAAGCTACCACCAGCTTCATCATCGGTGCTGTACTGGGTGCGGTAATTGCCAAAAACACCTGATTAACATCCTTCTTTTCATCCTCATCACTCATACACAAAAAGAGCTGCAGTTTTACACTACGCAGAGTAGTGCAACTGCAGCTCTTTCAATTTTTACTATATTATATGTAACAGAAGAATCCTCAGCTGATTACATATCACGGCTGGCGATAATATCTACACCAAGGCCGAGAATATCCTTAACTACAACGTCACCGGTTTTAATCGGAGCGGTAACCTTTACGCTACGCAGAAAGCGTGCGCAGTCCAGGATGCGTTCCTTCGGCAGTACGTTAGCGGATACTACAGGCAGCAAAGGCAGCATACCGCCTTCTACAGCAACGGTAGAGGTCAGCATACGCTTCGGAGCAGTAACTTCATCGTTAGCATATTTAGCGCCACGCGGGCAGGTGTTGCCGGTAACATTGGTAACTGCACCATTTTCAATGGTAACAGTCATCTCGCAGCCCATAGGGCACATAATGCAGTTCATAACACGAGTTTCAACAGCCATTTTATACCCTCCTTACAGCACCAGACCTACGGTAACTTCGTCACCGATCTGGGCAAATTTTGCAGCCGGAATTTCTACGGCAATCATTTCACTGGGCTTTGCTACGGGCAGAGGACGGCTCAGCAGAACGTTGTCGCCGCTCTTAACCTCCAGCTTAACTTTGCGGTGCGGTGCAGCAACACGCATGAACAGCTTAACCTTTTCGTCAGCAGGAATTTCTGCAGGCATGGTCAGCTTCTGCGGTACGCAGGTACGTACGCCGTCAATAGCCTTTACGGTTACGGTACGGTTCTCGGTAGCCATTTTCTCCTGAGCCTTCAGTGCAGCATATTTGCCTGCGATTTCAGCTTCTTCGGATACAAAGTCAACCAGGTCATGTACGTGTACTACGTTGCCGGCAGCAAAGAAACCGTCTAAGCTGGTTTCACGATGCTGGTCAACAACCGGACCGTTGGTCAGCGGGTTCATTTCCAGATCAAGGCCGCGGGACAGCTCGTTCTCAGGAATCAGACCTACAGACAGCAGTACGGTATCGCACTCGATATCAAATTCAGTACCCGGAATCGGAGTCATGCGCTCGTCAACCTTAGCAACGGTGATACCGGTTACGCGCTCTTCACCATGGATAGCAACGATGGTGTGGGAGAGGTACAGAGGAATATCATAGTCGTTCAGGCATTGAACGATATTACGGGTAAGACCGTTGGAGAAGGGGCAGATTTCCAGGCAAGCCTGAACCTTGCAGCCTTCCAGGCTCATACGGCGAGCCATAATCAGGCCGATGTCACCGCTGCCGAGGATAACGATTTTGTGACCCGGCAGATAGCCTTCCATATTAACCATACGCTGAGCAGCGCCGGCAGTGAAAACGCCTGCGGGACGCTCGCCCGGAATACGGATAGCGCCACGGGTACGCTCACGGCAGCCCATAGTCAGGATAACAGTTTTGCCTTCCAGCTTCAGCAAGCCTTTTTCCGGATTAACGGCAATAACGGTTTTATTGTTTTGTACATCTAATACCATGGTATCAACCAGGGTTTCGATTTCAGGTTTATCAGCAACGAGCTCGATGCAGCGATGTGCATAGCCGGGGCCGGTCAGCTCTTCCTTGAAGTGATGCAGACCGAAGCCATTGTGAATGCACTGTTGCAGGATACCGCCGAGTTCGCGGTCACGCTCGATAACAACGATTTTTTTAGCACCATTCTGCCATGCGCTGTAAGCAGCAGACAGACCGGCAGGGCCACCGCCAACAATAATTACATCATATAATTGGTTCATTATTATTCCTCCCCGCCATCTGCAGAATATTTTTCGTAGAACATATTGGAATCAGTACGTTCTTTTAATACTTCGGGAACAGAAATGTTCAGCTCGCGTGCCAGAATCTGGGTAACACGCGGACCGCAGAAGCCACCCTGGCAACGGCCCATGCCTGCACGGGTACGGCGTTTTACACCGTCAACAGTGCGTGCGCCTACAGGAGAGTTGATTGCTTCTACAATTTCGCCCTCGGTAACAGTTTCGCAACGGCAGATTACGCGGCCGTACAGATTGTCTTCGGCAATCTTGGCAGCCTTTTCATCAGCAGTCATATAGTTGAATGCTTTATGCTTCGGCAGAGCAGCCTTGAAGTCAGCCTTCTTGGCAGCGCCGCTTACACGGGCAATTTCGTTGGCAATCAGCTCACCTACAGCAGGAGCTGCGGTCAGACCGGGAGATTGCATACCGGCAGCATTGTACAGGCCTTCAACCTTTTCGGAAGGACCGAGTACGAAGTCACCGGTGCTGGAAACGGCACGCAGGCCGGCAAATTCGGTAATAGCTGCGCCCATCGGCAGGTTCGGTATCAGCTTCTTGGCAGAAGCAATGATTTCATTCATGCCGGCAGTGGTAACAGCCTTATCTTCTTTGGAATCCTGCTCATTAGCGTTAGGACCTATGAAGGTGTTGCCGTGGGTAGTGGTGCAAACCAGAATACCCTTGGATTTTTTGGTCGGAGTGGGGAATACCACGCCGTAAACCAGACTGCTGCAGGCAGTCTTATCAAACAGAATATATTCGCCCTTACGCGGAGTGATGGTAAAGGTATCATCACCGGCCAGCTTAGCGATTTCGTCAGCATAAACACCGGCAGCATTAACCACATATTTAGCAGCAATAGTGCCTTTATTGGTTTCTACACCAGTAATTTTGCCGTCTTCCTTAACGAAGCCCAGTACCTTGCAGTCGCGGATAACTTCTGCACCGTTTTGTACAGCGCATTGAGCAAAAGCAATAGCAGCACCGAACGGCCAACAATACGCCGGCACTCGGAGCCCACAGAGCACCCTTGACAGTGGTCAGGTTAGGCTCCTGCTCAAGAACTTCTTCTTTAGACAGGATTTGCAGGCCTTCAACGCCGTTCTTTTTACCGCGTTGCAGCAGCTCCTGCAGAGTCTGCATTTCCTCGTCGGTGGTTGCAGCAACCAAGGAACCGGTCCATTTAATATCCAGGTCCAGTTCGTTTTGCAGCTCGTGGTACAGAGCGTTGCCACGAACGTTGGTAATAGCTTTGAGGCTGCCGGTAGGAGCGTCAAAGCCAGCATGAAGAATTGCACTGTTAGCTTTAGTAGTGCCGATAGCGATGTCCGGCTCTTTTTCCAGCAGAACGCATTTCAGGTCATACTTGGAAAGCTCGCGCAATACAGCAGTACCTACAATGCCGCCACCAATAACGACTACATCAGCAGATTTTACAAATTCCATTCCGTCACTTCCTTGCTGAAATTTTCTCATAAAAATACATCTAAATTTTATCACAAATCTGCAAAAAATAGAAGAGGGAAGCGAAAATAAAAAAGTCCATAGTGGGACATGATATGCCCCGAAGACATTTCCTTCATTAATATACAAAAAAAGCTGCTGCCATTTCAGTCTTACTGTAAGAAAAAACTAAAAAATGGCAACAGCCTGAAATTTTACTCTCTCTTTTTCACAAAACCATCTAAGCGGCAGCTTTTTCTCCAGCCAGCCGATAAAGATATCTGAAAGCGGTGTCAGCAGAATCCAGCTTAAAACAAGCAGGACAAAAGAAACGGAGCCTACGAAGACATCGGTAAACCAATGCGCACCGCCCATAATACGGGGCAGTGAGAAAATAATAAATACAGCCATCGCTTTGATAAAAGCATCTTTGCCGATATATTTCCACATATACACAGCAAATATCAACAGCATCATGCCATGGTCACCGGGGAAGCTGCTGCCGGAACGATCCTTGGCAGGCCAGCCGCTCAGCTGGCTAACCCAGTTTACATTATGATACAGCTGGTCAAAATAAACGGAAGCGCTTGCACGGTCAATCGGCAACAACTTATCAAACTGCTTAATGATTACCGCACTTACCAGCATCGCAACACCGATACAGAACAGCCAGCGCTTGCCTTCAACATTGCTTTTGCGGTAATAGCTGTAAAAAATCGCCAGCATCGCCACAAAGGCCACCACATCAAAGGCACGCAGATTAACAAAAGCGATAAAATAAGTAAAGGCCGTTCCCTGCGCCAGCTTCTGGTTAAAGAAATAAAAGACACTTTGGTCCAGAGCCAGCCACGGTCCGTGATAAGCGGCGGTGGGGGTGCTTGCCAGCCAGCTTCCCAAAAGCAGTGCGCCCAGGATATTACAGATAATTATCCAAATCAGGTTTTTTTTCTTCATATAATCTCCTCGTATTTCAAATTCCACTGTTCCTCAGATATCACCTAAAGTTCAGTTAACAAATTTACGTAAATATGATACCATATTATTGAGGATTATATAAGTCTTTTATGTAGATTTTTCCCATCAGCTTCCAAAGGAGGGAGAATTATGCGCAAGCTGCTTTTACTGTTAACCTGCTTACTGATGTGCTGCTGCAGCGCGTTGGCGCTCTCCGCAGAAAAAACTAAGGCTGTAGATGATGCTGACGCAATCAAACCGGTGGAAACCATCAGCGCGGCAGTAATGAATGACCGCCTGCAAGCCGGCAATAACGAAGACCTGCTATATGTAAAAATCAAGGAGGACAGGGTAGAGGTTTACCAGGGATTGGCAACAGACCGCTCTTTGCGCAAGCAGCTGATTTTAACCATGCCCAATACCGAAATGCTGCGCTTATATACCAATAACAAGGCAACCTTTGCACAGATGAACAAAATGCTCAGCGATTACGAAAGCTCCAACGCCAACTTCAACGGCTATAAGATTATCACCGATAAGGATACGCCGAAAAAGCTGGAAAACGGCGGTAAAATCTATCGCTTGTGGTTTATGAAGATTGAACGCGAAAAGCAAAGCCGCAGGGGTGGCTGGAACTTCCCGATCGGCATAGGTATCGGCATCGGCGGCGGCCATCACCACGGCCCCTGGATTGGAGTAGGGTGGTAAAAAATATACCTTATATAATGAAGAAAAGCACGGGTATCTGCCCGTGCTTTTTTGATGTATGTAAAACTATAGCCTTTTATCTATATCAATATATCGCTACATAAATATTAAAATGCAGGCTCAATGGTTCCTTTATATTTATCGGCAATAAACTTCTTCACAGCCTCGGACTGATAAGCCTTCACAAAAGCCTTATAAGCCTCTTTATCCTTATCCTTGTTGCGGGCAGCAATAATCATTACAGCCAACGGCTCGTCCTTTGGCTCAAGGAAGATATTCTGCTTTTTAACATCCAAGCCACCGCTCATTACATAGTTCATGGTAATAGCCGCAGCATCAACATCAGCCAGACTGCGCGGCAGCTGTGCTGCCTCCAGCTCCTTAAATTTCAGATGCTTGGGATTATCGACAACATCCTTCGGTGTAGCCTTCATGCCAACGCCATCCTTCAATTTCAACAAGCCGGCACGCTGCAACAGCAGCAGACCGCGGCCGCCGTTTGTCGGGTCGTTAGGAATAGCAATCGTTGCACCGTCAGGAATATCCTTCACATCATGCAACTTATCGCTGTAAATGCCCATGCGCATTAAAATAGCGTTGCCGATGGGCACAAGGTCAGTCTTATTAGTCTTGTTAAAGTTATCCAGGAAGGGCTTATGCTGATAGCTTACCAAATCCAGCTCGCCATCTGCCAAAGCTTTGTCCGGTGTAACATAATCCGAGAACTCCACAACCTGTACCTTCAGGCCACTTTTAGCCGCTTCCTTGGCTGCAGCCTCCACAACCTCGGCATGCGGACCGGCGGTAGCACCAACCTTAATCGTTATTTGAGCCTGTTTGTCACCGCCGCCGCAGCCTGCCGCCGCCAAAGCCACTACAGATAACGCAATAACCAATAATTTTTTAACATAATTCATCGTCTCCTTTGCAAAAAGTAAAATAAAAAAAGCCTTCGTCTTATCCATACCGCATTTTCATTATGCAGTAAGGGACGAAAGCAAACTTCGTGGTACCACCCAATTTCACTGCTACCTCACGATAGCAGCCTCCTCAAGTACGCCGGACTAAGCCATTAATACTTCAGCACTGTAACGGGTGCACCCGGACGACCTAAACTTACGCTTCAGCCAATCAGCTCCAAGACCATCTTCGGCAAAGTCTCCTGCACTTCCTTGCACCAAACGGAAGCTCTCTGTGGCAGTACTCCTTGCGTACTCTTCTTTTCATCGCTCGTATATTAACTTGTGAGTAAAAATATACAACTTGTCAAAGCATCTGTCAACAAAAAACAGGAAAATTTTTTCTCAAAGCCTAGTATTTCAATAGATTTGTAAATGATGTTACACAATTTACTTACTTATACAACTGCTATTCTGGACCATGCAACAGAAATATTATTTTTATTTTACATTTCTTCATTATAGCGCCCCGAAATATAATGAAAAGTGTAAAAAGCGCCTATTGATAAGCTAGGTTTAATCGTGTAAATTATCAAGCACCATCACACAAGCAATGCTTGTTGATTTTGTTTCACGCAGTAAAAATTTGACAATATCATGCTAAACAGGTGAGAAGATACCTAATAAAAAATGCAGTAACGTGCATAAAATTACTTGCTGCAGTCCTGATGAAATATCCGCTATCTTGCAGCCTGACCTTGAAAGGAGAAGATAACACTATGGAATTTGCAACAAAATGTATTCACGAAATCGGTGCGTCCGACGCAACCGGTGCCTGTCTGGGAGCACTTGATGCCTGGCTCGTTATCCGCGGTATCAAAACTCTGCCGCTGCGTATGGAGCAGCACCAGAAAAATGCTTTTACCATTGCGAAATGGCTGCAGAAGCAACCGCGTATACAATATGTTTTATATCCCGGTCTGGAAAATCATCCCGGTTATGAAATCAATAAAGCGCAGACCACCGGCTTCGGCGGCATGATTTCCTTTGCTGTAGACAACTCCGAAACAGCACTCCAAATTCTTGAGGGCGTCAAGCTCATCAAATTTGCCGAAAGCCTCGGCGGTACGGAAAGCCTGATAACCTATCCGATTCGCCAGACGCATACCGACCTTACTGCCGAAGAATGTGCCGAAAAGGGGATTACGGATTGTCTGCTGCGCTTCTCTACAGGCATTGAAGCAACGCAGGATCTTATTGACGATCTGGCACAGGCCTTTACTGCAGTAGAATAATTTATAAGAATAAAGTTTGGTGATAAATTATGACTAAATACGATTTTAACAAAATAATCGACAGACGTAACACAGACTGCCTAAAATACGATTTTGCCATTCAACGTGTTCGTCCGGCCGACGTTTTGCCTTTTTGGGTAGCAGATATGGATTTTAAGACAGCTCCACAGATAATAGATGCAATATCAGAGCGTGTTTCTCACGGAGTGTTTGGCTATTCCATCATTCCGGATGAGTGGAATGATGCGTATATTTCGTGGTGGGACAGACGCCATGGGCTTAAAATCAAAAGAGACAGCCTGATTTTTTGCACAGGGGTCGTACCGGCCATATCATCTACAGTGCGAAAGCTCACAACACCTGGTGAAAATGTGCTTATCATGACACCGGTATACAATATATTTTTTAATTCCATATTTAATAACGGAGTAAATGTACAGGAAAGCCCGCTTGGGTATGAAAACGGCAGATATTTTGTGGACTATGACAGGTTGGAGCATGACCTTTCCAATCCACAGACCTCGCTTATGATATTTTGCAACCCTCACAATCCGTGCGGTATCATCTGGACAAAGGATGAGCTTGCGAAAATAGGTGCACTCTGCAGGAAGTACAATGTGACGGTCATATCAGACGAGATACACTGCGACATCACAGCACCGGGAAAATCATACGTGCCGTTTGCGGCAGCATCAAAGGACTGCGCCGATATAAGCATCACCTGTATTGCACCGACCAAGTGCTTTAATATGGCAGGCTTACAGACTGCGGCAGTGATGGTGCCAAATAAATTTTTGCGTCACAAGGTATGGCGCGCATTAAATACAGACGAGGTGGCGGAGCCAAACGCATTTGCCATCACGGCAGCAGTTGCGGCATTCACAAAGGGTGAGCCGTGGCTTGAGGAGCTCAGAAAATATCTCTGGGAAAACCGCAAAAAAGTCTGTAGCTTCGTGGCAGAAAATCTGCCGCAGATACATGTAGTGGATGCCGATGCGACATACCTCATGTGGCTTGACTGCAGTGCACTCACAGATGATTCTGTGGCATTTACGCAGATGATTCGCGAAAAGACAGGACTTTATCTGTCGGAGGGAGCTGAGTTTGGAGGCAATGGACGCTACTTTGTGAGATTGAATATCGCATGCCCTAGGGCAGTGCTTATGGAAGGGCTGGAAAGGTTAAAGAGAGCTCTCGTTTAAGCTGAATATGTACATTTTTAAAATAAATAAGACCGGTGATCGGCCGGTCTTATCTGATATAATTAAACATTTATGGCATACAAGATTTAGAAATATATCATGCATACGTTTGTTTTCTGATTCGATAGTTAGTATACACTAACGCGAATTAGAAGTCAATAACAAATATGGGATTTTGATATTTTTTGGATTTTTATAAATCACGTACAAATCAAAAAGAAAAGTTTTGCAAACAATAAAATGTATGTTATAATAATATAACTGAATTAAAACGAACGAAAATAAACTCACGGGGGTATTCGAAATGCGAAACAATGAATCATCAGAAAACTATTTAGAGACCATACTTATTCTCAGCAAGAAGCTTCCTGTGGTACGCTCAGTTGATATAGCAAATGAGCTTGGATTTAAGAAATCCAGCGTGAGTATAGCCATGAAAAACCTTAGAGAGAAGAACAATATCACAGTTAGTGATGCAGGATTTATCACACTCACAGAGTCAGGAAGACAGATAGCAGAGATGATATACGAAAGACATGAGCTTTTGTCAGAGTGTCTTGAGAAGCTTGGTGTTGATAAGGAGATTGCAGCAGAGGACGCATGCCGTATAGAGCATGTCATCAGTCCTGAGAGCTTTGAAGCAATCAAGAAGCATATACATAAGAGCTGATATATGAAACCAGTACCGCATGGTACTGGTTTTTTAGTGTATCGTTTTTCTTGTATATATGATAAAAATCATCTATAATAGTGAAGCTGTAATCGGCGACATAAAATCTGAAAGGGGAAAAGATGAAACAGATATTAAAATATTTGAAGGAGTACAAAAGGAATGCATCTGTGCTCCGTTATTTAAGCTGCTGGAAGCATCCTTTGAGCTTATAGTACCGCTTGTCATGGCGGCAATCATTGATAACGGAATTACGGCTTCGGACAAGCCATATATATGGAAGATGGGAGGTGTGCTGGTGCTGCTTGCGGCAGTTGGTTTGGCAAGTTCGGTCACAGCACAGTATTTTGCGGCAAAGGCGGCAGTCGGTTTTTCCACAAAGCTTCGCCATATATTGTTTGAAAGATAGAGTCACTGTCATTCTCAAAGATGGATACAGTGGGCACATCGACACTTATCACGAGGATGACAAGCGATATAAACCAGGTGCAGTCAGGAGTCAATCTGGTGCTTCGACTCTTCCTTCGCTCGCATTTATTGTATTCGGAGCTATGGCGATGGCTTTTACAGTAAATGTAAGAGCGGCAATGGTTTTTGTAGTTACTATACCTCTGCTTTCAATAGTGGTATTCTCAGTTATGGCTGCAAGCCTTCCGCTTTACAAAAAGGTGCAGAGCTCTCTTGACACAGTGCTTTCGCACACCAGGGAGAACTTAGAGGGAACCAGGGTTATAAGAGCTTTCAATAAGCAAAATGATGAGATTGACAGCTTCAACAGGGACAACGAGCTTTTAACCAATATGCAGCAGGTTGTAGGACGAATCTCAGCACTCACCAATCCGCTGACATTTATCATTATAAATATCGCAACAATCGCAGTTATCGTATCAGGCGGCAAGCAGGTATATGCAGGAATCCTCACACAGGGTGAGGTTGTGGCACTTGTAAACTACATGTCACAGATACTTGTCGAGCTGATAAAGCTTGCAAACCTTATTGTACAGGTGACAAAGGCAGTGGCATGCGGCAACCGTATAGCGGATGTGCTTGCCATACCCTCAAAGCTTCCTGAGAAAAATCCTAAGCTCATTGATGCAAAGGAAGGGGCAGCTGAGGTTGAGTTTGACCATGTCTGCATGACCTATGATGGAGCAGCCGATGAGACACTCACAGATATAAGCTTTACAGTGCAAAAAGGGGCAGACAATCGGAATTATTGGTGGTACAGGTTCAGGAAAATCAAGCCTTGTAAACCTTATCCCGAGGTTTTATGATGCCACAAAGGGTACTATAAGGATTCAGGGAAATGATATAAATGACTACGATGCATGTGCAGCTTTCGAGGACAAAAATCGGTGTTGTAATGCAAAAGGCGTGCTTTTTGCAGGAACGATAGCCGACAAACCCTGCGCTGGGGGCAAAAAATGATGCCACAGAGGAGGAAATGTGGAAGGCGCTCGATATAGCACAGGCGACAGAGGTTGTAAAGGGCAAAGAGGGAGGCCTTGACTACATGATAGAGCAGGGCGGCAAGAACTTATCAGGCGGTCAGAAGCAGCGTCTTACAATTGCCAGGGGCGGTTGTAAAGGATCCTGACATACTGATACTAGACGACAGTGCATCGGCGCTTGATTTTGCTACAGATGCGAGTCTCGCGCGCATAATAGGGCATGCATGGTGACAAGACAATATTTATCGTGTCACAGCGTACCTCATTCTATCCAGTTTGGCGGACAATAT
>ENA-OQDA01000340-OQDA01000340.1-human-gut-metagenome-genome-assembly--contig:-NODE-340-length-19999-cov-2.526167_pt1 | contig 19999 bp, 16 predicted proteins | sample MGYA00242771_ERZ504603 | MGnify/ENA primary metagenome ERZ504603 (study PRJEB26092, sample SAMD00036328) | human gut metagenome | host: Homo sapiens | study: EMG produced TPA metagenomics assembly of...
AGCACGTTGCCCGGCTGCCGATCGGTACCTAAGGTTTCAAGAACATCCCGCGAGGTGGTAATCACCGTGTTATCCGAGATGCGAATGCTCGAGGAAAAGTCAGAGGGCGGGGTATGCAAAATGAAGCCGCGGTCTTCCGCCAGCGGGCCTCCCAGCATCACCGGTTTATCCAGACGGATCTCTGGATTGCGCGGCTCCGGGACAATTTTGAGCTTCTCAAGGATCCCTTCCACCTGCAGATTTTCCAGCGGCTTATTGATAATAATGCCCATGGCACCCTCGTCGTTGTACTCGCAGATATAGACTACGGAGCGGCGGAAAAATGGGGTCCTGAAGCGCGGGCATGGCAATCAGAAAGTGATGCTGTAAATTCATTGTCAGAGGTTCGTTCCTGGTTCAAAAAAGCAACACCCAGTATGCGGGCAAAGTAGAATGGTGTCGATGCACTTTATCTGGCCGGCGCCCGAGTGGCGTCAGGCTGGCAACGTTTCACGAGCGCGGTAATCCGCGCTCGCTGCGCCAAAAGCGGACGTTGGTCCGCCGTCGTGCTTATTTATCGATACGTCTTTCGATAGCGTCCATCAGCATACCGGTGATCGAAATATCCGGGAAGGCGGCTTCGATTTCGCGTACGCAGGTGGGGCTGGTGACGTTAATTTCCGTCAGACGGTCGCCGATGATATCCAGGCCGACGAAGATAATGGCCTTTGGCCTTCAGCGTCGGGCCGACGCGGCGGGCGATTTCCCAGTCGCTTTCGGTCAACGGGCGGGCTTCGCCGCGGCCGCCGGCGGCCAGATTGCCGCGGGTCTCGCCACCCTGCGGAATTCGCGCCAGGCAGTAAGGCACGGGCTCTCCATCCACTACCAACACGCGCTTGTCGCCATCTTTAATGGCCGGCAGATAGTTCTGCGCCATGCAGTAGCGGCTGCCCAGTTCGGTCAGCGTCTCGGCAATCACCCCAAGGTTTGGATCGCCGGCTTTAACCCGGAAAATAGAGGCGCCGCCCATGCCGTCGAGCGGTTTCATGATGATATCGCCGTGCTTTTCCCAGAAGGCTTTCAGCTGGGCTTTATTGCGGGTGACCAACGTTTCCGGAGTCAGTTCAGAGAACCAGGCGGTGAACAGCTTCTCGTTACAGTCGCGCAGACTCTGCGGCTTGTTGACGATAAGCGTGCCTTTCTCTTCCGCTCGCTCCAGGATGTAGGTGGCATAAATAAATTCGGTATCAAACGGCGGATCCTTACGCATCAGGATGACGTCAAGGTCCGCAAGCGGCAGATCCTGCTCGCCGGTGAAGTCATACCATTTATCGTAGTTCTGTTCGACGCTCAGCGTGCGCGTCCGGGCGCGGGCTTCGCCGTTGATCAAATAGAGGTCGTTCATCTCCATATAATGAAGTTCATAGCCGCGACGCTGCGCCTCCAGCAACATAGCGAAGCTGGTGTCTTTCTTGATGTTGATGGTTGCGATGGGATCCATCACGATGCCGAGCTTGATCATGGTTCTTCTCCGTTAACGCCTCAACCTAAGTCGCCAAAACGCACCTGTAGGGCGGTGATGGCGGTGAGCGCAGTAGTCTCTGTACGCAGAACGCGCGGTCCCAACAGGATATCAGTAAACTGGTATTGCGCGGTCATCGCTATCTCTTCAGCCGACAGCCCGCCTTCCGGGCCAATCAGCAGACGGACGCGTTCAACCGGCAGCGGCAGCGTGTTAATGCTGGCGCTGGCGCGCGGGTGCAGGTTGAGCTTCAGCCCGCTGTCCTGCTCGGCGCACCACGCCTCCAGCTGCATCGCCGGACGTATTTCCGGTACCACGTTACGACCGCTCTGTTCGCAGGCGGCAATAGCGATTTTCTGCCACTGCTGGAGCTTCTTGTTCAGGCGTTCACTGTCCAGTTTAACGCCGCAGCGCTCAGAAAAAAGTGGCGTAATGAGGCTTACACCCAGTTCGATCGATTTCTGGATAGTAAATTCCATTTTTTCACCGCGCGACATCACCTGACCCAGGTGGATGTGCAACGGCGACTCACGATCGTCGAGTTCAGCGTTAAGTACCTTCACGTCCACGCTTTTTTTACTGGCGTGGGTGATTTCAGCGTCGAATACCTGATTGCTGCCATCAAACAGCTGTAGCGCCTGGCCCGGTCCCATACGCAGCACGCGGCCGATATGGTTGGCTGCATCTTCACACAGTGAAATTTGGCTGCCGGAAGTGATTGGCTCAGGGTGATAAATGCGAGGAATGCGCATAGTTAAACATCCGCGTCATGGCCCTGGGCTACGAAAGACCAGGGCATGGTTAAAAATATTGACGCTAGTGTAGGTTAGCTCTTTTGCGCCTGGCAAGCGCGTTGCACATATGGGTTATGGTTCCCCTGTACCTTTGCAATGCGTTCGTCGCGCTCACACTCCCAGTCGGTGACCGGATATTGCTTATTCCAGGCGTTAAAAAGCTGAGTTTGCTGGCGGGAGAGCGTTAGAGAGTACTGGTCGCGCATGTAAAAATAGGTACGAGCAATGGCACCGCGGGCGCGGGCTGGCGGCTCGGCAACTTTCTCTTTGAAGTCGACCTTCATGGCGCATTGCCCATACTGACCCTCGCCACCGTTCCACTGGCTGTACATGAAGTTAGCGCGATCGCCATTTACCTCACCCACCGCAGGTTGCAGGTTATGCATGTCGCTTTCCATTTTGCGATAGACCGGATCTTTGGCGCAGTTTTTACGCCCTCCGTCCTGCCAGCACTGACGCTGATGACCAAATTGCCAGGCGGGGACAACGTGCTCCCATTCAATTCGACTGGCGCGGTTTTCATTTTTTCGCACTTTATAGCCGCAGGATTCGAGGTCAACGACCCCTTTTTTGCCTTGCCAGTTAATTTTACAACCGCAGTAGAAATCGCCCGGCGCATCGGCGTTAACCTTGACGCCTGCTGCTTTTGCCTGAGAAAAACTGTTGATGCCTTCGGCTAAAACCGGGCCTGAAAAACGCAGCGGCTAACAGGGCCGCAGCAAAAGAAAAATGACGGTACATCACAAACTCCGTGTCAAAACGAGCCCGCAACGTAGCGAAAGTTATTCCAGTATGCAATCAGTTAGGTCAGAAAAGTTCCTGATAATTCTGAAGATTATTCTGCAACCAGTGGTTCGCCGCAGTGAACACAGCGGTAGGTGGCCTCACCGCGCACAACGCGGTTATGGCGGCGGACGGTCAGTTGGTGCTCCTGACACTTACAGCGGTAAGTAAAAGTCTTGCGCTGCACCGATTGCAGTTCAAACTGATGCGTGCGCCGGGCCGGTACGCCCAGAACGCTTTCCATCATCCATTTCCACTCTTTCCCGTGTGGCGGCACGCGCCCAAAGTGCTTCCACACCAGTAAATGCGCCAGTTCATGGGGCACAACTTCGTTAATGAATGCGTCGACGTTTTCCATCAGCAGGACGGGATTAAGGCGAATTTCATAGGTTTGTAGCCACGCAGTGCCCGCGGCGGTGCCGCGCTGTTGGTAAACCAGCTTTGGCTCCGGGTATTGGCGTTCGAGCTTGAGATTGGCCTGGGCGAGTTTTTCCCGCAGGCTACGCATAACGGCTTGCTGGATGGCGATAGGGAGACGGGAGGTTTTCATAACGCCAGAGGATAGTGCGACAGGGAAGGGACTGCAAGAGGAAGGCTTCCTCCGCTGGGGAGGAAGCCTTTGGTGATTAGTCGTGTGCGCCAATTTCGCGCAGTTTACGACCCTTCATCAGGTTACGCTCAATGTGTTCCAGAGAGACGTTTTTAGTTTCAGGGATCAGCCACAGAGTCAGGAAGATGAACAGTACGTTCAGGCCGCCGTAGACCCAGAAGGTGTTGGCGCTGCCCAGTGAGTTCAGCATCGTCAGGAAGGTTGCGCCGACGATCATGTTGGCAATCCAGTTGGTTGCAGTAGAGCAGGTGATGCCGAAATCGCGGCCTTTCAGCGGCTGGATTTCAGAGCACAGTACCCAAATCAGCGGACCGGCGCTCATGGCAAAGCCAACGATAAACATCAGCAGCATCAGTACTGCGAAGTATTGTGCGGATGCCGAGTGAATCCCCACGTGCATCATTGTACCCAGCACGCCCATACCAACGGCCATCACGATAAAGCCAAGGATCAGCGTAGGCTTGCGGCCCCAACGGTCAACCAGGCCAATGGCGATAAAGGTTGCCAGCACGTTGGTCAGACCGACGATAACAGTCCCCCACATCTGCTCGGTGGTGTTGGTGTAGCCCGCCAGCTCAAAGATTTTCGGTGCGTAATACATGATGACGTTCATCCCGGTGAACTGCTGCATCACCTGTAACAGAACGCCAAGGAATACCGCGCGACGGAAGTTGCTGTTTTCTTTAAACAGCGCCCAGCCGCTCTGCTTCACCTGCAGACTTTCACGGATTTCATCCAGCTCGCGTTTGGCTTCTGCGCTGGTGTCACGCAGACGCAACAGGACGCGTTCAGCATCAACAAAACGACGTTTAGCTGCAAACCAACGTGGGCTGTCCGGCAGGAAGATAACGCCAACCAGCAGCAGCAGGGCAGGGATGATGATTACACCCAGCATCCAGCGCCATGCGCCGCTGTAGCTAAACGCTGTATCGGAAAGATACGCGCCCAAAATACCGATGGTGATCATCAGCTGATACATGGAGATCATGCTGCCACGAATCTTTTCCGGGGCAATTTCAGACAGGTACAGCGGCGCGGTATAAGACGCAACACCTACAGCCAGGCCGAGCAGCACGCGGGAAACCAGCAGGACTTCAACGTTTGGCGCAGCGGCGGAGAACAGTGAACCCGCAACAAACAAGATCGCACCGATCATCAGGCTTTTTTTGCGTCCCAGTTTGAAGGAGAGCCAACCGCTGCCGACAGCACCTACCGCCGCACCAAACATCATGGAACTCACCACCCATTCCTGAGTGTGCGGGGTAATTTGAAACTCGTCGGTGATGAACGGTAAAGCACCGGCAATAACACCGATATCCAGGCCAAAAAGTAATCCAGCCAGGGCTGCCAGAAAGCAGACAAAAAATGTCATGGCTTTGTTGGAACGCCCCGTTTTTTTATTGTCAGGCATGATGCCCTCCGGTTGGGTAGCTAGTTTTGTTGATGTTAAGGGTAGGTGAGTACGGGGTAAAAAAATGCGAATCACATCACATTAGTGTAATCGCTTACACTGTCATTCATGCGGGTTATTAGTTAATTTATTGAAAGTTAACATTATTTATTGGGATTAAATAATGTTTGTCGTCTGAATTTAAGACAATGATGAAAGATAATGTAACAGTGATGCAAGTGTGCTGGCTAAGAGATGTTAATTCAAGGTAGAGGGAAATATGGTGTGATGTAATCGCTTTCATTTTCATTTAAAGCAATAGTAATCAGCGCGGTTTGGTGATGGATGTGGGAGAGGAAATAGGTATAAAAAAAGACCAGCGCGAGGCTGGTCTTCATAAGCGTTAAGTCTGGTTTAAATTACTTCAGACCGGCAGCGTCGCGCAGCAACTGTGCTTTGTCGGTTTTTTCCCATGGGAAATGTTCGCGACCAAAGTGACCGTAAGCAGCGGTTTCTTTGTAAATCGGGTGCAGCAGATCCAGCATCTGAATCAGGCCATACGGGCGCAAGTCGAAGAACTCACGCACCAAAAGGGTCAGCTGCTCTGAAGGCACTTTTTCAGTACCGAACGTTTCCACCATGATAGATGTCGGTTCTGCCACGCCGATTGCGTAGGAAACCTGAATCTCACAACGGTCAGCCAGGCCTGCGGCAACGATGTTTTTCGCTACGTAACGGGCTGCATAGGCTGCGGAACGGTCAACTTTAGACGGATCTTTACCAGAGAATGCACCGCCGCCGTGACGCGCCATGCCGCCGTAGGTATCAACGATGATTTTACGACCGGTCAGACCGCAGTCGCCCATCGGGCCGCCGATAACGAAACGACCAGTTGGGTTGATGAAGAATTTGGTGGACGCGTTGAGCCATTCGGTCGGCAGAATCGGCTTGATGATCTCTTCCATCACTGCTTCCTGCAGGGATTTCTGATCGATATCTTCCGCGTGCTGAGTCGACAGAACGACCGCGTCGATGCCGACGATTTTGCCGTCGTCATACTGGAAGGTCACCTGGCTTTTCGCATCCGGGCGCAGCCACGGCAGGGTGCCGTTTTTACGCACTTCAGCCTGACGCTGCACCAGACGGTGAGCGTAAGTCACCGGCGCCGGCATCAGCACGTCGGTTTCGTTAGTGGCGTAGCCAAACATCAGCCCCTGGTCGCCGGCGCCCTGTTCCAGCGGATCGGCACGGTCAACGCCCTGGTTAATGTCCGGAGACTGTTTACCAATGGCGCTCAGTACGGCGCACGAGTTGGCGTCAAAGCCCATATCGGAATGCACGTAGCCAATTTCGCGGACGGTGTTGCGGGTGATCTCTTCGATATCAACCCATGCGCTGGTGGTGATTTCGCCGCCTACCAGCACCATGCCGGTTTTGACATAGGTTTCACATGCGACACGCGCTTTCGGATCCTGCTCGAGGATCGCATCCAGCACGGCATCGGAGATTTGGTCAGCAATTTTGTCAGGATGCCCTTCTGATACGGACTCAGACGTAAAAAGGTGTTTTGCCATATTTTATTTCACCTGTGGACGATTCGGATAGCTCATACTGTTGTGTAATGTGGCTTTGGTGGATAATCAGCGCAAAGCCGCGCAGGTAGCGACACGAGCAGTCTGAGTGTTAATCAGTATAGACGGATTAACTTCTGGACGGCCATTTTAGGTCAAATCTTGAGCCCATTTCCAGCCTTTTTTGATGGCGGTCGCATTTATGGGAAAACCCGCCTGGCAAAATTTCCTGACAACCGCGCAAACAGGCACATTTTTATTTTGCTTTTTACCCCGCTTCTCGGTATAAAACGCCGCGCGCGGCTCATTAAAAAGCGCACGGGGCATGGCCCTGTGGTGCCACTTCCAGCCGGGTTAAGCAGTCTGTATTTACAGAATCTCGCAGCGGCGTAGCGCCTGTTGCCCGGTATGTATAGCTTTGGCTTGTCGCCGACCCTGTCGCAGGGCGGTGTGGAGGTGATACCAGATAATGAACCAATGTTTTTCGTTTGATTCGTCGCGTCGTTCTGTCGCGCGTCAGCACTCCGCAACCTGCATCTCTCTCATGCAAACCAGCCGATGTTCACCCCATCTCGGCGCTTCTCAGGATTCCAGGGCCGGTCGGCCGTCAGAAAACTGAACAAGGGCGCTCTTGCCTGGCAAGAGTTTTCTCGTGGTTTCTCCGGACTGTCATACTCTGTTCGGCTACGTGTTTTACGATGATATGAATAAGAAACCGGTCGCGCAGTCGCAAAACCAGCAGATAGTGCTGGGCTTTAGGACTGTTCATGGGTTGTTATCGCATCTTTGGACTGCGATAGTAGTTAACTGTCTTACACTTATTATTAAAAATTGAGGTTCGCTATGTCTGACGACATGTCTATGGTTTCGCCTTCGTCAGCAGGCGAACACGGTGTACTACGTTCCATGCAGGAGGTAGCGATGAGCTCCCAGGAAGCCAGCAAGATGCTGCGTACTTATAATATTGCCTGGTGGGGCAATAACTATTATGACGTCAACGAACTGGGCCACATCAGCGTTTGCCCGGATCCGGACGTCCCGGAAGCGCGCGTTGACCTCGCGGAATTAGTCAAAGCGCGTGAAGCGCAAGGGCAGCGCTTGCCGGCGCTGTTCTGCTTCCCGCAGATCCTGCAGCACCGCCTGCGCTCGATCAACGCCGCCTTCAAACGCGCGCGTGAATCGTATGGCTATAACGGCGATTACTTCCTCGTCTACCCGATCAAGGTTAACCAGCACCGTCGCGTGATTGAATCGCTGATCCATTCCGGCGAGCCGCTGGGCCTGGAAGCCGGTTCGAAAGCGGAACTGATGGCCGTGCTGGCGCACGCCGGGATGACCCGCAGCGTCATCGTCTGTAATGGTTATAAAGACCGCGAATATATCCGTCTGGCGCTGGTGGGCGAGAAGATGGGCCACAAGGTCTATCTGGTCATTGAGAAGATGTCCGAGATCGCTATCGTACTGGAAGAGGCCGAGCGCCTGAACGTGGTGCCGCGCCTTGGCGTACGTGCGCGTCTGGCCTCGCAGGGCTCCGGTAAATGGCAGTCCTCCGGCGGCGAGAAGTCCAAGTTCGGCCTCGCAGCGACCCAGGTGCTGCAACTGGTCGAAATTCTGCGCGAGGCAGGCCATCTTGAGAGCCTGCAACTGCTGCACTTCCACCTCGGTTCGCAGATGGCTAACATTCGCGATATCGCCACCGGCGTGCGTGAATCGGCGCGTTTCTACGTCGAACTGCATAAGCTGGGCGTCAATATTCAGTGCTTCGACGTCGGCGGCGGCCTGGGCGTGGACTATGAAGGCACCCGCTCGCAGTCCGATTGCTCGGTGAACTACGGTCTGAACGAATACGCCAACAATATCATCTGGGCGATCGGCGATGCCTGCGAAGAGAATGGCCTGCCGCACCCGACGGTGATCACCGAGTCCGGCCGCGCGGTGACCGCGCACCATACCGTGCTGGTTTCCAACATCATCGGCGTGGAGCGTAACGAATACACCGAGGCGACCCGCCGGCGGAAGACGCTGCGCGTCCGCTGCAGAGCATGTGGGAAACCTGGCTGGAGATGCACGAGACCGGCAACCGCCGCTCGCTGCGCGAATGGCTGCACGACAGCCAGATGGACCTGCACGATATCCACATCGGCTACTCCTCAGGCACCTTCAACCTGCAGGAGCGCGCGTGGGCGGAACAGCTGTATCTGAACATGTGCCATGAGGTGCAGAAGCAGCTCGACCCGAGCAACCCGCGCCCCATCGCTCCCATCATGAGAGCTGGCAGAGCGGAATGGACGATAAATCTACGTCAACTTCTCGTTGTCCAGTCGATGCCGGCATGCCTGGGGGATCGATCAGCTGTTCCCGGTGATGCCGCTGGAAGGGCTTAACAAGTCGCCTGAGCGCCGCGCGGTGCTGCTGGACATCACCTGCGATTCCGATGGCGCCATCGATCACTACGTGGACGGCGACGGGATCGCCACCACCATGCCGATGCCGGAATACGACCCGGAGAACCCGCCGATGCTGGGCTTCTTCATGGTTGGCGCCTATCAGGAGATCCTCGGCAACATGCACAACCTGTTTGGTGATACCGAAGCGGTTGACGTGTTCGTGTTCCCTGACGGTAGCGTAGAAGTAGAACTGTCTGACGAAGGCGATACCGTGGCGGACATGCTGCAATATGTACAGCTCGATCCGAAAACGCTGTTAACCCAGTTCCGCGATCAAGTGAAGAAAACCGATCTTGATGCTGAACTGCAACAACAGTTCCTTGAAGAGTTCGAGGCAGGTTTGTACGGTTATACCTATCTTGAAGATGAATAATTAAGATTATTCCGCTGGCGGGTCGATTTATTTACGTAAATCGGCCCGCTTTCTTTTTATATATTCTTAAAAATAATCTGGCTGCTTTTCTTATTAAATAATCTCCCTACAATCGCTGCATTAATTAAATGCAGAGGGAACGGTTATGAAAAAATGGAAAGTACGTAGCGCGTTGGTGGCATTAATCGTGCTGCTGGCCGGTTGTTCCAGTAATGCGCAGTATAATAGCAGTGCATCGGGCAATGTCGGCACTGCCTGGGGTGGGGATGTGCACTCATCGGTTCAGGGCGTATCTGCTGAACGAGCCTGGCGCGATCCTGCAGAGATGATCGTTATTAGTTATTCGACTAATGTTCCTTCCGGCTATGACCGCGTTTATAGCATTCGTATTAACGAACTGGAATATGCTATTCGCGATGGTAATTTTAATTCTCTACCTATTACGCGTGTTTATGATTCATCCAATAATGAACCACGCTATATTGTCCATGCCAGAGTCGGAATGAATTATCAATTATATGTCCGTAATTACAGTCGTAACACCAACTACGAGATCGTTGCTACGGTTGATGGCATGGATGTGCTGAACGGCAAGCAAGGTTCGCTGAATAACAACGGCTATATTGTGAATGCCGGAGATTCGTTAGCGATTAAAGGATTCCGCAAAGATAAACATACCGAAGCGGCTTTTCAGTTCGCCAACGTTGCTGATTCCTACGCAGCCAATTCGGCGCAAGGCGATGTGCGTAATACCGGGGTAATCGGCTTTGCCGCCTTTGAATTACAAGGCCCGGCGCAAAACGCGCTGCCGCCGTGCTCTGGACAAGCCTTTCCGGCAGATAACAATGGCTATGCGCCGCCACCGTGTCGGAAATAGCAACCTCGCTTGATGCCTCGCCCATTTAAGGCGATAATTAGCACAAACATTGTGTTTCGCAAATCCAACCCTTCCTCGTCGGGCCTAACGACGCGGAAGGGTTTTTTTATATCGACTTTGTAATAGGAGTCCATCCATGAGCACCTTAGGTCATCAATACGATAACTCACTGGTTTCCAACGCCTTTGGTTTTTTACGCCTGCCGATGAACTTCCAGCCGTATGACAGCGATGCCGACTGGGTGATCACCGGCGTGCCGTTCGACATGGCCACCTCTGGCCGTGCCGGTGGTCGTCACGGTCCGGCAGCGATCCGTCAGGTTTCGACGAATCTGGCCTGGGAACACAACCGCTTCCCGTGGAATTTCGATATGCGCGAGCGCCTGAACGTGGTGGACTGCGGCGATCTGGTTTATGCCTTCGGTGATGCGCGTGAAATGAGTGAAAAACTGCAGGCGCATGCTGAGAAGCTGCTTTCTGCCGGTAAGCGCATGCTCTCCTTCGGCGGCGACCACTTCGTCACGCTGCCGCTGTTGCGCGCGCACGCTAAGCATTTTGGTAAAATGGCGCTGGTGCACTTTGATGCCCACACAGATACCTACGCGAACGGCTGCGAATTCGACCACGGCACTATGTTCTACACGGCGCCGAACGAAGGGCTGATCGATCCGAATCACTCTGTGCAGATTGGTATTCGTACCGAATTCGACAAAGACAACGGCTTTACCGTGCTGGATGCCTGCCAGGTGAACGATCGCAGCGTAGATGACATCATCGCCCAGGTTAAGCAGATTGTCGGTGATATGCCGGTGTATCTGACCTTTGATATCGACTGTCTGGATCCAGCGTTTGCGCCGGGTACCGGTACGCCAGTGATTGGCGGTCTGACTTCCGATCGCGCGATCAAGCTGGTACGTGGTCTGAAAGATCTGAACATCGTCGGGATGGACGTTGTTGAAGTGGCTCCGGCTTACGATCAGTCAGAGATCACCGCGCTGGCAGCGGCTACTCTGGCTCTGGAAATGCTGTACATCCAGGCAGCGAAAAAAGGCGAATAAGTTGTTTTGCCGGATGGCGCTAACGCTTATCCGGCCTACAGCTGGTTGATGTTTGTAGGCCGGATAAGGCGTTCACGCCGCATCCGGCATGATTAACGGTTATTTGATCCCGTCTGCGCTCATGCGATCGCGAATATGTTGCGCACGTTCTGCGGATGCCGGGTGATCGTCAAACATTGAGCTTTGACGTCCAGCTTCCAGTTTGGCCAGTTTCTCAAAGCTGGTGGCTAAACCTGCCGGATTGATCCCGCGTTTGCGCAACAAATCATACGAGTAATCATCCGCCTCGGATTCCTGACGCTGGGAGAACTGCGAGTTCACCAGTTTCTCGCCAAGATCGCCCAATTGCGACTGCGACAGGCTGCCGACAATGCCGCCAGCGGATGCCGCCGCTGCACGTACGGCGTTAGTACCCAGCGCAACCTGCATACCCTTTTTCACGTGACCCAGCGCGACGTGGCCCATTTCATGGCCGATTACCGCTTCGACTTCGTTGTCGGTCATCATATCCATCAGGCCGCTGTACACGCGGATACAGCCGTTTGCCATGGCAAAGGCATTCACATCTTTCGCCATATAGACTTTGTAGTTCACCGGCTGGCCGTTTATGTTATCGCCAAGCGCGGCGGCGATTTTGCCAAGACGCGTTGCGTACTCGCTGCTGGCCGGAGCGATAGTAGCCTTGCTGTCCATATCTTTACAGGCCTGATCGCTCAGCGCTTTTACCTGAGCATCGCTCAGACTGTAGGCCTGAAAAGCCTCCGCGCCAGAAGAAAGCAGTCCGTTGGAGTCCATGTTCTGGCAGCCGGTCAATGCCGCAGCCATGCTCGTAGCAAGCAGTAAAGCGCGAATTTTCATTTTTTCTCTTCCGCACAAAGTCAGGATTATTCTAAAAATTACGTCGTTTGCAGGTGAACCGACGCTCGGCCTAAGTATAAAGAAAAGAACAATACGCGGGCGAGAAGATTGCGCAACTTGCGCGCATGATCCAGAGATTTCTGAAGCGGCAAAAGGATGCTCCATGTACATGACACGCGGCTTGGGTTACATTGTTGGCACTTTTTTCCGGCATAGCCCAAAACGCGCTGTCGTCAAGTCGTTAAGGGCTCAGCCTTCATTATCCGATCTGGAGTCAAAATGTCCTCACGTAAAGAGCTTGCCAATGCTATTCGTGCGCTGAGCATGGACGCAGTACAGAAAGCCAAATCCGGTCACCCGGGTGCCCCGATGGGTATGGCTGACATTGCCGAAGTCCTGTGGCGTGATTTCCTGAACCACAACCCGACTAACCCGTCTTGGGCTGACCGTGACCGCTTCGTGCTGTCCAACGGCCACGGCTCCATGCTGATTTATAGCCTGCTGCACCTCACCGGCTACGATCTGCCGATGTCCGAGCTGCAGAACTTCCGTCAGCTGCACTCCAAAACTCCGGGTCACCCGGAAGTGGGTTACACCGCGGGTGTTGAAACCACTACAGGTCCTCTGGGTCAGGGCATTGCGAATGCAGTGGGTATGGCTATCGCTGAAAAAACGCTGGCGGCGCAGTTTAACCGTCCAGGTCACGACATCGTTGACCACTTCACCTATGCTTTCATGGGCGACGGCTGCATGATGGAAGGTATCTCTCACGAGGTATGTTCCCTGGCTGGTACGCTGAAGCTGGGTAAACTGGTTGCGTTCTACGATGACAACGGCATCTCTATCGATGGCCACGTTGAAGGCTGGTTCACCGATGACACCGCGAAGCGTTTTGAAGCTTACGGCTGGCATGTGGTTCGTGGCGTTGATGGCCACGATGCTGACGCCATTAAACGTGCAGTAGAAGAAGCACGCGCAGTGACCGACAAACCGTCCCTGCTGATGTGCAAAACCATCATCGGTTTCGGTTCTCCGAACAAAGCGGGTACTCACGACTCTCACGGTGCACCGCTGGGCGATGCAGAAATCGCACTGACCCGTGAACAGCTGGGCTGGAAATACGCACCGTTCGAAATCCCGTCTGAAATCTACGCGCAGTGGGATGCGAAAGAAGCCGGTCAGGCAAAAGAAGCTGCATGGAACGAGAAGTTCGCTGCTTATGCGAAAGCCTACCCGCAGGAAGCGGCTGAATTTACCCGTCGTATGAAAGGTGAAATGCCGTCTGACTTCGACGCAAAAGCGAACGAGTTCATTGCTAAGCTGCAGGCTAATCCGGCGAAAATCGCCAGCCGTAAAGCTTCTCAGAACGCGATTGAAGCCTTCGGTCCTCTGCTGCCTGAATTCCTCGGCGGCTCCGCTGACCTGGCACCGTCTAACCTGACGCTGTGGTCTGGTTCGAAAGCGATTAACGAAGATACTGCCGGTAACTACATCCATTACGGCGTGCGTGAATTTGGTATGACCGCGATTGCCAACGGTATCTCGCTGCACGGTGGTTTCCTGCCGTATACCTCCACCTTCCTGATGTTCGTGGAATATGCCCGTAACGCGGTGCGTATGGCTGCGCTGATGAAACAGCGTCAGGTCATGGTCTACACCCACGACTCCATCGGTCTGGGCGAAGACGGCCCGACTCACCAGCCGGTAGAGCAGGTTGCTTCTCTGCGTGTGACCCCGAACATGAGCACATGGCGTCCGTGTGACCAGGTTGAATCCGCCGTTGCGTGGAAATACGGTGTTGAGCGTCAGGACGGCCCGACCGCGCTGATCCTCTCCCGCCAGAACCTGGCACAGCAGGAGCGTACCGAAGAGCAGCTGGCAAACATCGCTCGCGGTGGTTACGTGCTGAAAGACTGCGACGGTCAGCCGGAACTGATCTTCATCGCTACCGGTTCTGAAGTTGAGCTGGCTGTGGCTGCGTGGGACAAACTGACTGCCGAAGGCGTGAAGGCTCGCGTGGGTTTCCATGCCGTCTACCGACGCGTTCGACAAACAGGATGCCGCTTACCGTGAGTCTGTGCTGCCGAAAGCGGTTTCCGCTCGCGTTGCAGTGGAAGCAGGTATCGCTGACTACTGGTTCAAAATACGTGGGCCTGAACGGCGCAATCGTCGGTATGACCACCTTTGGTGAGTCTGCTCCGGCAGAGCTGCTGTTTGAAGAGTTCGGCTTCACCGTAGACAACGTTGTCGCGAAAGCAAAAGAACTGCTGTAATTTCGATTACAGGTGAAAACGGGTCGCTCAGGCGGCCCGTTTTTTTTTGCTTTTCCGGAACGCGCCGCGCGTTGCGCAATCGCACGGCGCAGTCTGCTATCCAGACCGTCTGCGGCATCGTTGAAGGGCTCCGGGACTCGGACCTCGCGCTGGTGATTAGATGTAGGTTAGGGGGCTTTCTGATTTAAATCAGGGTGTGTAACACGACAACGAAATAATTTTGCTACGGTTATTCGTCATTCTGGAATATGGAATAAATTTAGCGTTGAAGGGCGTTAAAATGTGACGCAAGTCAGATAACTGTGTTCTGTTGCTGGACAATCATTCCTTTTATTCCGCGTTTCGCTTATTCTAGCTGAAGCGTTTCAGTCGATTAAATGTTCGACAATTAACCAATTAGTCGCAGTTTGCGACAGGTAAGGTTTCCCTGAGCGATTTGCTGCATTACTCTGTCTGCCACATCGTTTCTGAGAAATCCTTGCAGGAGACCTATGACCGTACGCGTAGCGATTAATGGTTTCGGTCGCATCGGACGCAACGTGGTTCGTGCTTTGTATGATCGGCGTCGGGCGGAAATCACCGTGGTGGCAATCAACGAACTTGCGGATGCTGCAGGCATGGCGCATTTGTTGAAATATGACACCAGCCATGGACGTTTTGCCTGGGATGTTCGTCAGGAACGTGACCAGCTCATCGTTGGCGATGACGCTATCCGCATTCTGCATGAGCGAACACTCGATGCACTTCCATGGCGCGAACTGGGTGTCGACATCGTGCTGGATTGTACGGGGGTCTTCGGCAATCGCGAACACGGCGAGGCGCATATTGCCGCTGGTGCAAAAAAAGTGCTCTTTTCACATCCTGGTAGTCACGACATCGACGCAACCGTTGTGTATGGCGTTAATCAGGATCAGCTGCGCGCTGAGCACCGGATCGTTTCCAACGCTTCCTGCACCACGAATTGCATAATACCCGTCATTAAATTGCTGGATGATGCTTACGGCATTGAGTCTGGTACCGTCACCACGATCCACTCTGCGATGCACGATCAGCAGGTTATTGATGCTTATCATCCTGACCTGCGTCGCACGCGAGCGGCCAGCCAGTCGATTATTCCGGTTGATACCAAACTGGCGGCGGGCATCACGCGAATTTTCCCGCAGTTTAACGATCGTTTTGAAGCGATAGCGGTGCGTGTACCGACCATAAATGTGACGGCGATCGACTTAAGCGTGACGGTGAAAAAACCAGTAAAAGCCAGTGAAGTCAACCAGTTGCTGCAAAAAGCAGCACAAGGTGCATTTCATGGTATAGTTGACTATACGGAATTACCGTTGGTCTCTGTAGATTTTAACCACGACCCGCACAGCGCCATCGTTGATGGTACGCAAACGCGTGTGAGTGGCGCTCACCTGATCAAAACGCTGGTCTGGTGTGATAATGAATGGGGCTTTGCTAACCGTATGCTCGACACTACGTTAGCGATGGCTGCTATTGGTTTCAGGCTCGACGCTTGAGCGTCGACAAAACTTTATGAATCAACGAGAGGATTCACCATGTCTGTAATTAAGATGACCGATCTGGATCTGGCTGGTAAACGCGTTTTTATCCGTGCGGACCTGAACGTACCAGTTAAAGAAGGGAAAGTAACCAGCGATGCGCGTATCCGTGCTTCTCTGCCGACCATCGAACTGGCCCTGAAACAGGGTGCGAAAGTGATGGTAACTTCCCACCTGGGTCGTCCTACCGAAGGCGAGTACAACGAAGAATTCTCTCTGCTGCCGGTTGTTAACTACCTGAAAGACAAACTGTCTGCTCCGGTTCGCCTGGTAAAAGATTACCTGGACGGCGTTGAAGTCGCTGCCGGTGAACTGGTAGTTCTGGAAAACGTTCGCTTCAACAAAGGCGAGAAAAAAGACGACGAAGAACTGTCTAAGAAATACGCTGCGCTGTGCGACGTGTTCGTGATGGACGCTTTCGGTACTGCGCACCGCGCGCAGGCTTCCACCCACGGCATCGGCAAATTTGCTGACGTGGCGTGCGCAGGCCCGCTGCTGGCCGCTGAACTGGACGCGCTGGGTAAAGCGCTGAAAGAGCCAGCTCGTCCGATGGTCGCTATCGTTGGTGGTTCTAAAGTGTCCACCAAACTGACCGTTCTGGATTCCCTGTCTAAAATCGCTGACCAGCTGATCGTGGGCGGCGGTATCGCTAACACCTTCGTTGCCGCTCAGGGCCACAACGTCGGTAAATCCCTGTACGAAGCAGATCTGGTTGATGAAGCCAAGCGCCTGCTGGGCACCTGCGATATCCCGGTTCCGACCGACGTTCGCGTAGCGACCGAGTTCTCCGAAACCGCAACGGCAACCCTGAAATCTGTTAACGACATCAAAGATGACGAGCAGATTCTGGACCTTGGCGACGTTTCCGCACAGAAACTGGCTGAAATCCTGAAGAACGCCAAAACCATCCTGTGGAACGGCCCGGTTGGCGTATTCGAATTCCCTAACTTCCGTAAAGGGACTGAAATCGTGGCTAACGCTATCGCGGACAGCGAAGGTTTCTCCATCGCCGGCGGCGGTGACACCCTGGCAGCGATCGACCTGTTCGGCATCGCTGACAAAATTTCCTACATCTCCACTGGCGGCGGCGCATTCCTTGAATTCGTCGAAGGCAAAGTCCTGCCGGCAGTAGCGATGCTCGAAGAGCGCGCTAAGCAGTAATTCAGTTCAGGCGGGGAAACCCGCCTGTTTTTCAGCGCGCTTAAGGGCTCGCGAACCTTCTTCAACGGTCGAAGATACAGATACAGGACTAAGTAACATGTCTAAAATTTTTGATTTCGTAAAACCGGGCGTCATCACTGGCGACGACGTTCAGAAAGTGTTCCAGGTAGCGAAAGAAAACAACTTTGCACTGCCGGCGGTAAACTGCGTAGGTACTGATTCCATCAACGCCGTTCTGGAAGCTGCAGCGAAAGTTCGCTCTCCGGTTATCGTTCAGTTCTCTAACGGCGGCGCAGCGTTCATCGCAGGTAAAGGCGTGAAAACTGACGTTCCTCAGGGTGCTGCTATCCTCGGCGCTATCTCTGGCGCCCACCACGTGCACCAGATGGCTGAACACTACGGCGTGCCGGTTATCCTGCACACTGACCACTGCGCGAAGAAACTGCTGCCGTGGATCGACGGTCTGCTGGACGCGGGTGAAAAACACTTCGCAGCAACCGGCAAACCGCTGTTCTCTTCTCACATGATCGACCTGTCTGAAGAGTCTCTGGAAGAGAACATCGAAATCTGCTCCAAATACCTGGCGCGCATGTCCAAAATGGGCATGACCCTGGAAATCGAACTGGGTTGCACCGGTGGTGAAGAAGACGGCGTGGACAACAGCCACATGGACGCTTCTGCACTGTACACCCAGCCGGAAGACGTTGATTACGCATACACCGAGCTGAGCAAAATCAGCCCGCGTTTCACCATCGCAGCTTCCTTCGGTAACGTACACGGCGTGTACAAACCAGGTAACGTAGTTCTGACCCCGACCATCCTGCGCGACTCTCAGGAATATGTTTCCAAGAAACACAACCTGCCGCACAACAGCCTGAACTTCGTGTTCCACGGCGGTTCCGGTTCTTCCGCTCAGGAAATTAAAGACTCCGTCAGCTACGGCGTGGTGAAAATGAACATTGATACCGACACCCAATGGGCAACCTGGGACGGTATCCTGCAGTATTACAAAGCGAACGAAGCTTACCTGCAGGGCCAGCTGGGCAACCCGAAAGGCGAAGATCAGCCGAACAAGAAATACTACGATCCGCGCGTATGGCTGCGTGCTGCCCAGACTTCCATGGTGACTCGTCTGGAGCAGGCATTTAAAGAGCTGAACGCGATCGACGTTCTGTAAGAAAAATCTGTTTCTTACCCGGAAGCCCGCAGCAATGCGGGCTTTTTTATTATCTTAACAACAGGATAGCTCGGCAGAAAACTGTGATCCATTTGGCAAAACGTGCACTTATTGTTTACCCTATAACCTGACTGCCCTGTCGCAGGCTGAGTTATTTACTTCCCCCCAGGGGATTCATAAGGAATGTTAAATGGAAGATTTGAACGTTGTCGATAGCATCAACCACGCCGGGACGTGGCTGGCACGCAACCAGGAGCTGCTGCTGAGCTATGCCGTCAACATCGTCGCGGCTATCGCTATCCTGATCGTCGGGATGATCGTGGCGCGCGTCGTCTCTAATACCGTCAACCGCCTGATGCTGGCGCGTAAAATTGACGCTACCGTGGCCGATTTTCTCTCTGCGCTGGTGCGCTATGCGGTTATCGCCTTTACGCTGATTGCCGCCCTGGGGCGGGTAGGCGTGCAGACCGCCTCGGTGATTGCGGTGCTGGGTGCTGCCGGTTTGGCGGTGGGTTTAGCGCTGCAGGGATCGCTGTCGAACCTTGCCGCAGGCGTACTGCTGGTGATGTTCCGCCCGTTCCGCGCTGGCGAGTATGTCGACCTTGGCGGCGTGGCAGGTACGGTGTTGAACGTGCAGATTTTCTCCACCACCCTGCGTACCGCGGACGGTAAAGTAGTGGTGGTCCCGAACGGGAAAATCATCGCCGGCAATATCATTAACTTCTCCCGGGAGCCTGCGCGTCGCAATGAGTTTATTATCGGCGTCGCTTACGATGCTGATATCGACAAGGTAAAGCAGCTGCTGACCTCGATTATCGAATCTGACGATCGAATTCTGCGCGATCGGGAAATGACCGTTCGTCTGAACGAACTCGGCGCCTCGTCGGGTGAACTTCGTGGTGCGCGTGTGGAGCAAAAGCAGCGATCTGCAAAACGTCTACTGGGATATCCTCGAGCGTATCAAGCGTGAATTTGACGCCAACGGCATCAGCTTCCCTTACCCGCAGATGGATGTTCATGTGGTGCGCCTGCCGGAAAAAGCAGAGTAAAGCGCCTCTCAATAACTCAGGCCGGCCATGCCGGCCTTTTTTCAATAGCTCATCATTAGTTGTTCTAATTAATGATTAATTCTTTCAATTTCCGCTAATAATTCATTCGCGCTATAGTCAGCGCCACTCTCGAACTCAGCGGATAAATCCTTTATGTTTACTTATTACTTTCAGGGGCTTGCCCTGGGAGCGGCTATGATATTGCCGCTTGGCCCACAAAATGCCTTTGTGATGAATCAGGGGATCCGTCGTCAGTATCATCTGATGATTGCCCTGCTATGCGCGGTCAGCGACTTGCTGTTAATCTGCGCTGGCATTTTCGGCGGTAGCGCACTGCTGATGCAATCCCCGTGGCTGCTGGCGCTAGTGACCTGGGCGGCGTGGCCTTTTTGCTGTGGTATGGCTTCGGCGCATTGAAAACGGCGTTCAGTCAGAGTCTTGAACTCGCCAATGCAGAGGTAATGCAGCAGGGGCGCTGGAAAATCATTATCACCATGCTGGCGGTGACCTGGCTTAACC
>ENA-OQDA01000341-OQDA01000341.1-human-gut-metagenome-genome-assembly--contig:-NODE-341-length-19894-cov-2.566904_pt1 | contig 19894 bp, 18 predicted proteins | sample MGYA00242771_ERZ504603 | MGnify/ENA primary metagenome ERZ504603 (study PRJEB26092, sample SAMD00036328) | human gut metagenome | host: Homo sapiens | study: EMG produced TPA metagenomics assembly of...
CCGACAGTTGATGAAATATATCAAAGGACCGGACTTCCCGACAGGAGGAATCGTGGTCAATAAGGACGACCTGCCACAGATATACGAGACAGGAACCGGAAAGATCAAGATCCGCGGAAAAGTTGAAATCATGCAGTACTCGCTGTGCATCTCGTGGTCGGTGATCTCCTCCTCCTTCACCGGACGGAAGGTGCCCAGGCCCACATGGAGCGTCACATAGCAGACCTTTACCCCCATTTCCTGCACCTGCTCCAGCAGGGCACGGGTAAAGTGGAGTCCGGCGGTGGGTGCCGCGGCGGAGCCGACCTCGCGGGAGTAGACAGTCTGGTACCGCTCGGGGTCGCTCAGCTCCGCCTTGATGTAGGGCGGCAGGGGCATCTTGCCCAGCCGCTCCAGGGTCTCCAGGAAGATCCCCTCATACTCGAAGCGGACCAGCCGGTTGCCCCCCTCGCATACCTCCACCACCTCGGCCTTGAGGGAGCCGCTCCCGAAGGACAGCCGCGTCCCCGGCTTCAGCTTGCGGCCGGGGCGCACCAGGCACTCCCACACCTTGTCCCCCCGGTCGATGAGCAGCAGCACCTCCACCGCGCCGCCGGTGGGCTCCCGATGGCCCAACAGCCGGGCGGGCAGCACCCGCGAGTCGTTGAGCACCAGGCAGTCCCCCGGGCCCAGGAGGGTAGGCAGATCAAAAAAATGCATGTGCCGGGTGGCTCCGGTCTCCTTGTCCAGCACCAGCAGCCGGGAGGCGTCCCGCCGCTCCAGCGGGGTCTGAGCAATCAGCTCCTCCAGCAGATAAAAATCAAAATCAGCGGTTTTTATGGCTTGCGCACCTCGATTCCAGTATAGTAAAAGGTCAGAATATCCTTGTAAGTATCACCCTGCTGGGCCATGGAATAGGCACCCCACTGGCTCATGCCCACTCCGTGCCCCCAGCCGGATCCAGTGATGGTAAAGACGCCGGAGCTGCCGGCCGACGCGGAGGGCTTCACCTGAGAGATGACGCCGTCCCCGCCGATGGCATAGACCTGCCCCTCAGTCAGTGTGCTCATTGCCCCACTCCCATCCACGGCATAGGCTCCGTTCAGTGTACTGAGGGAACCGGTGCCATTGACCGCGTAACCTCCTCCGCTGCCGCCCGATATGGTGTAGTGTTGGGAACGCAGCCCCAGGAAGGTGCGGCACGCCTCCCGCGTCTTGCTCCAGCTCCGGCCGTTGGCATCGGTGAAGGTGATCTCGATGGCATTTCCGGTGGGACTGGTCTTGGTCACCCGGAAATCCACGATGGTGCTGTTTCCATAGCCTTTGCTCTGGAGCAGCTCGGTCAGCTCCTGGGCGGTATAGGTCACCGTCCAGTTGTAGTTAGAGATACGGTCCACGACGGAGGCCTCATAGGGGTCAATCTTCCCGATGAGATAGGGGTAATCCCTCCCCCACACGTTGACGGCGCTCTCGCTGGCTCCGCCGTTGTGGGAGGAGTAAACCGCCTGGTCCGCCACCCGCCCATTGTACCACAGATACACCCCGCTGGTCTCCTCCACCGCCCGGCGGCTGTTGTCGCTGGCGGTAGCGATACCCACGTAGGCCTGACAGTCAGTGGTGTTGCACAGGTCGAAGCCCTGGCTCTGGTGCTTGCCCGCCTGGAGCTTTCCATAGGCGTAGCTGCGGGCGCAAACCGTCTGGGCTTTCAATGCCTCCAGGGGCCATGAGGGGCTCATCTCCTGGACGATGACGCCCTGGAGATAGTCGTCCATGGAAAGCACATTGACCACCGTGATGTCCCCGCCGTTCCGGCGGTATTCAAACGCCCCGAAATAGGAATAGCCCCGGAAGTAGGTTTCCGCCTTCACCGTGTCGTCCCGGCCGGGCTTAACCGCCAGATACAGGCCGGAGGTGCTGTCAAACTGAAAGAGGACCGTATTGGTGCCCGTCTTTACCACAGAGATCCCCGCTCCCGAGGTGCCCGCCACCGTGGCCCCGGTCAGGCCGAGGGAGGCCTGGGCCGCCTGGGCGGAGGTACTGTCCAGGAAGGAGCCCACCCGCACATAGTAGGTGCCGTCGATCCAGGCCGGGAAGCCATCGCTGTACTGTGCTGCGGCGGCCGATGCCTCCTCAAAGGTGGCGTAGGTCTGGGGGAGCTGGAGATGGTAACACCCCACGGCGATGTCGGAGGTCTTGCTGTCGTAATAGCCGGAGCCACTCCAGTCCACATTCGACCCGTAGTACACATTCTGGGTTTTCACCATGGAGACCGTCGTCTCGCTGGTGTAGCCCAGGAGCTGGAAGGTCAGATCGCCATCAAAGTAGCCGAAGCGGTAGCCGCTGCCCACGTCGTTGGCTAGGTTGGCCCCCGACAGGGCGTTTCCGCCGTAGAACAGGCCCACCCGGACCATCGGGTTGGCCTCCGCCGAGGCCGCACCAGCCGGAGCAAGCCCACTTATCAATAAAATTGCAAGACAGGCAGTTACAAGCCGCAAAATATTTCCTTTTACCCTCTGCTTCATCGAATCACTTTTCAACTCTCTTTCATTGACACATGGGCTCCATCTGTGGTACAATCTTTGAAAACTAATCAGTATCAGATGCAGGATAGGAGCCGTGGCGGTTTCAAAAATGACAGGGAGCGCCCTGCACCTAAGTTGGACTGCGCCGTAGCGGCATCGTCTTTGACATTATAGTACAAAATCAGCGGACATGTAAACTGCTGATTTTCTTTTTATATGAAAGTCCTCATTTTCCCAGTCTCAAACAAGCTGGATCTGGAATAGGATATTATGGAACGACGGAGGTATTGGTTATGGAAAAGTACAGAGTTGGCGTCATCGGCGGCACCGGCATGGTCGGTCAGCGCTTCGTTACCCTTCTGGAGAACCACCCCTGGTTTCAGTTGACCGCCATCGCGGCCAGCAGCCGCTCTGCGGGCAAGACCTACGAGGAGGCCATTGGTGGCCGCTGGGCCCTGGATGTCCCCATGCCCGGGGAGGCCAAGGACATGGTGGTGCTCAACGCGGAAACAGACATCGACCGGATTGCCGCCCAGGTGGACTTCGTATTCTCCGCGGTGGACATGAAGAAGGAGGAAATTCAGGCCCTGGAGGAGGCTTATGCCCGCCGCGGGTGCCCCGTGGTCTCCAATAACTCCGCCCACCGCTGGACGCCCGACGTGCCCATGGTGGTGCCGGAGATCAATCCCGAGCACCTCCGGGTCATCGAAGCCCAGCGCAGGCGTCTGGGAACGGAGCGCGGCTTTATCGCCGTCAAGTCCAACTGTTCCCTGCAAAGCTATGTCCCCGCCCTCCATCCCCTGCGCGCCTTCGGCCTGGAGCAGGTGCTGGTCTGCACCTATCAGGCCATCTCCGGTGCGGGCAAGACCTTCGAAACCTGGCCGGAGATGGTGGACAACGTGATACCCTACATCGGTGGTGAGGAGGAAAAGAGCGAGCAGGAGCCCCTGAAGCTGTGGGGCCGGGTGGAGGACGGCGTTATCGTCAATGCCGCAGGCCCGTCCATCACCGCCCAGTGTCTCCGCGTTCCCGCCTCCAACGGCCACATGGCAGCCGTTTTCGCCCGGTTCCGGAACAAGCCCTCTCTGGACGAAATCAAAGCCGCCTGGGCGGGCTTCCAGGGCCGTGCCCAGGAGCTGGCCCTGCCCTCTGCCCCCAAGCAGTTCCTGCACTACTTTGAGGAGCCTGACCGCCCCCAGACCCGGCTGGACCGGATGACCGAGGGCGGCATGGCCGTGTGCATCGGCCGGCTGCGTCCCGACACCCAGTACGACTACAAGTTCGTCTGTCTGTCCCACAACACCCTCCGCGGCGCGGCCGGCGGTGCGGTTCTCCTTGCTGAGCTTCTCTGCGCGGAGGGGTATATCCAAAGGAGGTAAACCCCATCTTATGCGAGAGCCTGTTTTCACCGGAGCCTGTACCGCCATTGTCACCCCCTTTGACCAGAGCGGCGCCATTGATTACGGCTGCTTCGGCCGCCTGATCGACCAGCAGCTCGACCACGGCGTGGATGCCATCTGCGTCTGCGGAACCACCGGCGAGAGCGCCACCCTCTCTATCCGGGAGCACATCGCCGCCGTGGCCTTCTGCGTCAAGCGGGTTAACCACCGGGTGAAGGTCATTGCCGGCGCGGGGAGCAACGACACCTCCGCTGCCCTCTACCTCTCCCAGCACGCCCAGGACTCCGGCGCGGACGCCCTGCTGCTCGTCACCCCCTACTACAACAAAGCGTCCCAGACCGGCCTCATTCAGCACTACACCTACATAGCCGACCGGGTGGAGCTGCCCATCCTTCTCTACAATGTCCCCTCCCGCACCGGCGTATCCTTTACCGCCGAGACCTACCAGCTTCTCTCGCAGCACCCCAACATCAACGGGGTCAAGGCAGGCCAGCGGAAACTTCTCCCTGCTCTCCCACACCCGCGCCCTCTGCGGCGATGACTTCCACATCTGGTCGGCAACGACGATCAGGTGGTGCCCATGATGAGTCTGAGGGGCCAAGGGGGTCGTCTCCGTGGCGGCCAATCTCGTCCCTGAGGTGATGGTTCAGATGAGCCACCTCTGCCTGGAGGGCCGGTTCCGGGAGGCCGCTGCGCTCCAGATCGAGTACACCGACCTCATTGACGCCCTCTTTCTGGAGGTCAACCCCATCCCCATCAAGACCGCCCTGAATCTGGCCGGCTATGAGGTGGGTTCCCTGCGCCTCCCCCTTTGCGCCATGTCCGACGGGCACCTGGAGACCCTGCGCCGCGCCATGGAGAGCGCTCACCTGCTCCAATAGCGCAGAGAAAGGATGTGAACTATGGTTCAACTGCTCCTCTCCGGCTGTAACGGCCGGATGGGCCATGCGGTAGAGGCTATCTGTGCCGCTGAACCGGAGCTGGAGCTGACCGCCGGCCTTGATCTGCTGGGCGCGGATATCCGCGATTTCCCGGTATACGCCTCCCCCGCCGAATTTCAGGGAGAAGCCGACGTTGTGGTGGACTTCTCCAGTCCCTCGGCCCTTCCCGCTCTGCTGAGCTTCGGCCTGGAACACAGGATGCCCCTTGTGCTGGCCACCACCGGCTATGACCAGGGACAACTGGAGGAGATACAGCAGGCTGCCCGTTCCATCCCTATCTTTCGCTCCGCCAACCTGTCCCTTGGCGTAAACATCCTCGTCGAGTTGGTACGCCGGACCGCAGCGGTGCTGGGCGGGAGCTGTGACATCGAAATCGTGGAGCGGCACCACAACAAGAAGATGGATGCCCCCAGTGGGACGGCCCTCATGCTGGCAGAGGCCGCGGCGGACGCCCTCCCTTGCCAACCGGAGCTGGTCTGCGGCCGGCAGGGTATCCGGCGGAGCCGGGAGCGCTGTGAAATCGGCATCTCCTCGGTGCGGGGCGGTGGAATTGTGGGCGACCATGAGGTGCTCTTTGCCGGGCGGGATGAGCTCATTGAGCTGCGGCACTCCGCCCTGAGCCGCGAGGTGTTTGCCTCCGGAGCGGTTCAGGCCGCCCGGTTTCTGGCTGCCGGGCAGTCCCCCGGTCTATACTCCATGGCGGACTTGGTGACCTATTTGGGCCTCTAAAAGGGAGGTGCGAAGCTTCGCTTCGCACCTCCCTTCACTACTCTACTCGTTCAGTTTTTAAGGAGCGCCGTCCAGAGGCCTCCCGTTTCCGTCCAGGCGCTTGAGTGCCAAGCGTTTGTTGACCCAGTCCCGCACCAGTGCATACAGCACGGCAAAGGTGGGCACACCCAGTACCATACCCGGGAACCCAAACAGGCCGCCGCACACCACAATGGAAACCAGCACCCAGATGGCTGACAGGCCCGTGCTGTCGCCCAAGATCTTGGGGCCGAGGATGTTGCCGTCAAACTGCTGAAGGCCGATGACCAAGGCAAAGAACCGCAGGGCCGCCCAAGGGTCGACGATCACCAGAATCATCAGACAGGGGATGGCGCCGATGATCGGTCCAAAAAAGGGGATAATGTTGGTGACGCCCACCACGACGCTGACCAGCATGGGATATGGGATGCGGAAAATCAAGCAAAGGATAAAGCAGAGCACACCGATGATGGCCGAGTCGATCAGCTTGCCATTGATAAAGCCTACAAATACCCGGTTGGCATGTCCGCATACCCCGAGAAGCCAGTCCGCCCGCCGCCTGGGCAGAATGGCGTAGAGCATCTTCTTGATCTGCGGAACCAGCCGCCCCTTCCCTGCCAGCATGTAAACCGAGGAGATCAGTGCGGTAATGCCCGAGATCACCCCACTGCCGATGGCGTAGCCAAAGTTCAGCAGATCCGGCAGAGCCTTGGAGAGATAGGCGGCAATATTGGTCATCAGGTCCTGATAAGAGCCAATAGCCTCATTCAGGGCCTCCGCCTCCAGTCCAAACTGCTCGGAGAGGGTCTGCACCAGGCTGTTCAGGCTGGTCAGATAGGTCTGCATGTTGGTGGCCAGATCTACCACGCTTTGCGCCACCTGCGGTATGATCAGGTTGAGCAGGACCACAACGATCGCCAGGGCGATCAGATAGACCGTCAGAATCGCCAGCCCACGCCGGTGCTTCTGCTTTTGGTAGAGCTTTCGCTCAAAAAAGCACATGGGCGTATTGAGCGATGAGTAGGCAAGCATAGCAAAACTAGGCATAACGGCAGTCAGCACCACCAATAATGTGCGCACCCGGACCGCGATAACATCGAAATTGGTCAATCCCACATAAAACAGGATAGCGGCCAACAGGACGATCAGGAGAGATAACGATCCCCGATCCAGAATATACCATTTCTTTTCCCCTTGCTTGTCCTTATCCTCCATGCCGCAATCCCCTTCCGTATTGGCTATCCTGTTAAGATTGTATCATGATCCAATCACTTCCGCAACCGAAAAAGGGCGCCGGAGGGGAATTATCCTCCGGCGCCTTTTTTCATTCACCGAGCACCGCACGGTGGAAGCTACCTTTTTCCCTTTTGAGCATTATACCCTCGCCGGAGAGCTGTTCGGCGGTCACGGCTGCGGCCACATCGGTGACCTTCTGACCGTCCAACTCCACCCCTCCCTGCTCCACCAGGCGGCGAGCCTCCTTCTTGGAGGGCACCAGGCCGCACTTGAGCATCAGCTCCAGCACCCCGATCGCCCCGTCAGTCAGATCGCCGGTGTCCAGGGTGGTGGTGGGCACGTTGGACTTGTCGCCTCCCTGGGCGAACAGGGCCTTGGCCGCGTCCTGGGCCTTCTGCGCCTCCTCCTCGCCGTGAACCAGCTTGGTCAGCTCAAAGGCCAGGATCTCCTTGGCTTGATTGAGCTGGGCGCCCTCCCACTTGTCCATCTCGTCGATCTGCTCAATGGGAAGGAAGGTGAGCATACGCAGGCACTTGAGCACATCGCTGTCGCCCACGTTGCGCCAGTACTGGTAGAACTCATAGGGACTGGTCTTGTTGGGATCCAGCCACACCGCGCCCTTGGCGGTCTTGCCCATCTTCTTCCCCTCGGAGTTGAGCAGCAGGGTAATGGTCATGGCGTGGGCATCCTTGCCCAGCTTGCGGCGGATGAGCTCGGTGCCGCCCAGCATGTTGGACCACTGGTCATCACCGCCGAACTGCATGTTGCATCCGTAGTGCCGGAACAGGTGGTAGAAATCGTAGGACTGCATGATCATGTAGTTGAACTCCAGAAAGCTCAGCCCCTTCTCCATGCGCTGCTTATAACACTCGGCCCGCAGCATGTTGTTCACGCTGAAGCAGGCGCCCACCTCGCGGAGCAGCTCCACATAGTTCAGGTCCATCAGCCAGTCGGCGTTGTTCACCATCTGGGCCTTGCCGTCACCGAACTCGATAAAACGCTCCATCTGCTTCTTGAAGCAGGCGCAGTTGTGCTGTATGGTCTCCACCGTCATCATGGAGCGCATGTCGGTGCGGCCGGAGGGGTCACCCACCATACCGGTACCGCCTCCGATGAGGGCGATGGGCCGGTTGCCCGCCATCTGGAGCCGCTTCATCAGGCAAAGGGCCATGAAGTGGCCCACGTGGAGGGAATCGGCGGTGGGGTCGAAGCCGATATAGAACACCGCCTTACCCTCGTTGATCATCTTGGAGATCTCTTCCTCATTGGTTACCTGGGCAATGAGGCCACGGGCCTTCAGTTCTTCGTAACAGGTCATAGTTTCATTCTCCTTTTCTTTCGTCCATAGGGACGCCCCTACAGTAATTGCTAATTAGTATGGCTGCACTTTGTGTTTTAATATAAAAAACGCCCCCTGTCCTCACGGACAGAGGGCGTTGTCAAACGCGGTACCACCTCTGGTTCACCATCCCCTCACGGAGACAGCCTCATGGAGTGCCAACACACTCCGGCGCGGTAACGGGCGCACCCGACACACCCCTACTGTGCGCTTTCACGCGGTTCGGGCGGCTGCTCCAGGGTGTATTTCCCGGCCTGTCCCCTCCCCCTCACACCAAGACGGGGGCTCTCTGGGCGGGACATAAGACGGTACTTCTCCCTGTCATCGCAGTCTCATATTGAGTTGGATTATAGTACGGGGCAGCCAGTTTGTCAAGGGAAAGATTTAACTCAACAAAAGATTACTTTTGTTGAGTTAAAGCCCGCTTGAACCGTTCCGCACTGTCCAGCAGTTCCCCCGCCGCCTCCAGTGTCGCGCCGGTGATGCGCTCACCAGAGGTCAGCCGGGCCAGCTCCTCCATGCGCCGCTCCCGGCTCAGGCGCTCTACTTCTGTGAAGGTTCTCCCCTTGCGCTCCCCCTTCTCCACGGAGAAATGGACGTCCGCCATGGCCGCAAGCTGGGGCAGATGGGTGACGCAGAGCACCTGCTTGGTGCGGGCCACGCCCGCCAACTTCTCCGCCACCTTCTGGGCTGCCCGGCCGGACACACCGGTGTCCACCTCGTCAAAGACCAAGGAGCCCACGTGGTCATTCTCTGCCAGCACATTCTTGAGGGCCAGCATGATGCGGGCCAGCTCACCGCCGGAGGCGATCTTCTGGATGGGCTTCAGATCCTCCCCTACATTGGCGGACATAAGGAACTGCACCTCGTCCAGTCCGGTTTCGTCCATGGCGTACTCCCCTGCTTTGGGCCGGAACTCCACCTGGAACCGCACTTTCGGCATGTCCAGTTGGGCCAATTCGGTTTGAATACGCTCCTCCAGCGCCTTGGCCGCTTCACGGCGCGCCCGGCTCAGCGCCTCACCCCGCCGCCGGACCTCCTCCATCGCTTTGCTCAGATCCCTTTCCAACCGGGCAATGGTATCGCTGGAGAACTGAATCTCGTCCAGCTCCTTTCTGCACCGCTCCAGGTAGTCCAGCATCTCCTCCACGGAGTCCCCGTACTTCTTTTTCAGCCGGTAGATCACATCCAGACGACTCTCCAGCTCGTCCAGCTCACCGGGTTCAAAGTCGAAACCATCCCGTAAATCCCGCACCTGCTCGGCCAGATCATCGGCCGAGCAGCGCAGCTCCGTCAGCCTGTCCACCAGCTCCGCCACCTGCCCGCTCAGCCGGGCCGCCGCGTGGAGTGAACTCTCCGCCGCGCCGATCAGGCCGGCGGCCCCCTCACGCTCCTCATCGCCTGAGAGGGCCAAATGGGCGCCCTCTACCGCCTCAATCAGCTTGCCCGCATTGCGCAACAAATTGCGGCGCTCGGTGAGGGACCCCTCCTCCCCAGCCTTCAGTCCGGCCCGCTCCAGCTCGGCGATCTGGAACTCCAAACTGTCAATGCGCCGGGCTTTCTCCGCCTCGTCCATCTGGAGAGCCGCAATCTCCCGGCGCAGGACCGCAAAGCGGCCAAAGGCCGCCCGGTATTCCTCCTGCAGCGATCCCGTTTCTCCGAATCCATCCAGATACTCCAGGTGGCACCGCTCGTCCAGGAGCTGCTGGCCGTCGTGCTGCCCGTGGATATTGAGGAGCTGCCGGCCCAGTTGCCGTAGCTGAGCTACGGTGATCAGCCGTCCATTCAGGCGGCACACATTCTTGCCGTCCGGCTGGATCTCCCGCTGGATCAGCAGATTTCCATCCTCGTCCGGCCCTCCGCCGTTCTCCTGGAACCAGGCCAGCGGAGGCAGGCCGGTAAAGACGGCATTGACGAGGGCGGATCTGGCCCCTGTCCGAATCAGATCCCGGCTGGTCCGCTCTCCGATGATGGCGCCGATAGCATCCACTACAATGGACTTGCCGGCTCCCGTTTCCCCCGTCAGAGCGTTGAATCCCTTGTCGAACTGAATGTCCGCCGATTCGATAACTGCGATATTCTCAATGTGCAACAGTGAGAGCATGCCGACCACCCCGCCGTTTCCGCTTTATTTCAGCATTGTGTGGATCTCGTTGCAGAACTCCTGCGCGTCCTCGTTGGTGCGCATGACCAGCATCGCGGTATCGTCCCCCGCAAGACTGCCCACCAGTCCTGTGATCTCCATGCCGTCAATGGCTGCGCAGGCCGCCGATGCCACTCCCGGCATGGTCTTGAGCACAATGATGTTCTGGGCCAGATCAAAGGAGATGACCCCCTCCTTGAAAATCGTGCGCAGCCGGCTGGCGACATTCAGCGACGCCTTGCGCTCTGACACCGCGTAGCGGTAGGTCCCGTAGCCGGTAAGCTCCTTGATCAGATGCAGCTCTTTGATGTCCCGGGAAATGGTCGCTTGGGTAGATTGGAGTCCGCGGGCCCTCAGCTCCGCCAGAAGCTGATCCTGTGTATCAATATCCTGTTCCTCAATAATGCGCAAAATCTCCTGCTGACGTTTTCCCTTCACGCCTTGGCACCTCCCAGTTTCTGACTTAGTATATCATAAAAGCTCCGCCCCGTCACCCGTACCAGACGGGTCTTGGAGCTGGACATCTTCAGCTCCACCACATCGCCGCTGCCCAGACGAAACGCCTTGCCGCCATCTACCGACAAATAGGCAGTCTTGCGTGACTGCTTCCCCATTTTAATGGACACCGTACGCTCCCGTCCCAAGACGATGGACCGGGCGGAGAGGGCATGGGGACAGATGGGCGTCACAATCATATTCTCCGCCGTAGGCTCCACGATGGGGCCGCCCGCCGACATGGAATAGGCTGTAGAGCCGGTGGGCGTACTCACAATCACGCCGTCAGCCGAAAAATTGGCGATCATCACCTTGTCGCCATATACCTCCAGATCCACGACCCGGGCCACAGCCCCTTTCGTGAGGGCTGCGTCGTTCAGGGCGATGTCATTGAACAGCACCTTTCCATCCCGGCGGACCGCTACATCCAACATCATACGGGATTCGATCGTGTACTTCCCGGCCGCCAGCTTGGACAGCATGGACAGCTCGCTCTGCTCCAGCTCAGCCATAAAACCCACGCTGCCCAGATTGACCCCAGTATAGGCACCTTGTGGGCGTTGGCGTCCTTGGCCGCGTGGAGGATGGTTCCGTCTCCTCCGAAGCAAACCAGCATGTCCGCGTTTTTCAGCTCCTCCTGGGTGTCCTTAAACTGGATATGCTTGGGAAATTCCAGATTGCTGCCCTCCAGGAGGAAGGGCAGACACATGGCGGTCTCCACCCCCACGTTCCGCAGAATCTTTTCCGCGGCCTGGGCCGCCCGCAGGCCCCGGTCCCGGTATGGGTTTGGACTCAATACCACTTTCATTGCCCGGTTCCCTCCAATGCCCCGTGCGATGCCTCGACCAGAGCTGAAAGGTCGCCGTTCCAGGGCTCGCCCGCCCCGACACACAGGTGTCCCAAATATTCGATGTTGCCCTCTGGTCCCCGAACGGGTGAAAAGGTCATTTCCTTTACAGAAAAGTCCGCCTCATGAGCGTTCTGCAAAAACTGCCGCAGCACCTCCAGATGGACAGCGGGATCCCGCACAACCCCTCTTGTCCACCACTTCTCACGGCCCGCCTCAAACTGGGGCTTCACCAGACAGACTACCTGTCCGTCCGGCTTTAGGATACCCCGTAGGGCGGGTAAAATCAGCTTTAAGGAGATAAAGGACACATCCACTGTACCGAAGTCCAGCGGCTCTGGAATCTGCTCCGCCGTCAAATAGCGCACGTTGGTCCGCTCCATGCACACCACTCTGGGATCACTGCGCAGGCTCCAGGCCAACTGTCCATAGCCCACATCCACTGCATACACCTTTTCCGCCCCATTTTGGAGCATACAGTCGGTAAAGCCGCCGGTGGACGCCCCGGCATCAATGGCATGTACTCCCTTTAAGCGAATGCCGGAAAAAGTCTTGAGGGCTTTCTCCAGCTTCAGCCCGCCCCGGCTCACATAGGCCAAAGCCTGTCCACGCACCTCAATCGGGGCGTTCTCCTCAACCTGCGTCCCGGCCTTGTCCACCTTTTGTTCCCTGACATAGACTTGACCGCTCATGATCACCGCCTGGGCCCGCTGCCGGCTTTCAGCCAGACCTCGTTCCACCAGCAGGACATCCAGCCGCTTTTTTACATTAGCCATGACGGCAGACCTCCAATGCTCTGTGATATAGGCTCGCCCCGTCCAAACCGCACAGCCTTTGAAGCTGGGGCACCGTTCCATGGGTAACAAAGGTGTGTCCGGTATTCACCAAGGCCAGCCCTCGCACCTGGATGCCAGCGTCAAACAGGCCTGCGGCGATGCGCTGCCCACACCGCCCGCCGCCGCGCTGTCCTCCGCAACCAGAAGCCGTCCTGTCTTTTGAACAGAGGCAGTCAGCCGCTCCAGTGGAATCGGTGTAATGGTATTTAACTTCACAACCTCTGCCTGGATGCCATTCCGTGCCAGACGGTCAGCGCAGTCCAGAAGCTGGTTAAGCATCATACCATAGCCCGCCAGGGTAATGTCCGCTCCCGTCCGTAGCAGGGTAGCTGGCTCCACCGGGGCGCTGCCCTGGTAGGCGCCCTCCCCTCCCCTGGAGTAACGGACTGCCACTGGACCCTCCACGTCATAGATGGCATAGCGCAGCATCTCCCGCAGCTCCTGAAAACTGCTGGGGCAGAGCACCGTCATGCCGGGGATGGTATCGAGAAAGGCTGGATCAAAGACGCCGTGGTGGGTCTCGCCGTCCTCCCCCACCAGCCCGGCCCGGTCCACCGCCAACACCACATGGAGCTGCTGAAGCGCCACGTCGTGGAGCAGCATATCGTAGCTGCGCTGGAGGAAGGAGGAGTACACTGCAAAGACCGGGCGCATCCCCTGCTTGGCCATGCCCGCTACCATGGCCACCGCATGGCCCTCGGCAATGCCCACGTCAAAAAAAGCGCGCCGGAAACTGACGGGCAAAGCGGTTCAAGCCGGTTCCCCCCTGCATGGCGGCCGTAATGGCACAGAGCTTGCCGTCTTGCTCTGCCAAGGAACAGAGGGTCTCTCCAAACACGGCGGAAAAGCTCTCCCCTGAACCATGCACCAGCTCCCCTGTCTCTACACAGAAGCGGCCAACACCGTGAAACTGATCCGGATTGCGCTCCGCTGGTGTATAGCCTTTTCCCTTCACGGTTCTTACATGGAGCAAAACAGGGCCGTTCAGCTCCTTCGCATAGCTCAAAAGTTGCGTCAGATACTTGACATCATGCCCATCCACTGGTCCCAGGTAGGTAAAGCCCATATCCTCAAACAGGCTGCACGGCAACAGACTGTCCTTGATGGCCGTCTTGATCTTGTGGGTTGCATGGTAGATGTGACCGCCCAGCGGCAATACGCTCATGACCTTACGGTAGCCCTTCTTAAAGCGCAGGTACTGGGGCTTCAGCCGCTGGCGCGCCAAATGCTCCGCCACGCCGCCCACGCTCTTTGTGATCGACATGCCGTTGTCGTTGAGAATGACGATGAGCGGTTCCCCGCTGTCCCCCGCATCGGACAGGCCCTCATAGGCGAGCCCGCCGGACAAGGCGCCGTCGCCGATCAACGCCAGAACATGATAGTCCGCATGTTGTAATGTTCTTGCCCTTGCCATTCCAATGGCCACCGATACTGAGTTAGAGGCGTGTCCCGCGACAAAGGCGTCGCTTTCACTCTCCACCGGTTTGGGGAAGCCAGCAATTCCGCCGAAGGTACGCAGCGTTTCCATCGCCTGATTGCGGCCGGTGAGAATTTTGTGGGCGTAGCACTGGTGTCCCACATCGAACACCAAACGGTCCCGTCCGGTGTCGAACACCCGGTGGATGGCGACAATCAACTCCACCGCTCCCAGGCTGGAGGCCAGGTGGCCGCCGGTGCGGGAAACCGTGTCGATCAGGCGCGCCCGCAGCAGCCGGCACAGCTCCACAGCCTCACCGTCGCTCAGTTCTCCCAGTTGATTCGGTACGTGATTCAGATCAAAATTCAGAATGGTTCCACCTCCCGGCCCACAGAGGCCCGGAAATTCAAAATTACGTCCACAGCCAAGCGCCCAGCAATCCTACACTGATACCCAATAGGCCGCCCATCAGCACCTGGAACGGCGTGTGCCCCAGGAACTCCTTGAGCTCCTTACCGAAAATGGCGGGCTTCATCTCAGTCCAGTGTTCCATGATATAGTTCAGGATCTTGGCCTGCTCCCCCGCCGCCTTGCGGACATTGGCCGCGTCGTACATCACCACAATGGCGACCACGGCAGAAATGGTGAATACGGGCGACGCCCAGCCGTACATATAGCCCATAGCCGCCGCGCAGGCGCAAACAAAGGCAGAGTGGGAGCTTGGCATTCCCCCGCTGGAGAGAATATGGCGCCAGTCCAGCTTTCCCTGGGAAATCAGCGTGATGACAAACTTGAGCACCTGGGCGATCGCCCAGGCCAGGATGGACAGGTTTAAAATCAGATTTCCGGTCAGAAAATCTACGACATTGCTCATATAAGTCCTCTCATTTCTCGCGGCCGGCCAGCGACTGCGCCAGACCGCGGAGGCTCTCCGCCTCCGAACCGAGGCGCCAGGGCCTCCACCGCCCGGTCGGTCAACTCCGCCACCAGGATGCGGCAGTCCGCCAGACCTTTGAGTGCCACAAAGGTGGTCTTGTCGCTCCTGACGTCTGAACCGATGGGCTTGCCCAAGGTGGCCTCATCACCCACCACGTCCAGGATATCGTCCTGAATCTGGAAGGCCAGCCCCAGGCAGTCGGCATAGCGGCACAGGGCCTCCCGCTGTTCCTCCGCTCCGCCGGCCACGGCGCAGCCCATCTCCACAGCCGCTCTAATCAGCGCACCGGTCTTGAGGCGCTGAAGCTCCTCCACCTCGGTCAGGCCAAGGGCGCGGCCCTCGCCGGCCATATCCAGCACCTGTCCGCCCACCATGCCGCGGCCGCCGGCGGCCCGGCCAGGATGCCCGCCGCCTCCAACACACGCTCCGGCGGAAGCTTCTGTCCCGGGGCCAGCATGGTCTCAAAGGCCGCCGTCAGAAGGCCATCGCCGGCCAAAACCGCGTTGGCTTCGCCAAACACCTTGTGGTTGGTAGGGCGGCCCCGCCGCAGATCGTCATCGTCCATGCAGGGCAGATCGTCGTGGATCAGGGAATAGTTGTGTACCAGCTCCAGGGCGCAGGCATAGGGCAGAGCCAGATGCCAGTCGATGCCCCCCAGCCGGGCGAAACTCCAGGGTCAGCACCGGACGGATGCGCTTGCCGCCGCCCAGGACAGAATAGCGCATGGCCTCCAGCACATGGTCATTATTGCAGCGCTGTGTGCTGACATACCGGTCCAGTGCCTTCTCCACCATTTCAATATACATCGTCTGAAGTGAATTATTCATCGTCATCTTCCCCCAGTACTTCCTGCGGGAACAGGGTTTCAATCTTGAGCTTGGCCTCGTCCAGCTGCTGACTGCTGGTGCGGATCAGTTCCGCCCCTTCCGCATAGAGTTTCAGCGCTTCATCCAGGCTGCGGAACGTCTGCGCGATCGCCAGCAGCTCTTCTGCGTAATTCTCATCTTCCACGCGGATGGCATCCGCTCTTCCTTCCAGATATTCCGTATATCGTCCCATCATTCATTTCCCCATTCACTGTCACATTCAGCTTCACTATAGCACAGAACCTGAAGAATGTAATGCATGCGCAAAGAAAAAAGAGTCCTGAATCGATGTTCAGAACTCTCTCTTGGTTACTGGCGCTGTCTGCGTCGGTATGCGATCACTGCGGATGCACCGGCTGCCGCGAGCAGTGCGAGCATCATGCCCTGCTGCGTGTTCACGCCGGTATCTCCATCGTCGCCTGGCTTCGGTGTGTCCTCGCCTTCGCCCGGCTTTCCCCCTTCTCCAGGGTCTGTGCCCGGGCCTTCCTCACCGCCGTCATCTTTCCAGGAGGCATCAGCGATGGTCCCGCCGCTGCTGATGACCTGCACATCGTTGAGGATCATGTCGATCTCTTCGATGTCCTGCAGCGCGGTCAGTTCGATCGTTGCGATCACGCCGTCTCCCTGCAGCGGGCCATTGTCACCGACAAAGGAGAATGCGCCATAGAAGCGGACGTGATCCTTGCCTTCGATCTGCGTCTCGCCGGATTTGGAATAATCGAGCATGCCTTCGGTGAACTCACCCGCGGTAAACGGAGAATCTGCCGTGCAGACATTGTCCGGGCATACCGCAGAGCTCAGCTTTTCAGCATCCAGCAGAAGCTCGAAGTTCAGTGTATAGACATTGACGAAATCATGCGCATTTACGCTGATCGTCACGGTATCGCCTTTCTTCACCGATGTCTTGTCAGCCGTGAAGGAGATCATGCCGCTCACTTCGTCCTGCGGATCGCGCACGCCGCCGTCCAGACGGGAGGCGACGAACATCAGGTCATAGGCATCGATGATGCCGTTGCAGCTGAAGTCTGCTTCCTTGACCTGATTCCACAGGCGCTGGTTGTTCTGATCCACGCCCATGTAATTCTTCAGGAACGTCAGATCATCGTGGTTCAAGATGCGGTCGCCATTGCAGTCTGCCTCAGAGAAGCCGTCTGTGCCATCCACCTTATAGATGCGGATCTCATTGCCGCTGTTGAAGCGCTGATCATGTGAGATGATGCGCACATAACGGGCGATGCGTCCGTCAAACTCATAATCATTCTGATACTGCTTTTCCCATACGCTGGCATCGACCTGCTCATAATGCACGCCGTCCTTGCTGATGAGGATCTCATGATCCAGGATCTGGCTCGTGCCGTCATTGATGTATTCCAGCTTATCCAGCTGATACGCCATCTGCAGATCGATATCGATGATCTTAGGTTCTGTGTAATACTTCTGATCATCCCAGTTGGAATACCACTGGCTGGCCAGATCGCCATCTACCAGGTTCTGCGGCGGATAACTGTCGCCTGGGATATCCTCATAAGAATTAGCCGTTGCCACCGCTCCGCTGATCACATTGCGATACGGATCCAGATCGGTCTTGGCGCTGACTTGCTCGCTGAACTCCCCGCTGCCCAGCGTATTCGTATAACGCAGGCGATAGGTGTGCTCCTCATCTGGATTCAGCGAATCATGGATGAACGGAGATGTGACATTCTCATACAGCATGCCATCGATCTCCAGATCAGCCTGCATGCCTTCTGGTACATCAAAGGATAATGTGATCGCGCTGGAAGATGTCTCCGCGATCTGCGGTGCTGTTGCTGCCATCGGCAGCGTATCGTCCACGATCTCCTGTTCCACACGATTGACGATGCCTTCCACATGCAGCTTCACTTCATTAGCTGTAATATCCGTTGCCGCGATCTTCACATACAGACGCGGCGCGCCATTGCCTGCGCCATCATAATATGCGCTGTTGCGCGGCGCTTCATCATAATAGTAAGCGTTGCCTTCTGCGGCCTCAAACGCTTCCCGATCTGCCGCTTCCTGCAGCTCTGCCTCAATGCCGCCAACTGTGGCCTGCACGCTTTGCGGCTTCGCATATGTATGCACGATAACTGCGTCTCCCGCTCGCTCTTCATGCCTTCAAAGCTTCCGCTCATCTTGCCTACGGTGATGTCAGCCGTGCCATCCTGCTCATGTGAAGTGATCTCGGTGAAGCTTCCTTCACCATTCTGATATGCCTGAGAATACCCATCATCATCATACAAAGTAAAGGAAGAATCCCCATCCGGATATACATCAAAGATACGAGGTTCTTCACCGGTCAGTTCCTGGACCGAATTATTTTCCACGGTCATCGGGATGATGGCGCCGCTCTTGACGAACAGCGGCAGCTTCCACAGCGGCGCGTCGATGCTGTTGACGACCTTGCCGCCGGTATACTGTTCTCCGGTGAAGTAATCGATCCACACCTGGTCTTCTCCGCCCGGCAGATAGATCTTGTTGCGCACCTCAGCGTTATTTTCAGCCTCATCATAGACCGGAGCGACCAGCAGGTTCTCGCCCCAAAGATACTCATACTGCGTCTGATTGCCCATCGTGAACTCTTCTTCCGGGTATTCCAGCATCAGGGCACGCACCATCGGCACGCCGGTGTCATAAGATTCACGCGCATATGAATAATAATATGGCAGCATCTGTGCCTTCAGCTTCAGATACATGCGGTTGATCGATTCATATGGTTCGCCCCATACCCACGGCGTCTTATCCTTATCAGACCATCCGCTCATGTTGATCATAATTGGTGTAAATGACTTCCATTGATAATCGCGGGTAGAAACAACGGCAGAGCCGCCATAGATGCCATCCATATCAGAACCGACATTCGGCTGTCCGCTCAGGCCAGCGCCAAGATATGTCGGGATGTGGAAACGGATATATTCAAAGTTTCCGCCTGTCTGATCGCCGGTCCAGGTGCCTGCATATCGCTGTGTGCCTGCCCAGCCATCCAGGGTAACGACAAACGGACGCCAGTCTGAATTCTGGGCGATGCCTTCATAGGCCTGCCGGACAGCGTTCAGACCGGAGGAGTAGCCTTCGCCGACCCAGCGCACATCGGTCTTGATCATGCGCGTACCAGCTTCGGAAACTTCCTGCGCCAGCTTGTCCAGATCATTTTCGGTCCACAGACCGGTCACGAAATGATAAGGCTTCACCGCTTCCACGAATGCCTTCAGGTTGTCGATGCCGCCATAGCCGCATCCATAACCGTCATTGGGCAGGAACCAGCCGATCGGCATATCATGCTCCCCATAAGACTTGGCCACTTCCACGCCGGTCGTCGTCAGCGTGATGCCTTCATCCGGCTTGATGTAGCAGTTGGCATTTCCCTGATAGAAGCCATATTTCGGCATCAGCGCAGGCTGTCCGGTCAATTCGACATAATCGCTCAGGATATCCTTCGAGGAATCCTCTACGAAATAGAACGCGTCAAAGCGCTTCTCATCATGCGACAGCACGATGGTCTCCTCGTCGCGGAAATCGTATTCGCCCTGCGCGAACGTATGACGGACGACACCATATCCTTTGCTTGAAAAATAGAACGGGTTCGGTGAAGAGACGCCGCCGTCTACCCAGGTGCTCTTGTTTTCCACAGCAACCTTTCTTCCCTTATGAGAGAAATAGCCGTTCTGCTGTCCGCCGCCGAAGTAATATTCAGAAGCGTCGCTCTTCAAGGTCTGTACGGTCTCCGTATCATTGTATTTCAGCGGTTCACGCTCTTCGAGCACCGTTTCCCCGCTCTCCTTGTTCACCATCTTCATCATGGCGGTTTCCGGATCGATGATCAGCTGCATCTCGTCGGTCTCCACGATGATGTCTTCTCCTTCGCTCAGCGTAAGAGACGGCTGGTATTCCTCCTCATACTCATCCTGGCTCTTAGCCACGATGGTCGTGGTTTGGCTCTCATCTCTCGGCGCCGGATGTTCCCGGAACTGTCCGTCCGGTTCCATGTCAAAACGAAGCACGGAATCATTCAGCACACTGATCTTGGCTTGTTCTCCGCCTTCATATCGCAGGTACACTTCATTCCCATCCTGACGCACATCGCTGATCGCCGCCAAAAGAAGGAAAAAGCAGTGATGATTCGATCATGATGACATAGATCTTTTTGCCTGCGGATCCAGTTATCAATAAAATG
>ENA-OQDA01000342-OQDA01000342.1-human-gut-metagenome-genome-assembly--contig:-NODE-342-length-19890-cov-4.342559_pt1 | contig 19890 bp, 20 predicted proteins | sample MGYA00242771_ERZ504603 | MGnify/ENA primary metagenome ERZ504603 (study PRJEB26092, sample SAMD00036328) | human gut metagenome | host: Homo sapiens | study: EMG produced TPA metagenomics assembly of...
GCTGACGTTTTCAAACCGGATGTCACCGGGGCCGGGCTGCAGCGGCACCGCGTCCGGGGCGTCGCCGATGGTCACAGGGGTGTCCATGATCTCGGCAAAGCGCTCGATGCCGGTCATGCCGCGCTGGAACTGCTCGGCAAACTCCACGATGCGGCGGATGGTGGCAATAAGGGTGGTGACGTACAGCATATAGGCCACCATGTCACCGGCGGTGATCCTGCCGTACACCAGCGAGAGGCCGCCTGCCAGAATGACCACCAGATACATCAGGCCGTCGAACAGGCGGGTGGAGGTGTTGAAGGCACCCATGGCGTAGTAGCCGAGGGTCTTGATCTGCTCAAAATCCCTGTTGCCCTTTGCAAACTTCTCGCGTTCCTCATCCTCGGCGGCAAAAGCCTTCACGACACCCTGCCCCAGCAGGCTGTCCTCGATGGTGGAGTTCAGCTCGCCGATCTGCACGCGCTGCTGGCGGAACCGTGCCCGCAGCCGTCCGTTCAGGTAAACGGACACCACGCCCATCAGCGGCACGCAGGCGAACACCGCCAGCGTCAGCGGCACACTGGCCCGGCACAGGATAATAAAGGACACCACGATCTTGATGGCCGCAATGAAAAATTCCTCCGGGCAGTGGTGGGCGAACTCGGTCACATCGAACAGGTCGTTGGTGATGCGGCCCATGATGGTGCCTACCTTGGTGTTGTTGTAGTAGGTGTGGTCCAGCTTGAGCAGGTGGTCAAAGGCATCGCGGCGCATATCCGTCTCGATGTGCACGCCCATGATATGACCGATGCTGGACATGTAATAGCTGGCTGCACCGTCGATGATGCGCAGCACAAAATAGAGTGCTGCCAGCCGCAGCACGATGCCCACCGTCAGAGTGATGCCCACGCCCATGGCGGCGTTGGTGATGGTGCTCATGATCTTGGGCAGCACGATGTCACACAGGGTGGTCAGCGCTGCACAGAACAGGTCCAGAAACAGGGTCATTTTGTACTTTGCCAGATAGGGCAGAAAACGCCGGATCAGCGCACCGCTGCCTGCGTGGTGCGCCCCGGGGTCGTTGATTTTGGTTTTTGACATGGTTCCTCCGTTTTTTGGTTTCTTTAGGCCTTTACGATTCAGGATGTTTCAGATACTTTTCAGTGGGCTCGCCCTCTCAGTCAAATCCTTCGGATTTGCCAGCTCTCCCAAAGGGAGAGCCCTTGGCAAAGAGATGAAGTTTGCGTGGACTGCCAAAGGCTCCCACTTTGAGGAAAGACTTCCCCGGCCGGGGAGATGTCACCGCAGGTGACAAAAAGGGGAATCTGGCATCGCGCAGCGATGACTGAGAGGGCGAGGCCGTTTTTATTTTTACACTTTTTTACTGTAATCCCGCTCGCCGTAGATGGCGGTGCCGATGCGCACAAGGGTGGCACCCTCCCGGATGGCGTTTTCAAAGTCGCCGCTCATGCCCATGGAGAGGGTCTCCATGGACACGTTGGAATAGCCGCGCTCTCCGGCCTGCACAAACAGCTTGTACACCTCGGCCAGATAGCGGCGGTTGCGGGCATCGTCGTCGTTCACGGGCGGAATGGCCATCAGCCCCTTGACCCGGATGTGCTCCTGTGCGGCAGCAGCATCCAGCAGCGGCCAGAGCGCTTCCGGTGCTACGCCGGTCTTGCTCTCCTCGCCGCCGATGTTCACCTCCAGCAGCACGTTCTGCACGATGCCGGCCTTGGCTGCTTCCTTCTCGATGGCGTTCAGCAGATGCTCGCTGTCCACGCTTTGGATGAGGCTGGCACGGCCCAGCACTTTTTTAATTTTGTTCGTCTGCAGATGGCCGATAAAGTGGCTGGGCTTGCCGCAGTAAGCACCTGCGTCAAAGTTTGCGCACAGCTCCTGCACATGGTTCTCACCGAACACATCGATGGGCAGGGCTGCGCTTGCAGCCACGGTCTGTGCCGTGCGGGTCTTGCAGGCGGCGCACAGCTGCACCGCTGCCGGGTCGCGGCCTGCTTCACGGGCCGCGGCTGCCATCTTTTCCCGGATCTCTGCCACGGCCTCCTGCATCTGTTCCAGATTCTTTTCTGCCATGATGCTCAGTCCTCCTCGGTATACTTGGCGCGTTCGCCGCCGATGAGTTTCGGGCGGGTGCGGGCGCACAGGATGTTCGCTTCACCAATTTTGGAAAGGCTCAGCCGCACCGGCACTGCCACCCGCTTCAGGTGCATCCCGATCAGGGTGCCGCCGATATCAATGCCTGCATGGGCACGGATCTCTTCCACGGCCACCGGCTCCCGGAACTTCTTCCAGCAGGTAGTGGCCCAGCTGCCGCCTGCGTGGGGGCGCGGCACCACGCACACCTCTTCCCAGCCGTATTTTTCGGCGGCTTCGCGCTCGATGATAATAGCGCGGTTCAGATGCTCACAGCACTGCGCGGCCAGCCAGATGCCGTTTTCGGCCAGCACTGGGGCAATGCCCGCGTACACGGCCTGCGCGGCTTCCAGACTGGAATCCTTGCCAATGTGCCCGCCCACGATCTCGCTGGACGAGCAGCCCACCACGAACACATCGCCCTTTTTCAGCTTTGCTTCGGCCAGCAGTTCGGTCACTGCCTGCCGGGCCTGCATCTCGATTTGTTTTTTGAATTCTTCTGTCATAAAAAAACACCTCGGTTTTTATCAAAGATCAAAGATTTGCACTGCGCACCTTTTCGCTGCCTGCAAGGCCGAGATACAGCCTGCTCTCCACCGGGCACAGAGCTGTCACACCGCCTGCACCCTTGCTGGAGACCGTCCGCTTCCAGCTGCCGTCTGCCGTATCTACAGCTTCCGCGCAGGGCGCATCGGCAGGCAGGCTGAACAGCTTTTCCTGCAGATTCCGGCCTGCACGCAGGGCAATGCCCCGCAGCAGGGTGCTGTCGGCGTTCTTTTCCAGCCAGCTGCTGCGCGCCCACCGGTAGCCGATGTACAGGGTGCCGTCTGCATCCATAGCAAGCGCACCGGGATACCCCGGCAGGCCGGAAACAAAGCTCTGGCAGTTTTTACCGCCCGCCGTCAGGTCGCGGGCATCGGCGGCAGCGCTCCACACACAGCGGTTTCCAAGGTCAGCCACGAACAGCGTGCTGCCGTCCCGGCTCAGGGCCAGTCCGGAAGCACCGGCCACACCGCCCAGCACCTTCTGCACCGTGCGTGCTGCCGGGTCGTATACATACACGCAGCCCGTGCCGGTGTGGGCCAGCAGTTCGGTGCGCAGAGTGCTCTCCAGCCCGTCCGCGGCACTGGCACTGGCAGCAACCGCAAAGTAGATCCTGCCGTCCGGCGCGGCTTCCACCGCCGAGACAGCCCCCAGCGGTGCACCGTCGATCTGGGTCACTACCTGCTCCACCGCCGTGCCCCAGCTGTCGTGGGCGGCGCGGCACAGGCTGCCGCCGCCGGGCGTGAGGATGCTCAGCCACAGGTCCCCGCTGCCGTCAAAGGCAAAACCGGTCAGCTCACCGTCCACGGAAAGGATGGCCGCATCGTGTCCGCCGTCGGTGCGCACAAGGTCGCTCGTGCGCTTTTTTAAGGCTGCGCCGTCGTATGCTGCGGCATACACAAGGCCGTCCTGTGTGCGGATGCAGTCCACACCCTGATATTCGCCCAGATCCAGCGTTCCCTTATGATCGGCGGCAAGGGCCGGCTGTGCTGCACCGGTGTCCTGCCGGACATCCGGCGCGGTGTAGCCTTGTGGCGGCGTATCGATGGGCCGGAACACCAGTGCATACACCAGCGCCAGCAGGATGCACACGCCAAACACCGTGCTGGCCGTGCGGAACCGCTTGAGCAGCGCGTCCCGCTCCACCGCCATCTGGGCCGCATACTCGGCACGGCGGCGGGCAGCGCGGGCGTTGGCGCGGTTTGCCCGGCGCATCCAGCGATCCACGAACAATGCCACCTGCGGCCCGATGGTGAGCGACGCAATGGCAAGGATGAGCAGAAATTCAATAAGTCCGATCCTCATAGGGCTTTTTCCTTTATCTTCAGAGCTTTTTCAGGGGGGATATCCCCTTATCGTTTCAGTATAGCATCTGTGGCGCGGCAGTTCAAGCACCCAACTCTGTCTCCCGGCTTTTGCCGCCGCCTGCCGCCTTTTTCTCCATCTTTCCTGCCAAAGCCTTTTTTGCCGTGCTGAAATATGCTATACTGATTATAAATATGGCATTCTGCACCGGAATGCCGCGTGTCAGTGTAAAAGAGGATAACATGGAAGCATTCAAATATCATGTGCAGCCGGGCCGCTACCGGCATTTCAAGGGCAACGAATACGAAGTGCTGGGCATGGCCCGCCACAGCGAGACCGAAGAGGAAATGGTGGTGTACCGCGCCCTGTACGGGGAACGCGGGCTTTGGGTGCGTCCTGCCGCCATGTGGTGCGAGACCGTGGAGCGGGACGGCAAAGTGCAGCCGCGCTTTGTGCGCATTGAGGAGTGAACCGGCAGTTTTTGCCGATGGGATAAAACGGAGGGTGATACTTTTGTACAGTGAACAAAAACAGGCGCTTGCCGCCGAACTGAGCTTCAAGCATCCGGCAGTGCTGGCTGTCAGCGGTTCCGCAGGCAGCGGCAAGACCGCTCTGCTGGCCGCGCTGCTGCCGGTGCTCAAGAGCCGCGGGCTGAAGGTGGGCGTGATTCGCGAGGCTGACGATCTGCGCCTGCCCGCCGAGACCGACCGCCTGCATGAGGCCGGTGCCGAGGGTGTGGCCGTGTTTACTGCCGGGCGCTATCTGCTTACCGAGCAGTTCCGCCTGAACGAGCAGGACCTGCTGGCTTTGTTCGAGCGCCACGGCTACGACCTTGTACTGCTGGAAGGCTTTGGCGACAGCGGCTGGGCCAAGATCGAAGTGGTGCGCAGCTCGGTCAGCCCGGTGGGCACCGCGTTCCAGCCCATGGCCATCGTGGGCGATGTGCCGGGCGCTGATTTCGCACTGGACGATCCTGCTGCTCTGGCAGACTGGATCGAGAACCAGATGCCGTCCCTGTAACGGAGGTTCTGCATGAAACTCATCCGTACCGAAGACGCTGTCGGGCAGGTGCTCTGCCACGACATTACACAGATCATTCCCGGCCAGTTCAAGGGAGCACGCTTCCGCAAAGGGCACATCGTCCAGCCGGAGGATATTCCCGTGTTGCTCTCCATTGGCAAAGAGAATCTCTATGTCTGGGAGAAGCGCCCCGGCATCCTGCACGAGGACGAAGCCGCTGCCCTTTTGTACAAGGCAGCGGCGGGCCGCAACATCCACGGCACTGAGCCGAAGGAAGGCAAGATCGAACTGGTTGCCGACTGCGACGGTCTTTTGAAGATCGACCGCGCCGCCCTGCTGGCCGTGAACCGCACACCCCAAATGATGATCGCTGCCATCCACGGCGACCTGCCCGTGAAAAAGGGCCAGAAGCTGGCCGGCACCCGCATCATCCCGCTGGTGATCGAGCAGGAGAAGATGGATGCCATGCAGGCTGCAGCAGGCAGCGAACCCATCCTGAACGTGCTGCCTTTCCACCCGAAAAAGTTTGCGGTCATCACCACCGGCAGCGAGGTATTCAAGGGACGCATCGAGGACAAATTCACCCCCATTCTGGTGGGCAAGCTGGCCGAATACGGCTGCGAGATGACCTATCACAAAACCTGCGACGATGACCCCGCCGGGATCACCGCCGCCATTCTGGAAGCAAAGGCCGCAGGCTGCGAGCTGATCTTTACCACCGGCGGCATGAGCGTAGACCCCGACGACCGCACGCCGCTTGCCATCAAGAACACCGGTGCCGAGATCATCACCTATGGCGCACCGGTGCTGCCGGGTGCCATGTTCCTTGTGAGCTATCTGGACGGTGTGCCGGTGTGCGGCCTGCCCGGCTGCGTGATGTACGCCAAGCGCACCATTTTTGACCTGCTGCTGCCGCGCCTGCTGGCCGACGACCCCATCACTGCCGAGGACATTGCCCGGCTGGGCGAGGGCGGGCTGTGCTTAGGCTGCGCCGAATGCCACTGGCCCAACTGCGGCTTCGGGCATTGCTGAAACCCTCTCAGTCAAAGCCTTACGGCTTTGCCAGCTCTCCCAAATGGGAGAGCTTTATCAAGGTAAAAATTATGAGCGAAACAAAACTTTCTCATTTTGATGCGTCCGGCAGCGCCGTGATGGTGGATGTGAGCGAAAAGCCCGTCACTGCACGGCAGGCTGTGGCCCGCGGCATCATCACTATGAATGCGGCAGCCTTTGCCGCTGTTCGGGACGGCACCGCCCAGAAGGGCGATGTGCTTGGCGTGGCCCGCATTGCAGGCATCATGGCGGCCAAGCGCACCAGCGAGCTGATCCCCCTGTGCCATCCGCTGCCGCTGAGCAAGCTGACTGTGGATTTTCACCTTCTGCCCGAACAGCAGGCCGTAGAGGCCGTGTGCACCGCCAGGACCATCGGCGTGACCGGCGTGGAAATGGAAGCTCTGACCGGCGTTTCTGCCGCGCTGCTCACCATCTACGATATGTGCAAGGCCGTGGATAAAGGCATGGAGCTGGGCGAGATCCACTTGGTCGAGAAGACCGGCGGCAAGAGCGGGCACTATATGCGGGCCGAGGGCGGCTATGTTTGATGCATACGGCCGCAATATCCACTATCTGCGCCTTTCGGTCACCGACCTGTGCAACCTGCGCTGCCGCTACTGTATGCCGGACGGCGTGCCAAAGCTGGCCCACGAAGATATTCTGACCTATGAGGAATTTCTGCGGCTGGCTGCGCTGTTCGCCCAGTGCGGCATCGACACGGTGCGCATCACCGGCGGTGAACCGCTGGTGCGCCGGGGCGTGGAACAACTGACGGCGGGCCTGAAAGCCATTCCCGGCATCCGCCGCGTTGCCCTTACCACCAACGGCGTGCTGCTGGCCCAGAAGCTGCCCGCCCTGCTGGCGGCGGGCCTTGACAGCGTGAACATCAGCCTTGACACCTTGCACCCGGAGACCTTCCGGCGCATCACCGGCAAAGACGAGCTTGCCGCCGTGCAAAACGGCATCCGGGCGGCCCTTGCCAGCGGCATTCCGGTCAAGCTGAACTGTGTGCCGCAGCCCGGCGTGAACGAGGGCGAGCTGGAAAGCCTTGCTGCCTTCGCACAGGAGCATCCGCTGCAGGTGCGCTTTATTGAGATGATGCCCATTGGCTTTGGTACCGGGCTGCCCTGCCTTTCCGGCCCGGAACTGCTGGAGCGCTTTTACCGCCGCTGGCCGCAGCTGCAGCCGGTGACCGGTGCGGCCTTTGGCGATGGGCCGGCGGTGTATTATTCTGCGCCCGGCTGGCGCGGCAGCATCGGGTTGATTGCTGCCGTGCACGGCAAATTCTGCGCTTCCTGCAACCGGGTGCGGCTGACAAGTCAGGGCTTTCTGCGTCCGTGCCTTGCCAGCGAATCCGGCACCGACCTGCGTGCTCTGCTGCGCAGCGGCGCGGACGACGCGGCCCTTTTGCAGGCCATTCAAAACACGATTCTGGCAAAACCCCGGGAACATCACTTCGACCAAGGCTCCATGCCCGCCACACGAGGGATGTACCGGATCGGAGGATAACACAAATTTATGGGTAAAATTCTGGCTATCTGCACAAGCCCCCGGCGCGGCACCTTGAAAACGCCGGTGCCGTCCGCTGTTCTCACCCCGGAGTGGGGTATTGTGGGCGATGCCCACGGCGGCAGCTGGCACCGGCAGGTCAGCCTGCTGAGCGCGGAAAAAATTGAAGTTTTCCGTCAAAAGCTCTGGGTGGACTACGGTGCCTTTGGCGAAAATCTGGTGGTGGAAGGGTTCGATCTTGCCACCCTGCCGGTGCCCAGCTTTTTTGCCATTGGGGATGCCGTGTTGGAAATGACCCAGATCGGCAAGGAGTGCCACAGCGACTGCGCCATCCGCCAGCAGACCGGCGACTGCATTATGCCGCGGGAGGGCGTGTTCGCACGGGTGGTAAAAGGCGGCACCATCCATACCGGCGACGAGATGAAGCTGCTGCCCACCCCGGCAGATCTGCCCCTGCGCGCGGCGGTGATCACCCTTTCCGATAAGGGCAGCCGCGGCGAACGGGAGGACAAAAGCGGCCCGCTCATTGTGGAGATGCTCACCGCCACAGGCTACAAGGTGGAGGAAGCGCTGCTTCTGCCGGACGATGCCGCCCAGCTCAAAACCCAGCTGCTGCGCCTTGCGGATGCCCGTCAGGTGAACCTGATCCTCACCACCGGCGGCACCGGCTTTGCACCCCGGGATATCACCCCGGAGGTGACTTTGAGCGTAGCCGAACGCAACGCGCCCGGCATTGCCGAGGCCATGCGGTACCATAGCCTTACCATCACACCGCGCGGGATGCTCAGCCGCGGTGTCAGCGTGCTGCGCGGCAAGACCCTGATCGTGAACCTGCCGGGCAGCCCTAAGGCCGTAAAAGAAAACCTCGAGTACATCCTGCCCAGCCTTGCGCACGGCATCCGCCTTGCCGCCGGGCTGGACGGCGAATGCGCCCGGAAGTAAAAAAGTATCCCGGTGGGCGGCACCGCATCCTGTACCGTATCAAATGCAAAGATTCATTTTAAAAACAGGAGCGCTTATCATGAACAACACTAAAATTTCCCGCCGCAGCTTTCTGGCTGCTGCCGGTATCGCCGGTGCCGCTGCGGCCCTGACCGCCTGCGGCTCCTCCGCTTCCAGCGCTGCATCTTCCGTGGCAGGCTCTGCCGCTGCTTCTTCTGAAGCTACCGGTGGATCCATGGAGCTGATCGTGTTTGCCGCCGCATCCCTCACCGAGACCCTCACCGCCATCGGCGAGATCTACTCTGCCGAGAACCCCGGCGTGACCTTCAGCTTCAACTTCGACTCCTCCGGCACCCTCAAGACCCAGATTCAGGAAGGCGCGGACTGCGACCTGTTCATCTCCGCCGGTCAGAAGCAGATGAACCAGCTGGACAGCACCGCTTCCGCCGATGTGAACACCGAAGGACTGGACTTCGTGGACAGCGATTCCCGCGTGGACCTGCTGGAGAACAAGGTCGTTCTGTGCGTGCCCGAGAATGGCGATAAGGGCATCGACAGCTTCGATTCTCTGGCCGAGCACCTCAAGGCCGAGGACATTCTGTTCTGCATGGGCAACAGCGATGTGCCCGTGGGCCAGTACACCCAGAAGATCCTTGCCTACTACGCTTTGGACGAAGAAGCACTGGCCGCAGCCGGTGTCATCACCTACGGCTCCAACGTCAAGGAGGTCACCACCCAGATCACCGAAGCCAGCGTGGATGCCGGTGTCGTGTACTGCACCGATGCCTACAGCGCAGGCCTGACCCCCGTGGATGAGGCCACCAAGGAGATGTGTGGTCAGGTCATCTATCCTGCCGCCGTGCTGAAGGCCGCCCCCAACGCCGAGGCTGCCAGGGAGTTCCTGGCCTATCTGCAGACCGACCGCGCCGCCACCGTGTTCGAGAGCGTGGGCTTCACCGCACTGTAAATCCGTTGTTTTTCAGAGCTTCCCCTCCGGGGGAAGCCTTTTTATTCGGAGGTATCATTTATGGACTGGTATCCCCTTTGGAACAGCCTGCGCATCGCCCTCGTCAGCTGCGCGGCGGTGTTCTTCCTTGGCATTTTTGCCGCCTACTATATTGCCAAGCTGCCGCGCACTGTCAAGGGCGCGCTGGACGTGGTGCTCACCCTGCCCATGGTGCTGCCGCCCACGGTGGTGGGCTATTTTCTACTGCTTTTGTTCGGCGCAAAGCGGCCGCTGGGTGCCTTTTTCATGGAGCATTTCGGCGTGAAGCTTGTCATGAACTGGTACAGTGCCATCTTTGCATCCATCGTGGTGGCCTTTCCGCTGATGTACCGCACGGCGCGCGGCGCGTTTGAAAGCTTTGACGAAACGCTGGCATGGTCGGCGCAAACGCTGGGCCAGTCGGGCGTGTGGATCTTCTGGCGGGTGCGGATGCCCTGCTGCCGTCAGGGCATTCTGGCCGGCACGGTGCTGGCCTTTGCCCGCGCGCTGGGCGAGTACGGTGCCACCAGCATGATCGCAGGCTACACCCCCGGCAAGACCGCCACCATTGCCACCACCGTGTACCAGCTGTGGCGCACCAACGACGAAGCCGGTGCCATGCGCTGGGTGCTGGTGGATATCGTGATCTCGGCAGTGGTGCTGCTGGCCGTGAATCTGCTGGAGAAAAAACAGAAAGCAGGTGGCCGCGCATGAGTCTTGAAGTGAACATTACCAAAAAGCTGAATGGCTTTACCCTTCACGCCAACTTTGCCGCGCGCAGCACCGCCACAGCCATTCTGGGCGCATCCGGCTGCGGCAAAAGCATGACCCTGCGCTGCATTGCCGGTATCGTAAAGCCGGATGCGGGCCGCATCGTACTGGATGGCCGGGTGCTGTTTGACAGCGCCCAGCACATCGACCTGCCGCCGCAGCAGCGCGGCGTGGGCCTGCTGTTCCAGAACTACGCACTGTTCCCCAACATGACCGTGGAGCAGAACGTGCTCTGCGGCCTGAAAGCCGAAAAAGACAAGGCCGCCCGCAAGGCCCGCTGCGCCGAAATGCTGCAGGCCATGCGGCTGGAATCCCTTGCCAAGCGCTACCCGGCCCAGCTTTCCGGCGGACAGCAGCAGCGCACCGCGCTGGCACGCATCCTTGTGGGCAGGCCCAAAATTCTGATGCTGGACGAGCCGTTCAGTGCGCTGGACAGCTACCTGCGTGAGGAAGTGGAGGGCGAAGTGGGCAGCCTGCTGGCCGGGTTTGGCGGCACGGCGCTGCTGGTCACCCACAACCGTGACGAAGCCTACCGCCTGTGCCGGGATATGATCGTGATGGATGGCGGGCAGGTGCTGCGCACCGGCGGCACCAAAGAGGTGTTTGCAGACCCGCAGAGCGCCACCGCTGCACGGCTGACCGGCTGCAAGAACATTCTGTCCTGCACCCGCGTGGATGCCCACACCGTGCGCCTGACCGGCTGGGATGCGCCCCTTCACCTTGCCGCCGAGGTTCCGGAAACCTGCACCGCCGTGGGCATCCGCGCCCACGACTTTGCCCCCTGCGCACCAGCTGCGCCGAACGCTCTGCCGGTGCAGCTGAACTCCACCAGCGAGAATCCCTTTGACTGGAACCTGATCTTTACCGCGCCGGACGGCACCACCCGCCTGTGGTGGAAGGTGAGCAAGACGAACCTGACCGCTGCGTCGCCGGAGGCACCGGCGTTTCTGGGCACTGCACCGCAGAACATCATGCCGTTGGGGTGACGGACAGTGCAAAAACCGCCCTGAAGGGCGCTGTGGGTAGCAGCGGATTTTCAAAGCCGCACAGCATATTCCCCGGCCAGGAAGCCGGATAAAACAAAAAGCGCGTACATTCGGCAGTTTGCTAAAATGTACGCGCTTTGATTTGTGCATTATTCTGGTATTCCCGTTTTTTGTGGATCGCCTCGCGGTAGCGCCATGCGATCATACCGCTGATGAACGGATACGCTGTGCGGTGGGTGTGCACCTCGTTGATGGCAAGGCTGTGCACCGGGCAATTCTTCTGCCCGGCGGCGCTGCCCAAAAAGCGGGCGTTTTTCTTTTGGATTGCTGTGCTTGGCACTTGTTTTGTATTTTTCATGCTTTTATCCGGTCGTTTCAGTGTCAATTCCAACGTTCTGGGCATAAAATGGTATTATAGCTAATATTATCACACTTCGCAGTTTTCTGTAATAAACATCCCTGTATTCAGCGGCCTGCGGTCTGCCCCGCAAACTCCGGCTGTGCAGGGCCGTTTTTCTGTGGTATACTGGTACTGGAAGCAGCCCGCCGCTGCGGGCACTTTTTTTTGAAATGACATTCACGCAAACTTCACAGCTTTTTTTTATTCTTGCTGTATGATATTCTGGTCAAGAAGTCTATTATTGAGGAAGGTGTCTGTATTATGGCTAAGATCCTGATCGTTGACGATGAGCCGCGCATCCGCGAGCTGATCCGCGAACATTTACAATATTCCGGTTATATCTGTGAAGAGGCCGCTGACGGCACAGCTGCGCTGACCCAGCTTTCCGGCGGGGCCTTCGATCTGGTCATTCTGGACCTGATGATGCCGTTCATGGACGGTATGACCTGCCTGCGGGAGATGCGCGCCCGCCACATCAACACGCCGGTCATCATCCTGACCGCCCGCGGCGAGGAATACGACAAGCTGGCCGGCCTGGAGAGCGGTGCCGACGACTACGTTGTCAAGCCCTTCTCTCCCCGTGAGCTGGTAGCCCGCGTCAAGGCCGTGCTGAACCGCACCATGCCCAAGCCCGCCGCTGCCTCCGACACCATGACCTTTGGTGAGCTGACCATCGACACGGCCAGCCACACGGTGCGCGTTTCCGGCGAGGAGGTAGCCCTGACCCCCAAGGAGTTCGACCTGCTGGTGTTCCTTGCTTCCAACAAGGGCATCGCCCTCAGCCGTGAAAAGATCCTGCAGAAGGTGTGGAACTACGACTACTTTGGCGAGGACCGCACCGTGGATACCCATGTCAAAATGCTGCGGGGCCATCTGGGCAAGTGCCGCAGCTACATTGCTACCGTGTGGGGCATCGGCTACAAATTCGACCCCGACGCAACGCGCTGATAAAGGAGCGGAGGATTCATGCGGCACCATCACTCCCCGGCATCCGCGGCCAGCTGATGTGGTTTTTGTGTTGTATCTGTCTGTTCCTGCTGGCGCTGGTGTGGTTTCTGTCCACCCAGCTGCTGGAACCGCTGTACACCAAGCATATTGAAAAACAGCTGACCACTCAGGCAGAAAGCATCACCGCCGAGCTGGACAAGGCTATTGCAAACGGCGAAGCCCTTTCGGCATGGTCTTTTGGCCATCTTACGGTCAACACCGCGTTTTTTGACCGGCTTGCCACCCAGCTGTACGCCAGCGGTTCGCTGAACAGCTTCTGTGTGGATATTTCCGATACCACCATGCGCACGATCTATAAGATCGAGAACCAGTCCTACTGCAACCTGCACGAAACGCTGCTCTCGGATTCCGCCAACAACGATATGATCGTTTCCACCGCTGTGGCCATGCGCAAGAAATGCCGCACCACCGGCGGCTTTGTGCAGACCCTGAATCCGCCGCGGCTCTCCGGCTCGGCACAGCTGCTGGTAGGGCGCAACACCTCCGGCGGCGAGTACACCGTTCTGGTCACTACCAGCCTTGTGCATGTGGCCGAAGCCGGCAGGGTGCTGAGCACCGTGCTGCCCATGGCAGCGGCGCTGATCTTTGCCTTTGCCATGACGGCGGCATGGCTGTTCAGTGAGTGGTTCACAAAGCCGCTGCGCCAGCTTTCCAGCGCTGCCCGCCAGATGGCCATGGGCAACTATGCCGTGCAGGTGGATACCCGCCGCAGCGATGAGCTGGGCGATCTGGCCCGGGACTTCAACCACATGGCAAGCGAGGTGCAGCATTCTTCGCAGATGCAGCGCGACCTGCTGGCCAACGTCTCCCACGACCTGCGCACCCCGCTGACCCTTATCAAGGGCTATGCCGAGACGGTGCGCGACATTACCGGCGACGACAAGGCCCACCGCGATGAGCAGATGAACATTATCGTGGACGAGACCGACCGCCTGACCGCACTGGTCTCCAGCGTGATGGAGCTGAGCAAGGTGACCAGCGGTGCCGACAAATGCGAGCGCGTGCACTTTGATATGGGCCAGCTGTGCGACGAGGTGAGCGAACGGTACGATGCCATCTGCGCCCAGAACGGCTGGCAGCTCCAGCTTGAGCTGCCGGACGAGGAACTGCCCGTTTACGCAGACCCCAACATGATGCAGCGCGCACTGCATAACCTGCTGGGCAACGCCATGCACCACATCGGCAAAGACGGCATCTTCATCCTGCGGGCCCAGCGCTGCACCGAGGGCGTGCGGATCGAGGTGGAGGACCATGGTCCCGGCATCTCTGCCGACGACCTGCCCTATATCTTTGATCGGTACTACCGCTCCCGTTCGGATGCCGGCAAGCAGGGCACCGGTCTGGGCCTTTCCATCACCAAGGCCATCTTCCAGCAGCACGGCTTCCGCTTTGGTGTGCAGAGCGCCATTGGCATGGGCACTACGTTCTGGTTCATCATGAACGACCTGCCCGCCAATGCAGCCGAGATGGCCGGGCAGGATAATCAGGAATAATTTTAAAGCCGGGATGACCGTGTGGTCGTCCCGGCTTTTGCTTTTTCTATAGAGCATCGTTTCTGCCCGCAATGCTGCGGCCATTTCAAATGATTTACTGGCTGGAATCTGCTGTGCGATAAATTCCGAATGTATTATCCGGTGCGGGCATTTCCACCCGGGAGGCACGATCATTCACAGCCCACATCATCCAGCCCATTGCAGCCAGTGCCGCCAGAATGATGATCCATTTGACAAAATTCGGCAGTTTTTTCATAGAAGATCCTTCAAATCCGTTTTATACTTTATTTTATATTTTCTGCTTTTATTCCGGTCTGCAAAGTTTCCGTGCACATCTGAGCAGCTCTTCGGCCTGCTGGCTGTCCAGCTGCTTCACCCATGCACCGCGCGCTGCTGCGCCCTCGCCGGTGCTGCCCGCTTCGGCAAAGCTGGCAAGGTCCGAGTCGGTACGGCTCTGCCAGGGCGAAAAGCCTTCCGGTGCAATGTGGGCTCCCAGACGGCAGTCCAGCACAGCCGTTTTACCGGTGGGCCGCCATGGCCTGCCCAGAAACACCGTGCCCGCCGGGCAGTCGTCCGAAATAAAGTCGCAGTCCCAGAACACAAACCCGAGGCCATCGGCACGGCCCGAGGGAGCCGTGACGTAGCTTGCAGGCAGGTGGTTGTTCACGGTGCGGATGGTGCACTGCTCAAACAGAGCGTCCGCGCCGCCAAAAATAAAATCGATATCTCCCGCGATCTCGCAGTGCCGGTAATACTGGGCCGTCGGTCGGCGGGGCGCAAAGCGGCCCGGGCCAAGGAAGCCATCCTTCTCCCGCTCCTTCTCCGGCAGAGGGGCGCAGAACAGCGTATCCTGATTGCTCAGCAGCCGCACATTCTCAAAGAGGGTGTGAGAGCAGTCCACATAAGCCGCCACGGCCTGCCCCACCTTTGCCCCGGGGCCGGCATCGTTTTCAATGGTCAGGTCCCGCACCCGCAGTTCTATCCCCCGGAAAAACGCGGTATAGCTGCGGAAGGTGTGGGTGGGCCTGCCGTCCGGGTGCGGCAGCCTGCCGCCGTCGCCCCACACGATGCGGGTGCTTTCCATGCCCGCGCCGATCAGGGTGATATCCTGTTTTTCGCACACCAGCTTTTCGCGGTAAACGCCCGGGCCAATGCGGATCTCTGCTGCGCAGGCATAAGGCACGGCCAGCACCGCTTCGGACACCGAAGCAAAATCGCCGCTGCCATCCTGCGCTACGGTTATGGTAAGCATGTTTCTGTCCTCCCGTTTTGTTTCTATGCTTCCATAGTATACCTTCTCCTCCGTCGAAAATCAACGAAGATTGTATGAACATCAAACGCATTTTTCCAGCCGCAGCACCGCCGCCGTAATGTCATCCGGCCTGCCGGTCTTCTGGGCGCGCACGCGGGCCGTTTCCACCAGCGTCTTTGCAACTTTTTCCGGCGCTTCTCCTGCCGCAGCGGAAAGCTCCAGTTGCTTTGCCACCCAGCCCGGACCGTCCACCAGCAGCCCGTCCGAGACCAGCACCGCATAATCGCCCACCGTCAAATGCACCACCCGGCTCTGGCCGTTCACTCCGCCCAGAATGCCCACCGGCAGGCTGGTGTCGCCCACAGCACGCACCCGCCCGCCGTGCACAAGGAAGCCCGGTGCCGCACCGGCCTTGAACAGCCTTGCCGTGCCGGTGTAAAGATCCACGCTGATGAGGTCCAGCGTGGCACCGCTCTCATCCTCACTTTTCAGGGCAAGGGCCACGTTGACCAGCCTTGCCGCCAGCTCTGCGGTAAAGCCCGCCTTGAGCAGCCGGGCCGTCAGCTCGGCGGCAAGGTTGCCATCCACGGCTGCAGGCCTGCCGGTGCCCATGCCGTCGCACAGGATCATCTGCGCTGCCGCCGGGCTGCAGAACTGCTGCACCGCATCGCCGGAAATACTGCCCCGTGCCGCCGCGCCCGCCATGCCGAACACGGCCCGCAGCACAGGCTTTTCGCTGAACAGCAGGGTGGTCATTCCCTTGCAGGAAAGCACCTGCGGCACTTCCAGCGTGCGGCGGCAGATGCGGCCCACCTCCCGGCCAGCGCGGCCAGCTCCTGCGCCGAGAAGCGGGTGCGCGGCAGCGTGACCGCCGCATGGGTGCGGCCCAGATCATCCAGCGTGACGGCACACTCCTGCGGCGGAGTGCCAAGCTGCGCAAAAAAGTCCGCCACCCGGCCGGATTTATAGGGTTCCGGGTCGCCCGGACGGCCCAGCTGTTCTCCCAACACGCCCAGCGCTTCGGCCACGGCGCTGTACTGCTCGGTCAGGGCAGTGCGCATGGCTTCGGCATGAAGGCGGGCCTCCTTGCGGCTGCGGTACAGCGCAAAGGAGCGGTTTGCCGCTGCGCACAGCGCTGCCGGGTGGATGCACCGGGATAATTGCCCGGGCAATTGAGCCGTTTCCAGCCCGCCGCTGCTTTCCAGCAGAGGGCGCAGTGCTTCCATGCCCTCCAGCGTGGCGGCATACTCCTGCTTCCAGCAGGTATCCCGCCGTCCGCAGTTAAAACAAAGGGTATCATGTGTGTTGTCAATTACCCAATGGAAATCCTCACGCCGGTGCGGCAGCGTTTCGTAGACATCGTTCACGGTCTCTGCCAGCGATGCAAGGCTCTGGGACACCTGTTCCAGCCGGGTGGCCGCTGCACTGTATTGCTGCGGCTGGGCCTGCCCTGCCTGCGGCTTTTCCTCCGGCTCCGGCACAAGCCACGCTGCGGGCATGGCCGCTACGGCCGTGATGCCGATGCAGACGTTCAGCAGATATTGAAACGCACTCCCGGGCGGCTGCACACAGAGTGCACCGGTCACGCAGCCGCCCGCGTAGGCGGCTACCGTTTCCATGCGCCGTCCGGGTGCCAGCACCGCCGCTGCCGCCGTGGCACAGGCAAGGCCGGATGCCGCAAAGCTGAGGGCCGGGTCTGCCGCGCACAGCGCAGCGCCCAGCACCGCGCAGGCCGCAAGCGCGGCTTTGGCCTGCCCTTTGCTGCATAAATACAGTTCCAGCGCCGCGCAGACGATCACGCCCGGCAGCAGCTGCCACAGCTGCACACTGCCCAGCGCCGCCGCTGTGGCCGCACCCACCAGAAGCATCCCGGCACCCGGCTTTTCGGGCGCGAACTGCCGCAGACAAAAGCCCATGGCTGCGGCCAGCAGGGCATCTGCCGCACTGTAAAACACCAGCTCTGCCCCGCCGCCGCCAAAGGCAAAGCACAGCGCCACGCCCACCAGCGTGCCGCAGCCCGCCAGTGCCGCCGGGGGCAGTGTTCTGGCACCCATCCACCGCGCTGCCACTGCAGCACCCAGTGCGCACAGCATACAGACACTGCGCAGCGAGAGCGCACCAAACCCGTGCAGCAGCACACCCAGCGCCGCACCCGCCGCACAGGGGGCAAAGCAGTCCTCTGCAAAGCCCAGCACAAAGCCCAGACCAAAAGGCATCAGTGCACCGTACAGAACGGCCCAGCCGCCTGCAAATCCCACTGCCACAGCCGCCAGCCTGCGCGCTGCCGGGCGCAGCTCCGCCCGCCGTGCCAGCGCTGCCCGCTGTCTATTCTGCCGCCCGACCGCTGCCAGACCCATCCGCTCTGTCATAAAAACTCCCCGCTTTCCGGCGGGGCGTTGTGGTTCTGTTCCCCGCGCTTTCTGCATATACTGTAGCGCGGGCGCGCGGCGATTTTGGTCGCGGTGCAGTGTTCTGCCGCAAAACCGGCCCAAAAGACGCAAAAAAAGCTCTGCAGCGTTCAAAAATTGCTGCGAGCTTTGTGGTTTTATGGCAAAAATCAGCCGTTCAGCTTTTCAATTGCCGCTTTTACGCGGGCAAGGGTGGTTTCGCGGCCCATCATGCAGGCAAGGTCGGTGCCGCCGCCGGGGGTGCGCTGCTTGCCAGAAAGGGCAATGCCCAGCGGGTAGAGCAGCCAGCCGTTCTTCTTGCCCAGCTCCTCAGCCTTGGCCTTGCAGGCATCGAAGACGGCATCGCGATTGCCAAAATCCAGTGCTTCGTCGCTGAGCACAGGCAGCAGGGCTTCCAGTGCCTCCTTGGCGGTCTCCGGGGTGGTCTTCTGCTTCTTGTTGGCGTACATGCTCACATCGTACTCGGGCATCGCATCAAAGAAATCCAGCTGCTCCGGGATCTCGCCCAGCACTTCGCAGCGGGGCTGCAGGTTTGCGCACAGCAGCTTTTTGTCGATGGAGGTGTGCACGGCCTTGTCGATCCACGGCTCCGCCTTCTTCTGGAACTCTTCCGGGGACAGGCGGCGGATATATTCCGCGTTGATGGCCCGCAGCTTGAGGGGATCGAAGATGGCCGGAGACTTGGAGATGCCGTCCGGAGACCAGATCTTGACCAGTTCCGGCAGGGAGAAGATCTCCTGCTCGGCATACTCGCCCTTGGGGCTCCAGCCCAGCAGGCAGATGTAGTTCAGCACGGCCTCGGTCAGGTAGCCCTTTGCCACCAGATCCTGATAGCTGGCATCGCCGTTGCGCTTGGAAAGCTTATTCTGCGCATCCTTCATGACCGGCGGGCAGTGGATGTAGGTGGGGATCTCCCAGCCGAACGCCTGATACAGCAGGTTATACTTGGGGGTGGAGGACAGATACTCGCTGCCACGGATCACGTGGGTGATGCCCATGAGGTGATCGTCCACCACATTGGCAAAGTTGTAGGTGGGCATGCCGTCGGTCTTGATGAGGATCTGGTCGTCCATCTCGCTGTTGTTCACCTCGATGTGGCCGTACACCACATCGTCGAAGCCGGTCACGCCCTCGCGGGGGATCTTCTGGCGGATAACATAGGGTTCCCCGGCAGCAAGACGCTTTTCCACTTCGTCCTTGGGCAGGTCGCGGCAGCATCCGTCATAGTGGGTCATCTCACCGTTGGCGCGCTGCTCGGCGTGCAGTGCTTCCAGACGCTCCTCGGTGCAGAAGCAATAATATGCCTTGCCCTCAGCCACCAGCTGCTCGGCATACTGCTTGAACATGCCCATGCGCTCACTCTGCACATAGGGGCCCACGGGGCCGCCGATGTCCGGGCCTCGTCCCACAGCAGACCGGTCTCCCGCAGGGTGTTGTAGATGACATCCACCGCACCCTCCACATAGCGGCCCTGGTCGGTATCCTCGATGCGCAGGATGAAGGTGCCATCCTCGTGCTTTGCCATCAGGTAGGTGTACAGGGCAGTGCGCAGGTTGCCAACGTGCATATAACCCGTAGGCGACGGCGCAAAACGGGTGCGGACTTTATTGCTCGGCATAGAAAAACGCTCCTTTATTCTCATGCAAAAAATTTGCGGATAGCTATGTTTTATTGTACTGATTCTGCGCAGTTTTGTCAATGCAGGATAACATCATGCATTCACAGCTTTGCTTTTTTTGTTCGCAATATGCTATACTTGATTCAACAAATCGAAACTTGTCGGGGCGAGGCCCCTCCATCTTGCTACGCAAGACCGTTCTGTCACTTAAAAGCCCCACTGGGGCTTTCATTGTTCCGCTTCGCTCCACAAACGCGAATTTATATATAAAGGAGAATATTGATGAAACTGTTTTTATGTTCGCACTTTTCAAGTGTAGGAAGTCTGATAAAGGAAGAAATTGAAAATAAAAAAAGTCGCATTTATTCCAACAGCTTCGCTGCGTGAAGGCTACACCGGTTATGTCGGCTCGGCTCGAAAGCTATTCAATAAACTGGGAGCAGCCGTAACTGAAATTGATATTT